>Ga0209086_10003512_pt1 | contig 11888 bp, 14 predicted proteins | sample M_130207_XF_Meta_FD_187312 | JGI IMG/M metagenome (GOLD analysis project Ga0209086, IMG submission 187312) | Freshwater microbial communities from Lake Montjoie, Canada to study carbon cycling - M_130207_XF_MetaG (SPAdes) (version 2) | ecosystem: Environmental > Aquatic > Freshwater > Lake...
GTTCAATCCCGAACAGGAACACCGCACACTCCGAGCTCCCTAGATTCCAGCCGGCACCGCAACTCAAACCGTCGAACACTGCCGCTCCGCTCTATCCGGCCTTACCCACACCAAACAGCGAGGAGGCCTTTTTCCCATGGCGAATCAAACCATTTTCACGAAAGCTGGTACGCAAGCCGCCCAGAATCAGGGCCAGGTCCTTGCCGTCTTCCGACACGGTTCCGGGCGTCGCAGTTATCCATCGAGGCGGGAGCATCCCTAAAAGATCCCTGCTGCATAATCGCCGTGCCCTTGATGTACTGTCGATACTCATGGCGGGCGGCGTCCGCGGCGTCAAACAGAGCCACCACGACGCACTGTCCGGGGGACTGGATGGTCGTCGCGCGAAACGCCTGGATTGCCTTCTGACTCTCATCCTCACTGGAATAAGCGCAAAACGCTGCCCACCTCGCTCACCCAAGCGCCGTTACTTTCCGGCCTTGGTATTACTCGGTGGGACGCCTGTCAGCGATCCACCTTTTTTTCTCCGCTTCTTAAATAGGCTACTCGGCGTAAATTCCTGCAGGAGGGAAGAGGCGAACCCAAAGTAAATACCACTGCTGCCCGACCGAATCCCTCCGGCCGACCACTTCTGCCCCGGTGTGTAGGCGCTTGACAACATCCCCGCTCCGTAGCCTCCCACGATCGAAGGCCAATTGAAGACCTTCTTCCCGTCTCGGTTGTACGTCACGAAGTTAAAGGCCAAAGCATGACCGATCCGCGGCATCACCTTCGTGCACTTACACTGGATGTAACGCATCTCGTAGTGAGCCGCCGCCGCCAGCGCTTGCGAGGTCGAGTCCTGTAGCGAGTAAGTTAAAAAACTGGTTCCGTACCTTTTTCCGTAAGCGCCCCATCCCTGTCCGTACTCCTGGGGCGAATTTCCTAATTGCCCAAATCCGGAACTCAATCCTGCCCGAATGTAGGATCCGGGACTCGCGCCAATCCCCCGCCACCAGACCCGCCACCGCTCCTTCGACGTTGGCGCGCTCCAGACCACACCCCGGGGCACCCGCGTTCCCACCATCATGTCCGACTGGCTGGGTTTAAGGTTAGACCCGTCCTGCGCCCCGAGCGCTAAGCAAGAAAGTAGGAATAAACAGAAAAATCGTGAAGGCAAAATAGAAGTCCAGCACTGTTAGACGCGAACACCCCTCTCCTGGTTACCACTGATTTCCGGTTCGGGACAGCTCGAAACACTTGGTGAACAACAAAAGTGGCCGGTGTAACATGTTTCTTCTTCTAAGATAGCCAACGCTTGTGGAATGATCTCCGCGCCGTAGCGCTCTGGTTGTATTGGATCGAATGGAATCGGAGGAAAGCGGATCGACGTTACGAACTGCCATCCAACCGGAGGTCTGCATTGATGCGGACCTCCGCATTTGGACTTCCGGCGACGCTCACCCTCCGAATCGAATCGATAGGCCCCCATGCCTTACAAATCCCCGCCCACTGGGCGGAAGCTTCTCTCCTCCACCTGTTTTTCAACCTCATATTCACGCTGAACCCAAACAGGCTACAACATCTCCTCGAACGATAGCCTTCGGTCACCCTCTCGCCTCAAACGGCGCAGGACAGCACGTTTAACGGAGCCCAGATGACCGCGCAGTCCCCGGCGCTCAAAATTACTATTAACACCAAGCGCGACAACGCCTCCATCCGGCACCGGCAACCCCACCAATGGTCTGGTGATCACGTTGGAGGACCCGAACGACCCCCGCGCTCTGGTCAGTCCTCCGCCCATCGTCCCGGCCCTCCGCATCGAGTTCGCCGACGACCCGCTCGGCGACGGCAAAACAGCTATTCGCGGCGGCTTCGGTATGTTCACCAATCGGATTCTCGGCGTTCACTCCGCGGCGATCTTCTCCTACCCGCTCGTTGAAACCCAGGTGGTCCAGTTCGGCACCATCTCCACGTTCCGTTCGGCCCAAGGTTTTACCTCGCCCCCCTCGGTCACCGGGTGGGAGCGGAATATGAAAGCGGCTCAGGTGATGAACATGAGCCTATCCATCCAGCGCAACATCAGCTACAACACGGTCATCGACGTCGGCTACGTAGACTCCCTTGGCCGTAATCTCGCGTGGCAACGCAGCCTGCAGGACGTCCCGCTGGGCGCGCGCTTCGACCCGGCGAACGCCGATCCGACCAATCCCCGAATCACCTGACGCCTTCCTCCGCCCTGGCATCAACTACAACGGCATCGGCTTTAACGAAAACGCTGGGACCTCCAACTACCACTTGTTCCAAGCCACGGGCCAGCGCCGCTTCTCCAAAACGCTCGAGCTTGGCGCCGCTTACACTTGGTCAAAAGCTCTCGACTATACCGACGGCGAGTTCGGCGGAGTCACCACCGCAGCCCCGTTTCGTGGCTGGAACTACGGCCTCGCCGGGTTCGACCGAACCCAGGTTCTGAAGGTCAACTGGCTCTGGGACCTACCCAAACACAAATGGGGGTTTGCTCCGCTACGCGTCGCTCTCAATGACTGGCAGATCTCCGGCATTTTTACGTTACAGAGCGGTTCTCCGCTCGGCGTCGGATAACTCCCAACTCGTCCCGGCCGACCTCAGCGGAACCCCCAGTGTCGCCCCGCGAATCCTCGTCGTCAGCGACCCCATTCTCCCCGCCGACGAAAGAACCTTCGCCCGAAACTTCCGCACTGAAGCCGTTCGACTCCCGGCGTTAGGAACTTTGGGAACTTTATCGAAGACGCTGCTGCGTGGCCCCGGCGTCAACAATTGGGACGTCTCCATCTTAAAGAACTTTCCGATTGGAGATCGCATCAAGTTCCAGTTCCGCGGCGAGCTTTACAACGCGCTGAACCACATCCAGTTCAGCGCCTTCGACGCGACAGGGGCGCAGGTGAACGGCCAGTTCGGCCAATTCATCGCCGCCCGCGAAGCGGGTCAAATTCAAATGTCGATTCGGGTGCAGTTCTAAGCGCGGCCGGAAAAGCTGCGGTTTTCGGTGGACACCTTCACTTTCTCGCCCTCTTTGATGAAAAGGGGGACACGAATTTCCATGCCGGTTTCCAGCTTGGCCAGCTTGGTCACGCTGCCGCTGGAAGTGTCGCCGCGCACGCCGGGTTCGGAGTAGCTCACGACAAGTTCGACGAACTGCGGCAGCTCTAAACCGATCGGATTGCCATTGAACTTATGCAATTCGATGATCGTTCCGCCGATCAGAAAGTCGAGCGCCGTGCCGACCATGTCTTCGGTGAGCGTCAGCGTCTCGAACGTCTCCTGGTCCATGAAGTGGGAGCCTTCGCCATCGGAGTACAAGAACGACGCCGGGACGCGTTGCAGATCCGGCTCCTTGAACTTGTCGCCGGCTTTGAAGGTTTTCTCAAAGACGGCGCTGGTCAACAGGTTCCGCATCTTTAACCGCACGAGCGTCTGACCGCCGCGCGCGGTGGGGGTACTCACCTCGCTTTCCAAGCAAGAGTACGGGGTGTTATCAAGCTCGAACAAAGTCCTGCGCTTGACAGTAATTGCATCAATCAGTACGGCCATGAACTCCTCAAATAACTCATTTTCAGTATAAGGGAAGCCGGCCGGAGAGGTCTTCGGTCGGCCAAGTCGCCTTTTGCCGGTCGACCGTGCTGGACGCCGTGTTGCGATAGTAGCGGTAGGTCGGCTCGAACAATCGCAGCACTCGAAACTGGCTTTCCGCCCGTCGGACGAAGTCGTAGTCATGCCAGCAAACGGCGCGGTCCGCGGCGAACCGAACCGTGTCAAACACTCGACGGCGAACGAACAAGGTCCCCTGGGTCACGCAGTCGTGAATCGAAATAAAGCCGAACCCGGCAGCCACGTCCGGTGCCAGCAAGTCGTCTGGAGAGTCGGCGACCACTTCCAGGCCACCCCAAAAAATATCCACCTCGGGATAGGCATCCATCGCCGCCAAATGAGAGCTCAAATGGTTCGGCAGGTACTCATCGTCGGCGTCCAGAAACGCCACGAAGTCGCCGGTGACCAAGTCGAGCCCCGTATTGTGCGCCGCCCCCGCCCCCCGGTTGGCCGTATGCGCGCAAACCACTCGCGGATCCTTTGCCAGTTCGGCCATCACGAGCGGGGTAGCATCCGTGCTGCCGTCGTCAACGATGATATGTTCCCACCTGCCCGCCTGTCGCAGTACGGACTCATGCGCCCGCTGTAGCGTGTTCGACATATTGAAAACCGGCGTTATGATCGAAACCAACATAGTCTAGATCTTTCCAGTTTAGCGCCTCCGCTCGATAAATCCTCCCCGACACCGTATAATCACAAACGGCCCCAAGGAGATCGAAATGGCTTTCAATCGGCGACACTTTTTCTACGGTACCCTACTCGTCGGCGCAGTTCCCACCGGCGGCTTCGGCAGCACCCCTTCTCTGAAATCGATGGGCTACAAGTCCCCCAACGAGAAGCTCAACTTCGCCGCCATCGGCTCCGGCGGACAAGGCGCCAGCAACATCCGCGCCGCCGCCCCCACCGAGAACATCGTCGCCCTCTGCGACGTCGATGATAAGCGCGCCGCCGAAACTTTCAAGGCTTTCCCCAAAGCCCCCACCTATCGCGACTTCCGGAGAATGCTCGACAAGGAAGCCAACAACGTCGACGCTGTCATCGTCGCCACCCCCGACCATATGCACGCTACGGCCGCCATGTGGTGCATGGAACGGAACAAACACGTCTATGTTCAAAAGCCGCTCGTCCGTACGATCTGGGAAGCCCGCCAAATGCGCGCCGCCGCCAACAAATACGGCGTGGCCACCCAAATGGGCAACCAAGGCTATTCGAACGAAGGCACCCGTCAATGCGCCGAAATGATCTGGAACGGCGAAATCGGCAACGTCACCGAAGTCCACGCCTGGAGCGATCGTCCCATCTGGCCGCAAGGCATCACCGAGATCCCCAAGGAAACGCCCGTCCCGTCCACGCTCGATTGGGACCTCTGGCTCGGCGTCGCTGAAAAACGCCCCTTCTCCGACGCCGGCCTCGCCAAACCGGATCGCTTCGGTGGCTACTACTATCTCCCCTTTAGCTGGCGCGGCTTCTTCGATTTCGGTGCCGGCGCCCTCGGCGATATGGCCTGCCATATCCTCGGCGCACCTAATATGGCGCTGCATCTTTCCAAGCGCAAAATCATCGGCGTTGAATGCGTTAAAAAGGATGGCGTCAGCCCCTTCCAATTCCCCAAATCCTGCACTCTCCGCTTTGACTTCGCGGCGTATGGCAACATGCCCGCGCTCAAAGTCTTCTGGTACGATGGCCTCAAGGAAAGCCCCAAAATCGCTGGCGTCCCCGACGGCGAATGGGTGGGAGACCCGCCCTCCGTCCGCCAGACCGGACCCCGGCCCAACCGCCCCGCCGGCTCCTCCGTCGCCGACTTCCGTTCCCCCGGCCGTGTCTACAACGCCGCCGACTTCGAAGCACTGAAAGCCACCGGCGCCGAAATCGTCCGCCCCACCCCCAACGGCAGCGTCTTCCTCGGCGACAAAGGCATTCTCACCACCGGAACCTACGGTGAAAACACCCGGCTCCTCCCTATAGAAAAGATGAAGGATTACCGCATGCCAGCCCCGCTGCTCACCCGCTCCCCCGGCCACATGCGAGACTTCATCCGCGCCGCCAAAGGTGGCGGCGACGCTTGCTCCAATTTCAACGTCGCCTCCCCCTTCGTCGAATGGATGCTCCTCGGCGTCATCGCCCTGCGCCACGAAGGCAAGCTCGAATACGACCCCGAAAAAATGCGCATCACCAACAACTCCGAAGCCAACAAACTTCTCAAACCCACCTTCCGCAAAGGCTGGGAGTTCCACACTGTCAAGCTGTAAACCCCCTGGAGTCCCTATGCGCGCCCTTTTCCCCTTGGCCATCCTCGCCCTCCCCCTGCTAGCCCAGCACGGGCGCTACCTCAGCGACTCCAACAATCCCGCCATCGGCGACCCCGTCGCCATCGCCGCCGGGACGAAGCTCTTCATGGGCTCCTGTGCCGGCTGCCATGGCCCCGATGGTGGCGGTGGCGCTCGCGGCCCCAACCTCGTCCGCCGCTCTCTCTGGCACCCCCTCTCTGACGACGCCATCTTTCAAGTCGTTCGGAAAGGCGTCCCCGGCACCGACATGCCCCCCACCAAACTCGCCGATGACCAAACCTGGAACCTCGTCGCGTTCATCCACTCGCTTACCGGCCCCGCCAGCTCCAACCCCGTCCCCGGCGACCCCGCCGTCGGCAAAGCCGTTTTCTGGGGCGCAAAGGCCGGCTGCGGCAACTGCCACGCCATTCGAGGCCAGGGCGGCAGCATGGGCCCGGACCTCAGCAACGTCGGCGGTAGCCGTCCCCTGGCCGTCATTCGCGAAGGCATCGTCGAACCGGCCAAGGACCTCTACTACCTCGGCAACGAAGCCGCCACCGTCGTTTTCAAAAACGGCCAAACGCTGCGCGGCGTCGCCAAGAATCGCAGTAACTACTCCATCCAACTCGTCGACACGACCGGCGTCCTCCACCTGCTCCAAATGAACGACGTTAAGAGCCTTACCCTCTCGGCCTCCACCCCCATGCCCACCGACTTCGCCACGCGCCTCTCCAAAGCCGAACTACGCGATCTCCTCGCCTACCTCGCCGCCCAGGATACCCGCGCTGCCGACGCCAAAGGTTCCCCTCAATGAAACTTCTCCTGAGCCTATTGCTCACTCTCGCCGCCAGCGCCCAAGTCCGTCACGAAGACGTCGCCCAAAGCCCCGGCACCGACTGGCTCACCTACGCCGGATCCTACAACGGCTGGCGCTACAGTCCCCTGTCTCAAATCAACGCGGCCACCGCCAAGAACATCGTGCCGAAGTGGGTCTATCATGTCCCCGGCGCCCGCGGCCTGCGCAGCTCTCCGCTCGTCTACCAGGGCGTCCTCTACATCACAAGCGGCAACTCCATCCACGCCGTCGATGCCCGCAGCGGCCGCCTCGTCTGGCAGTATGCCGACCCCCGCGCTAAAGAAGCCGGGCCCAACCGCGGTGCCGCCATCTGGGCCGACAAAGTCTACTTCACGACCTCAGATAATTACCTCACCGCCCTCAACCGCCACACCGGCGCCGTCATCTTCAGCAAGAAGTTTGCCGACGTCGAAAAGGGTACGACGTCCACCTCCGCCCCCGTCATCGCCAAGGGCAAGGTAATTGTCGGCAGCGCCGGCGGCGACGGCGGTATGCGCGGCTTCGTCATGGCCCTCTCCGCCGATACCGGCGCCGAACTCTGGAAGGCTTACACCGTTCCCGCTAAGGGCGAAAAAGGCGCGGAAACCTGGGGTAATCTCCTCGAATGGGGCGGCGGAGCTGCCTGGCTTTCCGGCACCTACGACCCCGAACTCAACACCCTCTTCTGGACCACCGGCAACCCCTGGCCCGACTACAACGGCAGCGTGCGCATGGGCGACAATCTCTACACCTGCTCCCTTCTCGCCCTCGATCTCGACACAGGGAAGATGAAGTGGTACTTCCAATTCACCCCCCACGACACCCACGATTGGGACGCCCAATCCTGGCCCATTCTCGTCGATACCGAAATCAACGGCCTTCCTCGCAAGGCGGTTCTCCACGCCAATCGCAACGGCTTCTTTTACGCCCTCGACCGCGTCACTGGCGAGTTCCTTCGCGCGACGCAACTCATCGATAAAATCACTTGGGCCAAAGGCATCGACGACAAAGGACGTCCCCTCATGCTGCCCAACAGCGAGCCCACGCCGCAAGGCAACTGGGTCTGCCCCAGCGTCAAAGGCGCGACCAATTGGATGGGCCAATCCTACAACCCCGGCACCGGATTGCTCTACGTCCTGACGCTCGAGCAGTGCGGCATGTACTACCGGTCTTCGCAAGAGCCCCAGCCTATGAAGAATTTCTCCGGCGGCGGGGCCACGGAAGAGGGCGGCCAAGTCATCCTCCGCGCTTTCGACCCCAAGACCGGCAAGCGCGTCTGGGAGTACCCCATGACCGGCCTCGGCCGCATGTGGACAGGCACGGTCTCCACCGCCGGCAACGTCCTGTTCAGCGGCGATGACGACGGCCATTTTGTTGCCCTAGACGCCAAAACCGGCAAGAACCTTTGGCACTTCAACATCGGCGAAACGCTCGGTGCCTCTCCCATTACTTACTCTGTTGATGGCAGGCAATACGTCGCGATCGCATCGGCCTCCGCCGTCTACTCGTTCGGGCTTTTTGAACCGGCCAGCGGCGTCGAAGCGCCGGTGATTCAGTTCAAAACTAACTAGCAGTCTGTCGGAAATAGGCATTTTCGCCCGACTCTGCCGTCAGGCGCCCCGCCCCGGCCGGCCGGCACTATTCGTGATCGTTTTACAGGCAGATTCCGTTCGCCAAGGGCGCGGAGTTCGTTTCGATGACAGTTTATCAAAGCAGATGCCGTCGGTTCTCCTTTTGGGCCGATCACCCGCTCCTATTCGTGTCAAAATCGCCGCAGACGGTCCTGCGGCGCTCGTTTCTAACTCGCCCAGACCGTTTGCGGCGACCATCCCGAACGGAAGAGCTTCAAAAGATTCCCCGTGAGGCAAATCAGCTTCCACTCTTGGCCCACATTGCCCACTCCCCGGAAGCTAAACCGACGGAATCCTCGCCGCTCCTTAATCTGACTAAAGACCGGTTCCACTATCGTCTTCCGCATTTTATAAATCGACCGTCCCGCTGCAGTCCCCAGCTTGTGTGCCATTACCTCGCGAGGCGACGCACCTTCCGGCGGCGGACCCGAAGCCGTCTTCATCTTCTCGCCGTACCTTTGGCGTCCCGTTGCAATGTACCGATCCACTCCGGCCTCACTCTTATCGGTCACGTTCGCGCGCTCCAATAACCAGCATCTGCACTCACGGCACTCGGCTTTGAACCGACGTTGGCCACCACCTGCTGGATCATCGGGACCAGTTGCTGGCTATCGTTGGCCTGCTGCGTTATCTCCGCCGCCACAATCACGTGCGTCTGGCTGTGCACCGCCGCCTGCGCATTGTAGCCCAGCACAAAACTACCCTTATGCTCCTCCATCAGGCTGTTGAACCTATAATCGGCAGTTGAAGCCCTTCGGCGTGGCCCTCCCGACTGGAAAGGATTGATACTAAACGGGATGCTTCTGTCAACTCCATTTGGCTTCGAAACGCCGCGCTTGTGCAGTTCGGCGGCCTGCTCATAGCGGTCCAAGCGACGCTGGCGGCGCTGCTGTTTTCGTTCCTGCGCAACGGAGAGCTTCGCGACGGGCGGCGGCGAAGCTGGTGTCGGAACGCTCGGTTCCGCCACGGCTGGCAGGAGCAATTCACGGCTGCGCTCTTCCAGCACTCGCTCGATGGCGGCAGACAGATTCAACATCAGGTGAAAGCGGTCGGCGACCTGCAACACCTGCGGCCGCTCCGTCGGCATACAAGCCGGACCGGTCACGGGCGACGATCGCAACGGACGGGTGTTCGGTCAGCCAAGCTGCCACACTGTCGGCGGCGCGATCGGGCAATAGATCGATCACTTTGTGTCGGTCGAGATCGACGAAGATCGTCCCGTAATTCTGATGCTTCCGCCACGCCCAGTCATCAATACCCACACGCCGGACCGGTTCCTGCTCGGCTGGTCCAGGAGCAGCATTGCGAACTACTTGCCGTCTAATCGAGTCGTCACTGATCGAAATCGCGAGGCGCCGCAACAGCCGTTCGCCGGGCAGTCCGCCCGCGACGTACCCGACCGCGCCCACCACAACGGCCAATCGCTCGGTCCGCCGCGCATAGACCTGCGCCACACCGGGAACTCGTTGACAGAATACCCGCCTCGGACATTCCTTCTGTTGACACCGATACTTGTGAACACTGAGCCAAAGCTGAACCGAACAGCCCTGCCACGGCAGGTCGGCCAGCCGTCGGGAATACCCACTATGCCGCGACGTCGACTCGTGTGCGCAAACTAGGCACAGCGCTGATTGTCGCGCTGACACGAAGATCCGAAAGTGGCTTTCCTGCTTCTCAATGCGCTCCAGGACCAGGGTTTCAGGCTGAGGTAAGACCGCTTTCGAACGGCTTGGGGGAGATGCCATGGCCTCCAAAGCTTAAAACATTACTGCTGCGGAAGAGCCCAAATGGAAGCAGGAATAGCTCCAGCTGAATCGGCTTGATCGCTGGTGGGGTTGTCGATGCGGAAATGGCGTTCACTTCTGCTGCGGCCCGCAGATTCGCATTGCCTCCCAACCGACAGGTGGAGACTTTGTCATCCCGCTTCTCCGCCGCCGATTGCTCAGCGTCAGAGGGGATCAGGCTATCGGATGAGCGAGTCATTACCCGAGTCGATTCCTTTCAATCAACAAGTTCATCAAATCCTCTCGGACGCACGCTCCCAAACTACCGAGATTTAACGCTTTTGCGCCGGGATTCCTGGACCGGGAGGCGAGCTGCGCTCGCGCTCCCGGAATCCTGGCCATTGAGTCAGCGCTCGGGGTTACGGTAGGGACGACCATCGCGGATCGCCCCCCGCACAGATCCGTACAAGCGAAATGACCGCATACGGCTCCTCCCTTGGATTCTGGCGTCAAAGCGAACGTCAGGGTGATGAAGAGTACGCGGGCGAGGAATCCATCGATCAAAGATAGGCCGCAGTTGTTCCCAATCGGGCTTCCGCCGCTGACTGCGACGGCGTAAAATATGCCGCCAGTAACGACAGAGCCGTTCTCGGAATCGGCCGAGCACAGACAGGTTGCCCGGTACCGCGTGGTAGCGGTAGTAACCATCCACCACCCGTTTCAGCCACGCTCCGACCTACGCAACCGGCTCGTGCATATTCCGGCGCAACTCCAGCTTAATGGCCAGGACTCTCGCCCTTATCCGCTTCGTCGCCGTACGCCGCCAGACTACAAAGTGACCTTTTGAGTTCCGCCCACAATAGTGCGTGAACCCAAGAAACGTGAATGTTTCCGGCTTTCCTTCCCCACGCTTACGCCGATCAGACGCCGCAAAACGCCCGAACTCGATGAGCCGCGTCTTTTCTGGATGGACCTCCAACCCAAACTTCGCTAAACGATTCATGAAATCTCGTAGAAACCGTTCCGCATCCGCCTGATGTTGGAACCCGGCCACAAGATCGTCAGCGTAGCGGACTACAATCATGTCCCCTTGCACCACTTTCTCGCGCCAGACCTCGACCCACAGGTCGAATACATAGTGCAGGTACAGGTTAGCCAGCAGCGGCGAAACCACTGCTCCCTGCGGCGTACCTACTGTAGTTTCCGACCAGTTGCCGTCTTCCGAGACGCCCGCCTTCAGCCATTTCTGGATCAGCCGCAGCATTCGGTCGTCGGACCACGCAAGACTCAAGGTCGGAATAAAGTCGCTGCTCCTTTTCCGTAGGGCTCTTGCATCCCCGACAGCATGCCGGTTTATCCCGGCGCACTCGCGTCTCCGCAGAGCCCTACCCTCCGCTCAAGTCCGAACAGTCTACCAAGGATAAATCTATGGCCGTTTACACAAAATCCTTGACAACCCCAAAAGGAGCGCTGGCTCGCCCTGCTCCGGAGAATCTTCTGGTTCTTCTACCCGCAACTACAACCGGCGGGGTGCTCGGTCAGCACAGCCAGCCCACTTCAGGCAGGTTAACCGCCGAATTTAGGTTGAACAGCGGCTCATCGTCGCTCCGCCGCACCTGCGCGAATTCCAGTGGCTGCAGATTGCGCGGACTCGTCTCCGTCGGCGTCGTATCGATCAATACCGGAGCCGAACGCACTCGTTTGGCCAGCGGGTTGTGCGGCACGCATTTCACCGGCGGCAATTCGATATGACCGGCGCGGTGCAGCAGGAGCAGCATGCCGCGGCACACCATGTCGCGCAGAGCGCCGTTGGCTTGCCGCCATT
>Ga0209086_10003513_pt1 | contig 11887 bp, 9 predicted proteins | sample M_130207_XF_Meta_FD_187312 | JGI IMG/M metagenome (GOLD analysis project Ga0209086, IMG submission 187312) | Freshwater microbial communities from Lake Montjoie, Canada to study carbon cycling - M_130207_XF_MetaG (SPAdes) (version 2) | ecosystem: Environmental > Aquatic > Freshwater > Lake...
GATTGCAAGTGAATGTTTTGGAAGTCCATTCCGACCGTGTGCATTTGGCAATCATCGATTCCGAAGCATCCCCGTCGTATCGTGAAGAAATATTGTTTGTGTCTTCAAAAAATATCGGCGATGGTCAAACGTTTGACTCACAAGTCTGTCAGAAGAACGGCAATTCATTGACCGCACTGAGCAGATTTTGATCGTGATGGGTTAACATGGAATGCTGAACTCCACCATCTTTCATCCTTCCGCAAACGAGCCATTCTCTGCCGCACAGATCATGGAATTGGGTTTGCGTGCCGATCGGCTTCCTCGTCACGTGGCCGTCATTATGGATGGAAACGGTCGTTGGGCGCAGTTACGGGGGTGCCCTCGGATTGAGGGCCATCGGCGTGGCGTCGCCACCGTCCGTTCGATCGTCGAGCAATGTTCGCGATTGAACCTCGAACAATTGACGCTCTACTGCTTCAGTAGCGAAAATTGGAAACGGCCTGAACTCGAGTTGACGCTGCTGATGCGGTTGTTTGAGCAATATTTGATTGAAGAACGAAGCGAGATCATTCGCCAAAACTTGCGATTCGCGGTCATTGGTCGACGGGAGGGACTGAGTGATGGCATCTTACGAGAGATTGAAGGAACGTGCGATTGCGCTAGAGACAACACCGGAATGCGGCTTTGTTTGGCGGTGAACTACGGAAGTCGTCGGGAAATTGTCGATGCCGCCCGAGCGATTGCTTGCGATGTGGCCAGTGGTCGACTCGATCCGGATTTGATCAACGAGTCGCTCTTTGAAAACCATCTCTATACCGCGGGAATGACAGATCCGGATCTCGTCATTCGAACGGCAGGTGAAATGCGGGTGAGCAACTATCTGCTTTGGCAGATCAGTTACGCTGAACTGTGGGTGACGGAAAAATGTTGGCCAGAATTCGGGGTGAACGATTTGCACTCTGCGTTTGTGGACTTCGCGGCACGTGATCGGCGGTTTGGAGGTTTGTCGAGTTAATTCGCTTCTTCCTTTCGAATGATTATCATGACTTCTTGTCTCATGGACGTCGACTAGCCTTGTTCACCCTCAGACACGAATTCATATGCTGCGTTGGCGACTTGCCGTATCCGCGATTTTGATTCCTCTGTTCGTGACGCTGTTTTGGCTCGACGCGAGGATGGGCGCTGCTGCGCCGATATTGCTGATCGTCGTTATCGGGTTGGCGGTGCGCGGTGCGAGCGAAATGGTCGATCTGTTGTGTACGCGTTCATTCGCACCGAACAGAGCGATTGTCGCGGCCTGTTGCATGCTTGTTTCCGCGGCGGCATGGTGGGGACGATTCGGACACATGCCGATCAAGATTCCCTCTGATGACAATACGCTGGCGCAAGTCATGCTGGCCTATTCTCTGACAATTCTCGTGCTGTTCTTGTTGGCGACTTATCGCTACCGCGAGCCCGGCGCCAGTATGGAAACGCTGGGTGCCGAATTGCTGATTGTCAGCTATATCGGTGTTCTGCTGGGAGTTGCGGCACAGTTGCGATGGGTCGCTGGTGCTGATGCAGGATATTTGGTCATCGGCTCACTACTGATTGTGACCAAAGGAGGCGATATCGGTGCCTATTTTTTGGGAAGACTGTTCGGAAAACGCCAGATGGCTCCTCGTCTTTCGCCGGGCAAGACGTGGGCGGGAGCCGTCGGTGCTCTGAGTGGATCAGCCATCAGCGCTATCGTTTGGTTGCAATACGCGACACCGTTGTTTACTCCCCAAGGTAGCGACCGTTGGACCTCCCCTGATTGGATCAGTTCGGCTCTCTACGGCTTGATCATCGGATTGACGGGCCTTGTCGGCGACTTGTGCGAGTCACTCATCAAGCGCGACGTGGGGAAGAAAGATTCTGCCGGCTTACTGCCTGGTTTCGGTGGGTTACTCGACCTCATGGACAGTGTTCTCTACGCGGGTCCCGTCGCCTATGTGCTTTGGAAGGGTCTGCCGCTGGCAACGTGGTTGTAAATACTACGGACACAAAATATTTCGAATCCACTTCGTCCACAGGCCGAGTCTCATCGCCGAGCTCACCCCTTCAGTGGCGTTTGCGGGTTTTGATTGATCGGACCTGTTCAACCTATTTGAACGGTGAGGGTGGTGTTCCAAGGGGTCGGTGTCCTAGGAGCAGCGGTTGATGATTGTCGAGTTTCGGCAGGACGCCCGCGGATCATCGATTGGAAATCTGTTCGATCTTTGTGGCGTTTGCTTGTGAGGGCGGGTTTATGCGCGTTGACGCAGCAGGCACGCGTTGTGCGAATGGTCTTGGCATCAGGACGTTCCGCGGTTGCAGGAGGTGTCCGTCGTCGGATTGGATTCGCAATCTGTCTCTAAAAACGATTCGGCGGAACGGATAAACGACAACGCCCGCCGAGAATCATCGAACGAGAAGTTGCGTTCTCCGGCGGGAAGGGTATTCAGACGCGTTCGCCAGCAGTTTGTGAGGAACATTGAGCCTTTCTGAACAGACGGTTCTAGAGATGTTGTGCGGCAGATGTGTGTCGGTCCGAGCCGGTCTTGGAGGTGATGATCAGACCCCATGCCATCGAGCCACATTGCGTTTGATTTCGGTGCAACTGGAATTTCGGATCCAGTGCAGGAATCCCCAACCTCCAGCAGCCACGGAGGACCGCGCCATGTAACGCGTCTCTTCATAAGTGAGATTGCGCCACCAGTAGTTTCCTCCTCCCTGGTCATGGCTGAGACCGACCCCTTGCATCACGGGGACGGGGTTCAAATGTCGTGTATTGCGAACGGCCGCGGCACCATTTGAAATGACCAAACCATCATCAGTGGCCCCCAGTCACCCGTATGGTCCACAAATCCGATTCTCACGAGACGTATCCCGTTTGTCACTGTTGCGAAGGATCCACCCGCGAGGATCGCCATCGACCGATTTGCACCCGAAGGTTGCCCATTCGAACGAGTCTGTTGACGGAATGGATGCGATGCCTGTCGATGCGGCGAACACACGGACGATGCTTGTTGCTTCAAAACTTAAATACGAATGGCGTCAGTGTCACCGTGATCACCATCATCAGTAGATCCAAGGGGACATCGATCCGAAGGTCGTCGCTGAATTTGTAGCCGTCCGATCCGTAAACCATGAGATTCGTTTGATCATCAAAAGGCGTTGCGAAACCGATCGAAGCCGCAATCATGATCCCGATCATAAAGGTTAGGCTGGACTCCGAGCGCATTCGAAACGACCAATGCCAGTGGAAACATCAACGCGGCCGCGGCATTGTTCGTGATCAGTTCTGTCAGAATCATCGGCAGGAAATAAACCATTCCGAGGGCCACTCAAGAATCGCTTCCAGCCATGCTAATCATGCGTGTTGCCAACGCGTTAGACCGGCCACTCATCTTCTCGCCTGGCCGATTCCCAACGCGTCACCGATCGCAATCAGCCCGTACCAGTCGATACTTTGCATGGCTTCGCTGGATGTACAGCAACGGGTGCCGATCATGAAAGGGCGCGCCAGTAAGGCGGCCGGCAATAGAAAGTCTCCTTCAATCGCCTGTGTTGAAGCGAAATCGGCACGGCTGAGAAAGAGTATTTGGAGGTGTGTTGGTCCAGGTAAGACAGGGTTGCTACCCCGTCTCATGGACACCACGTGCCGACCACCCGCAGTCCCCTCGACACATTCGTTCTCTGGATATCATTATTCGAGTGATGCCCCAGCGCTAACGCCTCAAACGATCATTCGGCTGAGTGTCACGATGACACCGAGTTATGGCGAACAACGGTTCCAGACCCACTCATCGCGTCGACTCTCGGCCGCGCATTCCTCTCCGCACAGAATTCGCTTCCGTCACCGTGGAAACAAAATAGGCAGAGTATCTAACAAAAAAACGTCCCTTCAAATTGAAGGGACGTTCCATGAAACAACAGATCAAAGCAGGCTCGTCGTGAAGATCTCTTGTGGATTATCGAGACAAAAACGCGATCACGCGGCCAATTTGTACATCGGGAACGGTGGCATCAGTGAATACCGGCAATGTCTGAACACGAGCTTCCAAATCTTTGGCATCGAAAGAAATCCAATCGACGGATTGTCGCGAGGAACTATCAACAACCTCTCGATAGTATTTGCGAAGATTTGGACGATTACGCAGGGTAATCACATCGCCAGGTTGAACAAAAATTGATGGCTTATTGATCGTCTTACCGTTCAATTGAAAGTGTCTGTGAACCACTCCCTGCCGCGCCTGCATTCGCGTCAACGTAAACCCGGCTCGCCGAATCACATTGTCAAGTCTTCGCTCACACATGACGAGCAGGATTTCCCCCGTATCGCCCTTCTGTGAACGAGCCTTGGAAAAGTATCGCCGGAGTTGAGCTTCTCGCATCCCGTAGTGATACTTAATCTTCTGTTTATCAGCCAGAGCTTCACCGTAAGTTGTTACTTTACGGCGGCGTTGTGACATGCCTGGTGGATTCGGTCGCTTTTCCAAGGCCTTGACGGCGCCTGCGTTCTCAAAAACCATGGCCCCTAGTCGTCGATTAATCCGTCCCTTGGGACCCGTATAACGACCCATGCAATCACTCCCGCGCGAGTTCTACTCTGCCTTGAAACTTATTTCAGTGAAACCAATCATTACGTCCCCAAATAATGGCGAGTCCAGTATGATTCGTCAATCGACAGCGTTGCTTGATCCTTACCTCGGTGATTGAACAAGCGGGGAATAGTTCCCGAAACATTGAGTATCGTTCAGAAATCTGTTCGTAACCTCTATTTAAATTTTGACTTGCAAACGATGATCTTGAGGCAGACGCCGCCGTCGGGAGTCCATGATCGGAGATTTTCTGCTCTTAAGTTCTGTGTTTTTTGTTGAAATATTTCAACGGCGGAGTGCGTAATACGGCGGTAGGGGAGGGAAGGACGATTACCTCGCAGGAATATCGACGCTATTTGACGTCAAAATTTGCCGCGAAACGACTGAGGGTTCATAGTCGAGCGCGCCCGTTTGCGGTTTGTGACTAAAACAGAAACGGGTTTAGTGTCCGGTCGGACGCGCAAGCTTTTAACAACAACGCAGGTCGGAGTTTTCCCTTTGGACCGGAATTCATGCCTACGATCCAGAGCATTGGTGACGAACCCAACTTTTGAAGGCTGAGCAGTGGCTGGCGATGGAGAGCTCGGCATCAATTTCCGTACGGGGATTTGTCATTCGGGTGGGCAATCCAAGTGGAGTTGTTGACCGGCTTGGTCAGCCATCTCACCCGCATGATAGCTTGATCGCACGAACGGGCCGCTGGCCACCATTGTAAAACCGAGTTGGCGGACTTGGTGACCGATTTCATCGAATTCTTCGGGAGGAAGATACCGTTCCACCGGAAGATGATCCTGCGTGGGCTGCAGATATTGGCCGAGTGTCAGCATGTCACAGCCAACCGAACGAAGGTCAGCGCAGACGTCCAGTAATTCCTCTCGTGTCTCACCCAGCCCGAGCATCAGACCGCTTTTTGTGAGCATCTGCGGCGACTCCTCCTTGACCTGCTTGAGCAGTTTGAGGGTCCGACCGTATTCGGCGTTACGCCGAACACGGTCGTAGAGACGTGGCACGGTTTCTGTATTGTGATTGAAGACGTCGGGCCGGGCTTCGATCACTCGATGAATTGCCTCACGATTGCCTTTAAAGTCAGGGGTCAGCACTTCAATTTTTGCACCTGTTCGATGACGCACAGAAAGAACGCAGTTATAAAAATGATCCGCTCCACCATCGGGCAAATCATCGCGAGTCACAGACGTGATGACGACATGTTTTAGACCGAGGCGTTCAGCAGCTTCAGCCACTCGTTCGGGCTCATCGATCTGCAGGGTTTCGGTCTTTCCGCGAGGTACTGAACAGAAACCGCATGGCCGAGTGCACACATTTCCCAAGATCATGAACGTTGCGGTCTGTTGTGACCAGCACTCGGTCCGATTGGGACACTTGGCACTTTCACAAACTGTTTCGAGTCGCAGATCCGCGATGACATCCGACGTAAACTGCATTCCTGCCTGAGGCAGGGGCCGCTTCAGCCAACTCGGAAGTCGTTGTCGAGCGGGTCGCTCCACGTTCGCGTCCGTAGGCACAATGTTCAATAGATTGATTGACATTTACGGGAGCTGCCTTCTTTCCGGTGATGACTTGTATCTGTGGTAAAGCGTCGGGACTATACGAACGATTGATGATGGTAACGAAAACAAGCAACCCGGTCACGGAAACGCTTATCAATCGACCTCAGTCCTAAAAATCAAATCCCGTGAGTCACAGTGTCCCGGCTTGTTTCAGTCGATATCATCTTTACTTCTGGCCTCTGGGATCAGCTGACGTTTTTCCCCAACGACTCTCCATTCGAAATTTACAATAATGGCCAAAACGTTAATCGAGTATACGGATTTGCTGTCCTCGCGAAACCTTCGCTGGCCCGCCGCCCCCAAGTTCGAATCTGCCCTGGCGACACCAAGTGTTGGCCGATTACAGGGTATCAAGATGGTGGTTTGGAACATTTATGGAACGCTGCTGCGCATCGCTGATGGGGATCTATATTTTCGGCATCCCGAGGCCGTTCGCATGGAGATCGCGCTCGAAAAGACAATTCACGAGTTCAATATGTGGAACAGCATGACCCGAAAGCCGGGCAAACCATGGGAGTACATGCTGCAGAAGTATTTGTCCGCGTTGGATGAACAGCAGATGTCGTCGTCAGGACGCAAGGGAGACACCGTTGAGGTGAATACGACGACGTTGTGGTCAAAATTACTCGAAATGCTGGACAAGAAAGACTATCAGTACGACGTGTCGATTTATGGCAACTTGAACCAATTGGCCGAAAAGATTGCGTACTTCTTTCACAATTCCCTGCAGGGCATTGAAGCGGCACCGAATGCGCTCGCGGCATTGCGTGCGATTCAGTCAAATGGAATCCATCAAACTCTCTTGGCCGAGGCTCAACCCTTTACGATCGCGCAGTTGATTCGCTGCCTGCGCGACCAAGGCTCTGTTGCCGATCCCGAGAGGCTATTTAATCCCACTCTGAACACTCTGTCGTACGTTGAAGGAGTTCGCAAACCCGCTCGAACGCTTTACCTCCGCGCAATGGATCGCTTCAGCAAGCGGGGTTTGGAGCCGGAGCAGGTGCTCTACGTTAGTTCGCGTGTTCGCCATGATTTGGCAATCGCCAAGGAACTCGGTATGCGAACGGCGTTGTATGCGGCCGAACGACTGTCGCTGCAGGCGTCTCCCAACGATTTAAAGGATCCGGCGATTCGGCCCGACAGACTCCTGACGGATCTCCGCCAAGTGCAAGACATCATTGGGGTTTGAGGCTCCGGCTAAACTTTGGTGGACGGTTTTGGAATGGGCACGACTTTCGATCCTCGATGCAAGTGCCAGGATTTCGGCAGTGGAGTACGCCACAATGAATCGATCTCAGCTTGTCTTTCGAAGTTTGAACTACTATTGGCGGACGAATCTGGCCGTCCTGTGGGGGGTTGTTGCGGGCACTGCTGTCATCGTTGGTGCACTCATTGTTGGAGATTCGATTCGCGCGAGTCTCACCAAAATGACGCTCGTTCGATTGGGGAAAATCGATTTTGTCCTGAGCGGACCACGTTTTGTGCGCGAAGCGTTGGCCGAGGAGATTTCGACGCGTTGCGAAAAGGGGACCACCATCGCTCCGGCGATCGTCATGCCCGTCGGGTTACAACGAAAGGCGGATGAGATCACTCGTCGAGCAGGTCGAGTCAGTCTCTACGGATTCGATGAGCGTGCTTGGTCGTTGATGGACACGATCGAAACGCCGCCGCGTGGAGCGGATCTGATTTTGAGTGCGTCGGCAGCAGCGGCCCTCGACGCCCACGTTGGTGATGATGTCACTCTTTGGGTGGAATTGCCAAGCGTGATTCCGCGCGACACCTTGCTTGCAAAAAAAGACAACGATTCTCAGGAAATTACCTTAAAGATCAGCCGGATCGCGTCAGAGGGATGTGGCTTGTCGCGACTCGGTTTTCAATCGACTCAGACGTCGCCGCTGAATGCGTTTGTGGATTTGCATTTCTTGCAAGAGCGTCTGGGCTTAGAGGAAATTAGACCGACACGACGCGATCCGAGTCACAGGCCGGCGCGCGTGAACACGCTCCTTGGGTCGGGGATCGAGGGTAGGGACCCGCAGGTCTCAACTAACCTCCATCGCAAGTACGAGGAAGCTTTGAGGCAATCGTGGAGATTGGCGGATCTCCATCTGAAGATCGTCAAAAACGAGGCATTGAAGGTTGTGGTTATTGAATCGGAACAAATGATCATTGAGGATCCGCTCGCGGAGGCGGTCTTCAAGACGGCCCGCGAAGAGCAGCAACCGGTGGCGTCGGTCTTGGTTTATCTCGCAAACAAAATTTGGAATCCTCAAAGCCACCAACCGGGGACTCGATCTGGATATTCGATGTATTCGACCATTGCCGGAATCGACGCAGCCATTCTGGAGGGAACGCGATTCGGCGGATTCGAGTTCATCGGGGAAACCCCGGCATCTTTCGGGGAGAATGACGTTCTGATCAACGATTTCCTTGCCGCCGACATTCAGGCCAAGGTGGGGGATCTCATCCAATTCAGCTATCACACGATCGGTGCACGCGGAGAACTTCCGGAACAGGATCGAACCGTCACAGTCCGTGGAATCGTTAAGATGACAGGCATCGCCAGTGACCCAACATTGACTCCCTCCGTCAAAGGAATCACCGATGTGGATTCTTTATCCAATTGGGACCAACCCTTCTCGATGGATCTCGATGCGGTGACAACTCGGGACGAGGAATATTGGGACAGTTATCGAGCCACCCCGAAAGTCTTTCTGTCACTGCAACAGTCTCAGAAGTTGTGGCCGAGTCGATACGGATCACTGACTTCGATTCGAATGGGTTGGAACGAGATGTCGGACAAACACGAGACAGCAACGACGACGGTTGTTGATTCCCGCGAAGAGGAAATGACACTGGAATCCAGAATCCTTCAGCACGTGGATCCTGAGGCGATCGGTCTCACTTTCCAGCCGGTCAAGGCCATGGGATTGAATGCGGCCAACGGATCGACCGATTTTAGCGGATTGGTGATTGGATTCAGTCTGTTTCTGATTCTGGCTGCCGTGATTTTGATCGGTTTGTTGTTTCGCTTGGGAATGGAGCAGCGTGTGCGAGAACTCGGCCTGTTGGAGGCGATTGGATTTACGCCCCAACAAGTCCGGCTGCAAATGCGACTCGAAGGGTTGGTCGTGGTTGTCATCGGGGCACTGCTTGGCGTCTTGGTCGCGATGGGATACGCGGCATTAATCATCTTTGGTCTGACCCATTGGTGGATTGGCGCAATCGGGACTAAAAATTTAATACTGGACATCCGTCCATGGAGTCTCGTCCTTGGCTTTGGCCTCTCTCTCGCGACAGTTTTTGTCACAATTGGGTGGGCCCTATTTCAATTCAAAGGATTGACTTTGCAGGAAAAAATTGCCGGATTGACGGAGAAGCAAGTCGATTTGGCAACACAGGATATTCGGGCGAGACGCGATTACAGGCGTGGTTTGATCTGTTCCGTTCTGGCATTCTGCAATGTGTCAGGAATGGTCTTCGGAGTCATTCCCGCCACCGGGGCGTTCTTCGGTGTGGGGATCTTGTCGCTGATGGCCTCACTGTCATTCCTCTCATGGTGGCTACAACCGAGAGCGGGGACGTCGTTTTCGGACTTTGTGCAGCGGGAAACTGTCCTTTCGAGCAGACATGGTACGAGAGGATTGCTGCACCCCCCCGCACTGGCTATCGGTGGCACAGGTCAGGCTGCATTTTTTCGATTCGGTCTCCGCAATGCCTCCCGTCAGCGAGTACGCAGTGCGTTGACAATCACACTCATCGCAACGGCAACCTTCCTGATCGTTGCCGTGACCTCCTTTCGCCGGGATCCGGCGGGAGCCTTGCTGGACAAAAAATCTGGCAACGGGGGTTATACGCTGGTTGCGGAATCGAGCAGTCCCGTTTTGTACGACATCAACACCGCAGAGGGGCGTCGGAAATTGCAAATGGACGCGATCGAGGGAACCGCCGAAGCGCAGGTGTTGGCGGCCCTGACGGTCACTCCCGTGCGCGTTAAGTCCGGGGAAGACGCGAGCTGTCTGAACCTGTATCAAACTAAAATTCCCACCATTCTTGGAGTCCCGCGCTCGTTGATCGAAGAAGGGCGATTTGCGTTCCTGGGTGGTTCATGGCAAAGTCTGCTCGACCAGCCGGCAGACGGTTCGATTCCCGTTTTGGGTGACATGAACACACTGATGTTTTCCCTTCACAAGCAAGTGGGTCAGCGAATCAACGTTCCCGATGACGAAAATCCGCAACATCAATTGAAAATTTCTGGGATGTTCCAAGACAGCATTTTTCAGGGAGTCCTCGTGATGAGCGAAGACAATTTTCTGAAGTTGTATCCTGAGGAAAAAGGATTTCGCTATTTTCTGATCGAGGTTCCGCCGGAACGACAGAACGCCGCCGCTGCGCTGCTCGAAACGGAGCTGTCCGCCTATGGATTTGATACAGAGTTGGTTGCCGTACGTCTGGCAAGATTCCTCTCGGTTCAGAATACCTATTTGTCGACATTCCAAGCGTTGGGCGGATTGGGACTGTTGCTCGGAACGATCGGCCTCGGGACGGTCATGCTTCGAAATGTGCTCGAGCGACAAAAAGAACTGGCTCTGCTTCGAGCCGTCGGTTACCGCACCAATCAGGTGTCAGCCCTCGTTCTGTGGGAAAATGGCTTTGTTCTGTTCTGTGGATTGTTTGCCGGAGCGGCTTCGGCGCTGTTGGCCACTTGGCCCAATTTAGTGAGTCGTGGTGCGGACATTCCGTGGGTGAACCTGATCGGCTTGATGGCTCTTGTTTTCGTTAGCGGAATGCTGGCCGCAACGGTTGCCGTGCGCGTTGCCGTTCGACTGCCGATTCTCACAAGCTTGCGAGGAGAATAATTCCTTGCGGGAGTCCGAGTTTATGGTCCGCCACAACCGGCTGTCGATCCGGAAAGAGGCAACACAGATCCGGATCTGCGGAGTGGCGTCGCTTCTGCTCCTCTGCCCCCATCCGTTAAGATGGGAATAGCTAAGATGTCTTCAATGAACGGTTCCGTTATTCCGGTTGACGATGGATCCTCTCTGTTGGTACGCCTCCTCCCGAGTTTTCGCCGAATGAGCACATCCGAACGCGCACCCACTCCCGCAATGCAGCGATATCTGGAGGTGAAGTCTCAGTATCCGCACGCCGCTCTTCTGTTTCGAATGGGCGACTTCTACGAATTGTTTTATGAGGATGCCGTCACGGTTTCGAAGGTGGTCGGCCTGACATTAACCAGTCGTGACAAGGGTTCCGCGAATCCCATTCCGATGGCGGGCTTTCCTTACCATCAGCTGGATGGCTATTTGCAAAAACTTGTGCGTGCGGGTTTTCGCGTGGCGATCTGTGAGCAGATGGAAGATCCCAAGTTAGCCAAAGGTCCAGTTAAACGCGATGTGACTCGCGTCGTGACTCCGGGAACGCTGACAGAAGATGCATTACTCGACCCGCGAGAAAGCAACTTTCTGGCGTGTGTCTTTCCGACCCAAAAGAGTTGTGGCTTGGCGTGGCTGGAGGTTTCGACTGGACGATTCTTCACCACGGACCTGCCTCTTGAGTCGGTCGCCGATGAGATCGCGCGTATCAATCCTGCCGAATGTTTAGTCCCGGAACAGATTCAGAGCACCAGCCTCTTTCAAGAGTTGACGCACCTGATTGGAGTGCTGCTCAGTGAACGTCCTGCGTGGTCTTTTTCCCCGGATCAGTGTAAACGCCGATTGCTGGAACAATTTCAAA
>Ga0209086_10003514_pt1 | contig 11887 bp, 6 predicted proteins | sample M_130207_XF_Meta_FD_187312 | JGI IMG/M metagenome (GOLD analysis project Ga0209086, IMG submission 187312) | Freshwater microbial communities from Lake Montjoie, Canada to study carbon cycling - M_130207_XF_MetaG (SPAdes) (version 2) | ecosystem: Environmental > Aquatic > Freshwater > Lake...
TCCAGGGATCCGGCCACGTGATGCCCAGTGCAATCATGGAAGCGGCCATCCACGATCTGGATGTAATCGCCAAGTTGACCGCCCTGGGAGCCGCGATCCCGGATGCAATTGCCGAAACCCTTGGGGTCGACCCAGCTCACGGAGTTCTACCAGCACTTCCAGACCGGAGGGTGCGACCGGAAGGACAAGGTGAACCGACCTTGAACCTTCGTGACCTAGCCGGCCGCGCGGGCGTGGAGAGTCTGGTCACCCGTTACTCCATGCACGGCAGCGGGCACTTTGCGAGGGCCAGGGCATTTGTGTGGCGAGGCGCGACCGGAACGAACCAACTGTCCGGGTTCGACCCGGTCATGGTTCACGACCCAATCCGTGCCCACGACCTCGTCGGTACGGTCGACGCCCGCGCCCTGCTGCGTCGAAACACCGCCAACCTCCTGCGTGGACGTCCTGCAAACAATGTCCTGCTGTATGGGGATCGCGGAACGGGAAAGTCGTCCAGCGTGAAGTCGCTCCTCCAGGAACCTGACACGGCTGCCTGGGGAGATGATCCCGATGCCGGATCGGTGCCGTGGGGACTGCTTCGCCTGATCGACGTGCCAAAATCGCGCCTTGGCGACTTTCCCACCCTGATCACGTGCCTGCGTGGCCGTCCGGAACGCTTCATCCTGTTTGTCGATGATCTTTCCTTCGAGGACGGCGAGACGCAGTACAAGGACCTGAAGGCAGTGCTTGATGGCGGCGTGACCGCGCGACCGGAAAATGTGGTGGTCTACGCCACGTCGAACCGGCGTCACCTGATCCGCGAACAGTTCAGCGACCGCCCCGATCCCCTGAACACCGACGTGCACGGGCAGGACACCGTGCAGGAAAAGCTTTCGTTCGCCGACCGGTTCGGGTTGACCCTGACATTCCTGTCCCCGAATCAGGAGGAATACCTCGCCATCGCGACCCATCTCGCGCAATTGCGCGGCTTGCCCATCGCAATCCCCGATCTCAGGCGTCGGGCAATTGCGTGGGCAGCGTGGCACAACGGGCGGTCCGGTCGCACGGCGAGGCAGTTCATCGACGACCTCGCCGCCGAACTTGGCTAGTGGCGAAATGGTAATCTATACATTAGCTTGCCCATGTAATGAGGGCGGGTTCGAGAGCATTCGCCAGATCGGGATGGGCGGGCAAGATGCGAATGCTATATCCATGTAATCCACTTGTCTGACAAGAAATGGTCCCGGAAAACATCGTCACGCCGTCACCGCCGGGGCCATCCTGACATGCCATTGGGGACGGGTTCCCCTGACTGATCTGCCCGGTCGGATCGATTGGTCCGTCGTAGAGTTGAACGATGACATCGTTTGGTGACAGGCGTCCAAGCCGGACGCGGGCACGCACCGGCACGGACATCCCCACCGCAAGGCTTGCGGGAGGCGGCTCCATGCGCTCGATGCGGAGGTCACCCCAGCACTCCCGGATCCGCCGTTTCCACGCGGCGAGGTCGCGGGCGCCACGGGCTCCGTTGGCAAGCAGGCGACCGTACCGATCGGCGGACTTGAGGTAGAAGTGATCGGTGTAGTCGAAGACCATCCGGTTGGTGTTGAAAACCACACCGAGGTCGCGCATCGACGCCTTCATCATTGAAATCCACCGACGGGGCAAGCCGTCGGCACCGCGGTCATAGAAGGCGGGAATCACCTCCTGCTCAAGCACGTCGTAGACCGACCGGACCTCGACCTCATCCTGGTAGGCGTCATCCTGATAGGCCTCGCGACCACCGACCGCAAACCCGAGACCCGGGCGGTAGGCCTCATCCCACCATCCGTCGAGGACACTCAGGTGAAGGACACCATTGAGCGCAGCCTTCATGCCGCTGGTGCCGCTCGCCTCCTGGGGACGGCGTGGCAGGTTCAGCCAGATGTCGCAGCCGCTCACCAGATACCGGGCAACGTTGATGTCGTAGTTCTCGATGAAGACGATCCGGTGTCGAAGGTCATCGCGTCGCGCAAGCCGGATGATCTCGCGGATCAGCTCCTTGCCACCGTTGTCCTCGGGATGGGCCTTTCCGGCGAACAGGAACTGCACGGGACGGTCTCGGTTGTTCACGAGACGCAGCAGACGTTCGACATCCCTGAGCAGAAGCGTCGCACGCTTGTAGGTCGCGAATCGTCGAGCAAACCCGATCGTCAGAGCACTGGGGTCGAGCACCTCCGAGGCGCGCTCCACCTCAGCCGAGGAAACGCCGCGCAGTTCCAGTTGCGACCGCAGACGTGTCCGGGCAAAGCTGATGAGGCGTTCGCGTCGCCTTTCGTGGGTACGCCAGAGTTCCTCACCCGGAATGTCATTCACACGTGCCCAGACGGCACGGTCGTCGTCATCACGGTTCATGCTCGCGTCAAGCCACCGCGGACCCAGGTACCGGTCGTACAACCCTCGCATGTCGGCCGATATCCACGACAACGCATGCACACCGTTGGTGATCGACCCGATCGGAACCTCGTCCACGGGCGCATCCGGCCAGAGGCGCGACCACATGCGGCGGCTCACATCGCCGTGCAACCGAGATACCCCGTTCGTCGCGCCGGCGAGTCTGATGGCAAGGATTGCCATGCTGAACTGTTCGCCATTATTGCCCGGGTTCTCGCGACCAAGCGCAAGAAACTGCTCACGGGAGACCCCGAGGCGTCCGTACCACGACCCGAAATACTGGTCGACCAGTTCAGGGACAAACTTGTCGATGCCTGCAGGAACCGGTGTATGGGTCGTGAAGACTCCACCCGCCGACGCAACCTCGCGTGCCTCATCGAAGTTGAGATGGTGTTCCTCCATCAGGCGCCGCACGCGTTCGATACCGAGGAAGGCCGCATGCCCCTCGTTCATGTGATAGACCTGCGGTCGGAACCCTAGGGTCTCCAAGGCACGCATCCCGCCCACGCCGAGAAGGATCTCCTGGCGGATCCGGATATCGCGGTCGCCGCTATACAAACGGAGGGAAGAGACGCGGTCTCGCTCCTCGGTCTCGGGAACGTTCGAGTCAAGCAGCAGCAGTGGCACCCGTCCGACCTGGACCCTCCAGACCTGGGCGGTGAGTACGCGTCCGGGGAGATCCACCGTGACCTTGACCGGCGAACCGTCCGGCCGACGCTCAAGCGTCATTGGCAAGTTGTAGAAGTCGTTGTCAGGATAGAGCTCACCCTGCCATCCGTCGGCGTTGAGATACTGGCGGAAGTACCCCTCCTGATATGCCAGACCGACAGCCACGAGGGGAACGCCCAGATCTGACGACGACTTCAGGTGGTCACCGGCGAGGAGGCCCAGGCCACCGGAGTAGATGGCCATGCACTCCGTCAGGCCAAATTCCATCGAGAAGTAGGCCACCTGGAGCGGGTTGCCCGGATGGGACTTGGAAAACCAAGGGCGGCTCGCATGCAGGTTGTGTGACGCGCCATCGACCGGTGCAGATACCGACTTCCCCATGTACGCATCCAGGGACTCACAGACGCGTTCGTACTGCGCCACAAACCCGTCATCAGCGACGGCCTCGTCAAGTTGGTCCTGTCCGATGGACCCAAGCATGAGGCAGGGGTTGTGACCCGTCGCCTCCCAAAGGGACGGGTCGAGTCGACGGAACAAGTCAAGCGCGTCGCGGTCCCACGTCCACCGCACGTTCATCGCAATGTCGACGAGACGGGCAAGCGCGGGCGGAACCGACGGGGTCACCGTGAAGGTCTGGATTGGTCGGACCGTCATCGTAGCTTCAGCCTTTCTCGTGCCATTCAACCAGGCGCGTCACCAGCGCCGATGGACCACCGACCCGACAATCATGAAAGACGTTTGGCACCGCCAGCGGCGATGGCCGTGCCAGACCGGGGCCAAGGACTGCCTATCCCAAGAACGCGGCGTGACGACGCTTGCCGTCAGTGACCACCAACCGCGGACTTGCATGCCGGGATAGGGGAATGGACCATCGGGCACGCGTCACGCACCGGGTCGCACCCGTGCCGCGAGCGAGATGCCCGCACTCTGCGCGAACGTCCGCAACAGGCTGTTGAAAAGTGCCCCGCGGGAGCGGCGGATTGTCTCAGGCGCCTGCTCAGCTGCCAATCCAAGTGCCCGGTGCCAAATGTCCATGTGCTCCGGATACAGTCGACGTAACGCGGTGACATAGAACCCACGGCTGTGCCGGTCACCAAGCAACTGCTCCGCCCGCTCCAGAAATGGTGCAAAGTCCGGGTGGTTTTCCGAAACCGATCCTGAGGGCACTGCTGAAGCGCCTGACAGATAAGATTCTTGATCGCGTTGGTTAGGTGCACGCACTTCACCAAAACCTGACAATGTCTCTGAAGGGCCGGTTTGGGGACCTGTTTGTGGTCGCGCAACGGTGCGATCAGTGGCGGACCGGCCCAGTTCAGCATCAATCGGGCGCGTCAGTGCCGCCAATGCACTCCGTGGGTCGTCGCGTCCAGATTGATAGACAATCGCAGCAATTGATGTTGGGTCCCGTCGTTCGGCCGTCTCCAAACGTTTCTTAAGAATCGTTCCTTGAACGTTTTCCGGTTCCAGAATGAACTCACGAGGAGTCGTTTCAGACTGAACCAAAGGTGACCCGGTATCCACCACCTGCCTTCCAAATTGAAATGTAGGTCCGGACCCCCGCTGGCCAGTCGGAACCTTGCTTTCCACGACCAATGTTTCAAAATGAACAACAGGTGCCACGACAGGTCTGAATACTCCTGGTGAGACCGAAAGATCGTTGCCCGCTCCGAGGACCTCTCGGATCTGGAGTTCATCCTCGACGGTCAGCGGATCCTCCATCAGGACGTGGTAGGTACTGATGGTTCGTCGGCGCTTTCCCATGGCCTTGTCGTACACATAGTTGTGTTCGACCCAGACGAACTGGCGAACGTCCTCCCGTTGGAGCAGACGCCACAGGGTGACGCGGGAGAAGCCGCACGCGCTTGCCAGTTCGGTCGCACCCACCGTGCAGTCGCGGCCGACGCCATCGGGGCCCGCATCGGTGTTCGGTGACCCCAGTGAGCGGTTGCACCGGTCGCGTACCTCCATGATCAGGACCGTGGCGTCAGGGCCGAGACGGGGCTTCCACCGCTCCCAGAAATACCGCGATTCAGTGATGCGCAGATGTGGGCGCAGGATGGAATCCCGGACGTGGCGGTATGCCGGTGACAACGACAGGCGTTGCGGACGCATCTGGACGGATGCCCCAATGCCCGCCGAGTCACTCTCGCCGCTGGCAGGCCCGGTGACACCCGGATCATTGGTCGATGACCGGCGGGCCATCAGCGTGATCCTCCGTTACCGGCCGTCGGCAGGGTGGTCGCCGATGGGCGCGCGCGTTTGGCGACCGGCCCCGGGGCGGGGGCTTCGCGGCTTTTCCCCCAATGGGCGATGACTGTGTCGATGGTGGTTCTGAGCGACGCGCGCGCACTTGCTTCGAGCGTTTCGTCGGTCAGGATCCTGGCCAGGGCAAGGAGCGTCGGATCATCCAGTCCGAGGGTGACCAATGCGCGAATCGGATGACCTCCGGCACTGAGCAACGCATCCGTGTCCGGTGCGCCAAGTTTCAGGGCGTCGGCTATCAGCAGGATCACGTCGGCACCGGGTGCACCGCGTTCGCCCGCCTCAATCCGGTTGATGTAACTGCGATCAAGGCCAACCCGCTGCGCCAACTGACCCTGGCTCAGGTCGAGTTGCTGGCGTAGAACCCGCAGCAGTTCACCAAAGTTCGCACTGCGGACGCTCTCGCCCGCGGCTGCACGTGTTGTCATAAGTGGCCGCCCGTCAATGGCAGTTGCCGGGGGAAGTTGTGCCAGCCAGTCTACATCGCCTGTGCCAGCAAGACAATAACTCACCCATTTGCTGTGCCAACTTGGCAACGACCGGCGCAAGGGGTGTGCCGCTATGGCACCAGCGTCATCGTGTTCCGTTTACAGGTTAGACGTAACGCGATCACGGTCGTTTCGCGGGGATTTGCGGAGGCGATGCCGACTCCCAGCATGGAGAAAATCGGATGGCCGCAGCCGGGTGATTGCGGTCTGCGGGAGCGCCGCACGTGTCCCTTGCGTGCCCGCGGCAGAACGTGCTGGTGCCCGGCTGGGGGTGCCGGGCACCGGTGACTTGTGCGTGGGAGCTGCGCGTCAGTCGTCCGAGCGCTGGACGACGGCATCGGTGCGGGAAAAGACCTCGGGTCGCAGGCGGACCCCAAGACCGGGCCCTTCCGGAGGATAGACGTAACCGTTCTCGATGCGGGGCAATCCTTCGACCACGTCCGCATACCAACCGTGGATGTACGCGCGAACGATCTCCTGGACGTAGCAATTGGTGATTGCGAAGTCCAGGTGGACGCTGGCGGCGAAGTTCACCGGCCCGGTGCAGTCATGGGGGGCGACCGGCAGGCTATATGCCTCGGCCATCGCGGCGATTTTCTTCGCTTCGGTCAGGCCACCCACCCAACCCACGTCGAACATTGCGATCGACACGGCGCGCTTCTCGAAGAGTTCGCGGAATGCGAAACGGGTCGCGAGGGTTTCGCTTGCGGTGACCGGGATGTGCGTACTGGCCCGGAAGGTAGCCAGGGCGTCCAGGCTGTCCATCCGGATCGGATCTTCGAACCAGAGGGGGTCGAACGGTTCCACGGCCTTGGCAATCCGGATGGCACTCGGCAGGTTCCACACCGAGTGCATCTCCAGGGCAATATCCATCGCATTCCCCACTGCGTCGCGGATCTGCCGGAATGGACGCAATCCGGTCTCGATCTGCCTGGCATCTATCCATTGCCCGCCTGTCTCCTGGCCAAACTGGTCGAACGGCCAGATCTTCATCGTCGAGATGCCTTGGGACAGAAGATCCTTCGCAAGGGCGCCGGCATCGGTCTTCCACGCGTCAAGGTCCTCGTACGGTCCGGTCCGAGCGCCGTCGGTGAATGTGGCGTCGGTGCCACGTGGCCGGACGCCGCCGTAGCGGTAGCCGGCGCAGGTGTTGTAGACCCGGACCCGCTCGGCCGTGGGTCCCCCCAACAGGCGATAGACCGGCACGCCGTGTACCTGACCCATGATGTCCCAGAGGGCCATGTCGATGGCTGACAACCCACGGATCTCGGCGCCGGTCAGGGCGCCGGTCGCCGCGGTCTGGTAGAGGGTCTTCCAGTGCTTCTCGATCGCACCGGGATCCTGGCCCAGGAGGGCCGGCGCTGCGACCGAATGGATGTACGCGGTGATCGTTTCCGTCAAACGCCAGGTGTCGCCCAGTCCGATGAGGCCCGTGTCGGTGTGAACGCGGACGAAGAGATTGTGCGGGTGTTCGCCGAAGCGAACCGTCTCGATGGCAGTGATTTTCATGGCGAGGCCAGTGTACGCCGGCATTCCGGGATTGGTCGGGCACTGCCATCAGGTGCCCGACCAATCCGGTGTGCGAGGTGCGTCAGGCGTCGGCGACGCTGCCGTCGGCAAAGGTGAACTGCGACCGGACATCCGGGTTGTATGGGTGCCGGGCGCACTCCGCTTCGTCAAGTTCCACCCCGAGCCCGGGTGCCTGCGGCAACAGGGCATAGCCTCCCTCGACAACGCAACTGGTCTTGACGACCTCGTATCGCCACGGGCTGCCGAGCGGGTGTTCCTGGATCGTGCAATTGGGTGTGCCGGCATCAACGTGGAAGTTGGCAGCGGTCAGGATCTCGCTGCTGGCGCCATGGAGGGCGACCTCGAGGAACTTGACTTCGGCCATCGCTGCGATCTTCTTGGTCTCGAGGATGCCCCCGGCGTGGGAGACATCCGGTTGGATGTAGGCCACTGCCCGCTGCTGGATCAGGTCATTGAAACCCCATTTGGTGAAGAGGCGTTCCCCGGTGGCGAGTGGCACGGGTGACCGTTCGGCAATCCACGCGAGCGTGGCCAGATCCTCTGGTTGGCACGGTTCCTCGATCCACATCGGGTGCGCGTCGGCAACCTGTCTCGCAAAGTCGACCGCCATGACCGGCGTGAAGAGACCATGGGCATCGATCAGGATGTCCACGTCGTCGCCCACGGCTTCCCGGAGGCGCTTGATCCCCGCAGCGCCACGACGCACATCACGGCGTGGGTCCACCACGCCGTCAGTGACCTCGAATGGCCCCATCTTGACCGCAGTGTACCCATTCTTGACAAGTTTGACTAATTTGTCGAGGCCGGCGTCGGAGTGTGGTGATCCGTGCGTGTAGAGGCGGATACGGTCTCGGGCTGCACCGCCGAGGAGTTGCCAGACGGGAACGCCAAGCATCTTGCCCTTGATGTCCCAGAGGGCCATCTCGATCGCCGAGATTGCCGAATTCAGCACCGGACCACCACGCCACCGCGGGTACCGGTACATTGCCTGCCAGAGCCATTCGATGTTCCGGGGATCGCGACCGATGAGAAACCGTTCGTGTTCGCCAATGGCGGCTGCAATTGTCTCGGCCTTGCTGGTGACCGTGCCCTCGCCAAGGCCAGTGAGTCCGTCCTGGTTGGTGTAGACCTTGACGAAGACCCAATTCCCGCCGTTCGGGTTCGACGCCACGATGAAGGTTTTCAGACCTGTGATCTGGATGTCCATGGTTTCCCTTTCCTGCGCACCGTACCGCGTGCTGACATCCGCCGATGGACTTGCCAGCGGGAACGTGCTGGTGAGACGGCATCCACCATGCTAGCCACCGGGGCAGCAGCCCAGTCAGTTTCTGGAGTGGTCTGCCCGTTCCGCACCTGATCGCCACTTTAGATACATTGTTTGACCGATCTGGTCGAGGTCCATGAACCTGAGCTACCGCATGGTCCAGAGGTCACGCTGCGGTTTAGGTGTCACGGAAGACGCCGACCCAGTGGGCGCGTGCCAGACCATCCGGTCCGGCCTGAGCAGCTGCGCGGTCCCTGCCGCCCAAACCGGGTCGTCATTTGGGCCCAAAGGGGGGCAAACAGGAGCGATGCCGGCATTGTGACGGTTCACTGCTACCCTTTCCTGAACATCACTATGGTTGAAACAACATCCACCGGCACGCAAACCGTTCGCCATGACCTGCGAAACATCGCCGTCATCGCCCACGTCGACCACGGCAAGACGACCCTCGTTGACGGATTGCTGAAGCAAAGCATGGTCTTTCGGGACGCCGAATCGGCCGGCACCCTCATCATGGATTCCAATGAACTGGAGCGTGAGCGCGGGATCACCGTTTTCGCCAAGAATGCTGCGATCAAGTTCGGCGACATCAAGATCAACCTGATCGACACCCCGGGCCACGCCGATTTCTCGAGCGAAGTCGAGCGCACCTTGTCCATGGCAGACGGATGCCTGCTCCTTGTCGACGCGGCCGAAGGTCCGTTGCCCCAGACCAGGTTCGTCCTTGGGCTTGCGTTGCAACTCGGATTGCGCCCGTTGGTCGTCGTCAACAAGGTCGACCGCAAGGATGCGCGGGCCGAGGAAGTCGTCGAGGAAATTGCCGATCTCTTCCTCGAACTGGCGACCGAGGCTGCCCAGCTGAGCTATCCGGTCATCTATGCCATTGCCCGTGAGGGCCGCGCCGGGCACGCGCCGGACGACCTCGCCCCGGATCTCATTCCCCTGTTTCGCGCCATCATCGAGCATGTCCCGCCCCCAGTCGCGAACATGGAGGGGCCGGTGCAGGTCCTCGTGTCTGCCCTGGACTACGAGACACACCGTGGTCGCATTGCGATCGGACGCGTTATCCGTGGCACCCTCACGCGGGGCATGTCGGTCCGGTGTCTTGGCAACAGTGCGCCCACCATGCCCCTCAAGCTCCTTGAACTCTTCACGTTCCAGGGCCTCGGCAGATATCCGGTTGAGGAAGTCCGTGCCGGCGACTTGGTCGCGATCCCGGGCGTCCCCACGGTCACGATCGGTGACACGATTGCCGATGCTGCCGAACCGGAGGCGCTTCCCCGCCTGGCGATCACCGAACCGACCGTCCAGCTGACCATCGGCCCGAATACCAGTCCGTTTTCCGGTCAGGACGGCCGGGCGGTCACCTCCCGCCAGTTGCGGGAACGCCTCGACCGTGAGCTCGAGACCAATGTCGGCCTGCGCATCCGCAGCAGTGCCGAGGCTGGCGATGGCGCACCCGCTGACGGGATCGTCGTTGCCGGACGCGGTGAACTGCATCTTGCGATCCTCCTTGAGACGTTGCGTCGCGAGGGCTTCGAAATCTCCGCAAGTCGCCCGGAAGTCATTTTGCGCCGTGGCGAACGCGGTGTGGAGGAACCTTTCGAGGAAGTCGTGATCCTCGTACCGCAGGCCTACATGGGTACGGTCACCGAACTCCTCGGGCCACGCCAGGCGGTCCTCCAACAGATGTCGCCGGACGAAGGCCGTGGTGCGCGCTTGACGTATCGCATGCCGACACGGGGACTGATCGGTCTGCGCGGTGCCTTGCTGACTGCGTCCCGTGGCACGGCGACGCTCAACAGCCGGTTCATCGAATACGCTCCCGTTGGTGGCACGATCCCGCGCCAACGGAATGGTGCGGTCGTTGCCACCGAGGCAGGCATGACCACCGCCTATGCGATATCCGGCTTGCAGGAACGGATCCGGTTGTTCATAGGCCCGGGTGTCTCGATCTACGAGGGCATGATTGTCGGCCTGAACAGCCGCGAGCAGGACATGCCGGTCAACATCTGCAAGGAAAAGAAGCAGACGAATATCCGGAGTTCCAACTCCGACATCGCGGTTCGCTTGGAACCACCGATGGTCCTCTCGCTTGACCAGTTCATGGAGATGATCGGGGAGGATGAGTTGCTGGAACTCACTCCCAAGAATCTTCGCCTGCGCAAGCGTCACCTCTCTGCGCAGGCGCGGGAACGGGCGGGTCGCACTTCCTCAGCCGTGTAGACGAATCCGTGCGTTTCACCACCCGGGCCGGCAGAACACGGCTCGGGTGGTTCCCGGTTCTGAGTGACGGCCACGGGGCGCCCTGTGGACATGGGTCATCAGCCACCGGCCGCAAAGTAGGCGTGCACGCTGCGTGCGACCTGCACGATTGCGTTTTCGCCTTTCATGGCATTAGGCCGGTTGTCGGTCAGGACAACCACCACGTAGCGTCCGGTCGGACCAAACACGATCCCGGCATCGTTGCGCACGGAGTCGAGCTGGCCACTCTTGTGGGCCACGGCGATCGTCGACGGGACACCCCGGGGCAACCATGCGGCTGGTTGCACTTGTTGCAAGAGGTCAAGCATCTGGCCGGTTGCCTCAACCCCGGCCAGCCTGCCGGTTGCAAGCAGGGAAAGCAGCCGTGCCATGTCGGCGGCGGTGGTGGTGTCTGGCCGGTCGTCAATGTAGTAACGCGTGTTTGACAACCCAAGACGCTGGTTGTTGGCGTTCACCCGGTCCACGCCAATCCGGCGCACGACGGCGTGCGCAGCCGTGTTGTCAGAGATGCCGATCATCAGTCGCAGTGCGTCGTTGATCGTGACCTGCGTCCCGATCCGGCCTTGAAGGATCCCGGCGCCTGGGGCCCAGTCGATCGGCAGGAGGCGCAGTGTCTCGTCCAGTCGCAACAGGCCTGCTTCGATCTGGCGGAACGCTTCCACCAACACCCCAACCTTGTAGAGGCTGGCAGGTACCGCAATCCGGTCACCATTGACGGTTGCACTTGCGCCAGTTTCCAGGTGAACCACAGCGATTGACGCGGCATTGCGGTCGATTGGCAGAGACGTCTCGATGGCGTCCAGAAGGGCCGCGTCGGATCGGGGGAGGATCAGGTCACGGGTAGTCACTGGGCTAACCCCAACCACCAGCGGGACGGATGTGGGTGGCACGGACGTGGGTGGCACGGACGTGGGTGGCACGGACGTGGGCGGGACGGATGTTGGTGGCACGGACGTGGGTGGCACGGACGTGGGCGGGACGGATGTTGGGGGCA
>Ga0209086_10003517_pt1 | contig 11882 bp, 10 predicted proteins | sample M_130207_XF_Meta_FD_187312 | JGI IMG/M metagenome (GOLD analysis project Ga0209086, IMG submission 187312) | Freshwater microbial communities from Lake Montjoie, Canada to study carbon cycling - M_130207_XF_MetaG (SPAdes) (version 2) | ecosystem: Environmental > Aquatic > Freshwater > Lake...
AATCAACGCTGCAATGACGAGCAGTGGTGCCCCCAAGGCCATCACGGTGTACGACACTTCGCGGGGCAAACGCTGAGTCTTCAGATCAATGACGGTCAAGCCAGTCAGTCCGGCGGAAAAAACACAGAAGGCCGCAACCAAGACTCCGCGTTCAAAATGAATAGCCATCAAAACGAACAAAGTGGCAGTCACAATTTCGACGATGATCGGTTCAACCCCAATGGGTTGCCGACACTTGCGACATTTTCCTCGCAATGCCAACCACGACACGACCGGCACCAAGTCGAGTGGGCCAAGTTCGAGCCCGCACGAACCACACGCCGATCCAGGTTGGACAATCGATGCTCCACGCGGGACGCGATCGATCACCACTGTCAAGAACGAACCAATGAGTAACCCCATGACAACAGCTACCCATAACACCGGTGTCGCAATGTCGATTCCATTCGCGCAAATCATTAACAAAGGACACTAGCGATGACTTCGTTTACACAACTCACAATTGATCCAGAACTCGACAGACTCTTGAGAGCAACTGTCAGTGCATCGGCTTCCGACTTGCATCTCACCCTTGGTCGCCCCCCGATGGTCCGCCAGAGTGGCGACTTGATTACAATTGAAGGGATGTCCGATCTTGGTGCCATCGAACTTGATCGCATGATCGGCAGCCTCTTGGACGACGCTAAATCTGTAGAGTTCGCCCAGAATCATCAAGTTGACTTTTCATTCGGAATCAATGGTGTTGGCCGGTTTCGCGCCAACGCCTTTCGACAACGTGGATGTATGGCCCTGGCCCTGCGTGTTGTCCCTCACCGCATCAGCCCGCTTGACGCACTTGGCGCTCCTGCTGCGTGTTCGAAGTTGCTGAATGCTCCATACGGTTTGGTCTTAGTTGTTGGGCCTACTGGTTCCGGAAAGAGCACCACGTTGGCCGCCATGATTGATCAAATCAACCGTGATCGGGCTTGCCACATCTTGACCATTGAAGATCCGGTCGAATTTGTGCACACGCATAAGCGGTCCCTAGTCAACCAACGTGAAGTTGGTACTGATGTCAACACTTTTGAAGACGGATTGCGATCTGCCCTACGCGAAGATCCTGATGTGATCTTGCTTGGCGAAATGCGCGATCTTGAATCGATTGCGATCACGCTGACTCTTGCTGAAACTGGTCACCTCGTTTTCGCAACCTTGCACACCAACGATGCATCACAAGCTCTCGACCGTATCGTCGACGTCTTCCCTGCTGAACGACGTGACCAGATTCAGATTCAGCTCGCTGGTTCGCTACAGGGAATCATCAGTCAACGCCTCATCCGATCCGAACACGGTGGTCGAGTTGCTGCCTACGAGGCTCTGATGGTCAACGATGCAGTGCGCAACTTACTGCGTGAAGGCAAAACTCGTCAGATGCGCAACGTCATCAGTACTGGTCAAAGCGAAGGAATGCAGACACTTGAAATGGACTTGGCACGCTTAGTCATCGCTGGCCATATCACTCAATTTGATGCAATGAGTCAGAGTGCGTACCCCAAAGAAGTTGTCACCCAGATCGCCACGCAGCGTTCACAACTCGTCAATAGCTAACTAAAACAACGACAGCAAAAAGGCCGGCCCTTGCGGGCCAGCCTTTTAATTGTTGGCAAATTTGAATGGCTTAGGCGCAAGCTCCACCGACTTGAATATTCACTGCACCAGCAACTCCAACGTCGTACAAACCAGACTGCGAGCGAATGAACTGCGCAATCACTAATTTTGCTTCAGTGGGATCACCAACAGTTGCCGGCGACTGATCTGCATACCAAGTTTCAACAGCTGTCTCCAATACTTTCTTATCGGTTTCACAGGCACTTGCTTGACCTTTATCGGTGATTCCTCGAACACCAAAAATGGTCACTGTCGCCAGGATTCCTAAAATTACGACCACGATGAGCAATTCAACGAGAGTGAATCCCTTATCTCGAGGGGCTTGAGTTGTTTCTTTGTTGATTTTCATGTTTTTTCCTTTCAATTGAAGAATGTGATTGACGCCTTAGATATCGGCACAGACACGCTCGGCTAAATATCTGTATTGTCAAGAACGCGTCAAGGCTCTTTCAGGTCGTACCCTCTAGGCAATGACCATCGAACCTTCAGCCTCACTGCATCTCAAAGCCGATCGCGATCGCAGTATGAAACGCGGACACCCGTGGATTCTCAGTGGTGCCGTCGCCAAGGTTGATGGAGATCCGCAGCCCGGCGACACGGTTCGCATCATTGCGGCGAATGGAACCGAACTCGCAACTGCTTCATACAGTCCGTTCTCGGCACTTCGTGCTCGCGTGTGGACATTTGATCCCACTGTTGAAATTACTGCTGGCTTTATCGCCGAGACGATCAACAAGGCCGTTGCTCAACGCACTGCCGACCCCGAACTTACTCACACGTGTCGCTTGATCTTCGGTGATGCCGACGGTCTTCCTGGTTTGACTGTCGATCGCTACGGCGAAGTGGCCGTGATGGAAATTAATAGTGTCGGCATCGAACGTTGGCGCGACGCCGTTGTTTCAACACTCATGAAGGTTGACGGAATTACGTGCGTGTATGAACGTAGTGAAGGAGCCGATCGCGAACGTGAAGGCCTCACCGTGCGTAACGGACTTGCTGCTGGCGTCTTGCCCGCAAAGATTTACGCCGTTGAAGGCAACGAGAAGTACATCGTCAATGTCGAAGAAGGACATAAGACCGGTTTCTATATTGACCAACGCGATTCACGAAAGTTAGTGGCCGCTTTAGCGCCAGGACTGCGTGTTCTCAATGTGTTTGGTTACACCGGTTCATTCGGAATAGTCGCCGCAAAGAACGGTGCAACTTCAGTGACCACTGTTGAATCATCTGGCCCCGCACTTGAACTTGCAAAGCAAAACGCTGAATTAAATGGTGTTGATGTTGGTGAAGTTATTGAAGGCGATGCCTTTGAAGTACTTCGTCGTATGCGCGATCGCCGCGCCGAGTTTGACTTGATCATTCTCGACCCACCGAAGTATTCAGCGAGCGCAAAACATATTGAGCGTGCCACCCGCAAATACAAAGACATAAACTTGGTCGGTATTAAGTTGCTCGCACCTGGCGGCAAGTTGATGACGTTCTCGTGTTCGCAATCAATGGATACAGATCTGTTCCAGAAAGTTGTGGCAGGAGCAGCCGTTGACGCGAAACGCGATCTGCGGATTATCCGCCGACTTGGTCAACCAGTTGACCATCCGGTGCACTTGCACTTCCCCGAATCTGAATACCTCAAGGGCTTGCTACTTCAAGCCGACTAAAGCTCACGTTAATTTGTGATTCTGGTGTCGTTTAAATCGGTATTACCAACTAAATCGACACCAGAATCACAAATTATTCTTGAACGAGTTCGATCAAAGTTCCGAAACTGCCCTTGGGGTGGATGAATGCAACAGTGGTTCCACGGCTACCGGGGCGAGGTGCCTTGTCGATCGCGGTTGCACCTGCGGCCAACATCGCGATTAACGCAGCGCCGCAATCGGCAACACGGTAACCAATGTGATGAAGTCCTTCGCCACGCTTTTCAATTGCTTTGGCGACCGGACTGTCGGGACGAGTTGGTGTCAACAGTTGGATGTAGCTTTCGGCCACTTTCAACAACGCTTCTTCAACACCGTCACTTTCAACGATTTCGCGATGATCAACTTCGGCCCCAAAGGCCCGCTTGTAGTAATCAATGGCGGCTTCAAGATCTTTGACAGCAATGGCGATGTGATCGATTTCGGTGAGAATCATGTCAACAGAATGCCACGAAAGATCAGGCGCGCTGGAATCGGGTGATATTGGCTTCGCCAACTTTGGCGCGGAACGCAGGATCGGTGATACCAAGACCACGTTCTGGAGCCAGACACAAGACGCCAAGCTTGCCCTCGTGCATGTTGTTGTGCACTTGGTAGGCGGCCTCACCAACATGGTTCAGATCGAACGTCTGACTGAGCACCGGATGAATCATGCCCTTGGCCAATAGGCGGTTGGCTTGCCATGCTTCTTGGTAGTTAGCGAAGTGACTACCGACGAGATTCTTCAGTCGCATCCAGAAGTGGCGGTTGTCGAATTCCATCATGAAACCACTGGTGGCTGCACAGGTCACAACAGTGCCACCACGCTTGGCGACATAAATCGACGCCGCAAATGTTGAACGGCCTGGGTGTTCAAAAACGATGTCGGGGTCTTCGCCCGCGAGATCACGAATATCGGTTCCGAGTCGACGCCATTCACTTTCATCGTGAGTGTGTTCGTCTTTCCAGAACTTATAATTCGCGGTCTTGCGATTGATGATGTGTTCAACACCCATGTCACGCAAGATTTGGGCCTTTTCATCGCCACTGACGACACACACCGGAATGCCTCCGCCATTCAAAACATATTGAGTTGCATAGGCACCGATGCCGCCTGTTGCTCCCCAGATCAAAACAACATCGCCTTGTTTCATTGCCGCACCATTGCGGCTGACCAACATGCGATAACTCGTCGAGTTGCACAATGCATTCACGGCTGATTCTTCCCACGTGAGGTGCGCAGGCTTGGGCATGAGTTGATTGGCTTTCACAACTGTCAAATCGGCGAGACCACCAAAGTTTGTTTCGTAACCCCAGATGCGCTGATTCGCAGCCATCATCGAATCGTTGTGGGCGGTGTTGTCTTGATCATCAACATGGTTGCAATGCACGGTCACGTGATCGCCAGGCTTCCACATACGAACAGCCGAACCGACTTTGACAACAACGCCAGACGCGTCACTACCAATCACCTGATACGGCTGATCGTGGCGCTTGGCCCATTCGCTTTCACGCGAGAGGCGCTTCATTGGGCCGAACGTTGAGACTGGTTCAAAGATGCTCGACCACACCGTGTTGAAGTTGATACTGCTTGCCATCACCGCGACATAGACCTCATCCGGCGCAAGTTCGGGTGTGGCAACGTCGCCGACATGCAGGCTTTGGCGCGGATCTTTCTTCTCTGATGCCACGCCTTCCCACATGGTGGCTTCACTCGCCAAAATATGGGCAGCACGGTAATTATCGGGAATGCTGAGGGCTCCGATGGTCGCGCTATCAGCACCACTCATGATGGCGTCAAGGATTTTTTCCATGCTTCGATGTTACTCAGGAGTAGGTTCTGAGGGCACTTTGGCGACACAATAGAGATCTGACAATTGCGTCACCCAAGAACGCCTTACGAAAGAGAGTCCACCATGGCCGGTTCATACATCGTCGCTGGAGCCCGTACGCCGATCGGCAAAATGAGTGGAGCGCTTGCTTCGTTCAGCGCCGCCGATCTAGGCAGCATCGCCATTAAGGCCGCTCTCGAGCGTGCCGGTGTCTCACCGAACGAAGTTGACCATGTCATCATGGGCCAAGTATTGATGGCTGGTCAGGGTCAGGTCCCGAGCCGTCAGGCCGCCGTGAAGGCTGGCATTCCGATGAGCGTGCCCGCCATCAATGTCAACAAAGTGTGCTTGTCAGGTTTGAACGCGATCTACCTCGCCGACCAAATGATTCAGGCCGGCGATGCCGACATCGTGATTGCTGGTGGCATGGAGTCGATGACTAATGCTCCGTACATCGCTTCAGGTGCACGTGGCGGTTTCCGTTACGGCAACACCGAACTCAAGGACGCCATCATCGCTGATGGATTGTGGTGTTCATTCGACTCATGCTTGATGGGTCTTGGTACCGAGCGTTACACCGCTGGCAACATCAGCCGTCAGCAGCAAGACGATCTCGCCATGAAGAGCAACCAACGCGCCGCAGCCGCAATTGCTGCCGGTCGTTTGGCTGACGAAATCATCGCTGTTTCAATTCCGCAGCGCAAGGGTGACCCGTTGGTGATCGCGAACGACGAAGGTGTGCGCGCCGAAACCACCATGGAAAGCCTCGGTGGACTCAAGCCAGCATTCGACAAAGATGGCACGATTACTGCAGCAAATGCTTCGCAATTGAGCGATGGCGGTTCGGCAGTTGTCATGATGTCTGAGCGTTTCGTGAAAGATCGTGGCATCAAGGCTCTTGGCCAGGTCGTGAGCTACGGCATGGTTGCTGGCCCCGACAATGCATCGTTGTTGACCCAGCCAAGCCGTGCCATCTTGAAGGCACTCAACAAAGTTGGCATGAAGGTCAGTGACATCAACTTGTTCGAACTCAACGAAGCGTTCGCCACTGTTGGTATTGCCTCAATGGCCGATCTCGGAATTAGCGATGACATCGTGAACGTCAACGGTGGAGCAATTGCTCTTGGTCACCCGATTGGTATGAGCGGTAACCGCGTTGCGTTGACCATCTTGCACGAACTTCGTCGCCGTGGTGGTGGCGTTGGTGCCGCTGCATTGTGTGGTGGTGGTGGTCAAGGCGACGCCATCATCGTGCGCACCGTCTGATACCCACATTTCATTGTCATTCTGGTGTCGTTTTGTTTGCTATTGCCGAATGAAATGACACCAGAATCACGAGGTTAGGAAAGTAGTTCGCGGATTCTTTCTTTGGGTCGGCCCACAATGGCCTTCTTTGCGGTCACCACAATCGGTCGCTGCAACAGTTGCTTGTGCTTGACCAACAACTTCACGACCTGATCGGCGGTCTTGGCATCTTTTTCTTCGAGCCCGAGTTTCTTCCACATGCTGTCTCGCCGCACCAGACTTGTCACCGGATCTTCGAGCTTCGAGATGATGTCGCGCAAGGTGGCCTCGTCGGGCGGATTCTTGATGTACAAAACGATCTCGGCGTTCACGCCTAATTCCTCAGCAATGCTCACGGCACTGACGCTGCTGTTTCAATGCTGATTGTGGTAAATCGTGACTTTTCCGGGCTTTGCCATAAAAAAGACCGTAACTCACGTCTCAAAACTTGACATGATTGCGTCACATTTGTAACATAACTGTCATATCAGGGCACCGGTCCTGCAACAGGTCTTTTTCCGCCCGCACCTTTTGCAGAACTGGTGCCTTGATCGCGTCTGGGAATGGTTTTGGAAAAGCGTTCAGTCTTCGATGACGCGACGGCCATTGATAGCCCGACCCAATGTGAGCTCATCGGCATACTCGAGGTCGCCACCCACTGGTAGACCAGAGGCCGGTCGCGTGATGCGGATATTGAAGGGCTTCAAAATCCGGCTGAGGTACGACGCCGTCACTTCGCCCTCGGTGTTGGGGTTCGTGCACACGATGATCTCGGTGATCTCTTCATTTGACAAACGCATCACGAGTTCACGGATCTTTAATTGATCGGGTCCGACACCGTCGATCGGATTCATCACACCGAGCAACACGTGATAGCGACCACGAAATTCACCGGTGCGTTCAAGAGCGATGATGTCGCGGCTTTCTTCAACAACGCATAACACCGACGGGTCACGGCGAGGGTCGGCACAAATGGGACACAGTTCGTCTTCGGCAAAGTTGAAACAACGCGCGCAAAATCGAACGCGGGCTTTGGCGTCGGTGATGGCAGATGCCAAACGATCAACATCTTCATCAGGAAGCTTGAGAAGATGAAACGCAATACGTTGGGCCGACTTTGGCCCGATACCTGGCATGCGACCAAGTTGATCGATCAACGTTTGTACAGGAACGGTGTACGAAGCGGCCACTCTTATTGGTCCTCAGCCAGAATCTCTGAACCAGGAAATGCGTCAGCCAAATTTGTTTCGGTTGCTTTATTTGAAACGGTGGGCAACTGCTTGATTTCTTCAATGTCAACGAATTCTTCTTCGGCTACTTCCTCAACGACTTTCGCCTTGGGCGCACGTGGTTCTTCAGAACGAGTTTCAACCACAATTGAACACTTGCCACCAGCGACTTTAAAGATGACCGCCGAAAGGTCGGACAAATATTCATTCACACGTTTTGCCGATGGTTCGTTGTCCACCATCAAAATTAATTGACCGTCACGTTCGGTGGGCTTGGCCATGAGAGCTACCGCTCGACGCATGCCCTTCAATTCGCCAATCACCCCGTCATTCCAATTTTCAATGACTGCGGCAATAGACATTGCGCTTGTTGATGCCGGCGCAACAGGAGCAGGTGCGACTGCTTCACTACTCGGCGCAGCAGATTTCGCCGGCGTAGCAGCTGGTTCGGGTCGTACGGCAGGCGAACTTGGATCTTGAGTAACTCGCCCACCCAAAACAGCGCGACCAGTTGCAGGATTCACTGGTGCAGGTGCGATTTGGGGCCGATTTTCCAGCTCTTTTTCTAGTCTTTCAACTCGAGCCAACAATGATTCAATCCCCATTTGTAACTCGCGATGTACGAGGCGCACTAATGCAACTTCAAGTACAACACGCGAGTCAGGAGCATTGCGCATGTCGTTAATTGCCAGACCCAACGTCTCAATGACTTTGACAATGCGCGGTGTACCAAGACGCCCGGCTTGTGCTGCAACTTCAGCCGCGCGATCTTCGGGTAACTGCACAAGATCGGGAGCCATCTGCGTGAGGAACGCATCGCGCATGTGTCGCACCAAGTCGTTCACGATGGTGCGCGGGTCGCGTCCGAAGTTAACGGTGTGCGCAACTGCAGCCAACAAACGGCCGGCGTCGTATTCAATGAATGCATCAACGAATTCGTCAACGGGCGTGACCTCATCAACCATTCCACCTGTTGCTGCAGCAAGTTCAAGTGCCGACAAAGTGTCACGTGCTGAACCACCACCTTGACGTAGTACCGCATTGATTGATGCATCGCTGATATCGATACCAGCATCAGACGCAACCCAACGCACGTGCGCTTCAAGTTCGTCGATGGGTAACAAATGGAATTGCAAATGTTGTGTACGACTACGAATCGTTTCAGCAACTTTTTCGGGATCGGTTGTTGCCAAAACAAACACGACGTGCGACGGTGGTTCTTCAAGAGTTTTCAGCAGTGCAGCCGACGCACCCTTAGACAACATATGCACTTCGTCAAGAATGTAGACCTTGTGTCGACCTGGTGAACCAAGTGATGCCGCCGCGATAATTTCACGAATGTCTTCAACGCCGTTGTTGCTGGCCGCGTCAAGTTCGATGACATCAAAACTATTGCCCTCTTGTACCGCTAAACACGAACCACATGCACAACAGGGTTCGCCGTCTTTCGAATTTTCACAGTTCAGAACTTTGGCGAGAATTCTCGCAGTCGTAGTTTTACCCGTACCGCGTGGACCTGAGAATAAATAGGCATGGCCTTCACGGGAGTTGGCGACCGCGTTCTTGAGCGCGCGCACAACATGCTCTTGACCCTTGAGTTCAGAGAAACGTTGCGGCCGATACCGGCGATAGAGAGATTGAACAGCCATCGCTTGAGACTGTAGTGGTGAGGTGTTGCGAACGATGCTTCGACTTCCCAAGATCGCTGTGAAGCGAGTGCCCATATTCAGTAGGTGTCGGAGAACTACCGTTAAGGGTGATCATGTCTCTGCTCACCGCCACCTCTTCTGCAACTCGCCCGCGTCGTTCATTGCGTACTGCTGTCCAGGGTTTGTTTGTTGGTCTGTTTGTCGCTCTGAGCGCTGGCCTTCTCATTGGCGCCCAGCCGGTACGGGCCGAGACGACATTGGTGTCATCGAGCCCAGCTGACGGCGAAAAGGTAGCGACTTCACCCACTCAGATCGTCGCCGTCTTTAGTGCCGCTATACCAAATAATGCCGTTATGCAGGCAGTATGCGAGGGTCGCCCAGCCCCCATCGGAACCGTGACGGTTGGTGCAGACGGAATTTCACTCATCGCCACAGTCACCGCAGCCCTGCCGATTGGCACCTGCAATGTCACCTATTCGGCGCCTCAAGCCGACGGCAAAGTGGCAACTGGTGGTTTTTCCTTTGAAGTTCTCGACCCCGCGACGGCTGATCCGAGTGATCTGGGTGGCGATGTCACCGACGGCGGCAACTTGGCAGTTGATCCACCCCCCGTGAGTGGACCCCTCAGTCTTTTCCGAATTCTCGCCTATTTATCGCTCGCCGCACTGTTCGGTGGAATTGCTTTTATTCGTTGGACGTGGCCCGAAGGTATCAACGACGACGCGACGTATCGATTTCTGAAATACGCGTTCTATGTGGCATTGGTCAGCAACTACGTTGTCGTCGCATTGCGGTCCGCGTTGCTCTCGGGCGACTCGGTGTTCGGTTCATTTATTCCACTGAGTTGGGGCGAGCTCTTCCATAACGCGAGTGGCATTTCGGCCGTTTTGCGCGTTGTATTGATAGCCGCTTGCGGCATTGTCGCTTTGCGCCCAGATCGTATTTTTGATCCGCAATCACAAATTGTTTCACTCGCCTTACCCGCTGCGGCCATGGCAACATTCGGGCTCACTCGAGTAGTGGACGACTTCTCGGCTCTTGGCACAATCGCTGGAATTGTGCATGTTCTGGCAGCCGGCATGTGGCTAGGAGGCCTGGTTTTCTTGGCTCAATCGGTATTGATTGGGCCAGGCGAAGAAGACCTGATGCACGCCATTCGAACCTTTTCCCGGCAAGCAAACATCTACATCGGCGTCACGGTCGTTGCCGGAATTGTGCAGTTTTACCAGATGGATGGTGGCGAATTTCTCACAAGTCGTCATGGCCGCTTGGTCATCGTCAAAGTGATCGGCGTTGCCGGCATGGTGTATGTCGGTGGAGCAGCACGGCAGTTCATCAATCATCAGTTAGCAAAAAAGCGCGAACTCAGTGGTCGCACTGCTCAACAACTTCGCAAAGCAGTCCTCTCCGAAATCGGCATCGGTATCTTGGTCTTAGTCTTCACGTCTTGGTCGGTCGCTACCTTGCCACCCAATGTGACTCCCCCCGGATCAGACCGTACCAACTACGCCTTTGTTGGCGATCGCTCTGGTGGTGAGTTTGACGTTCAACTCAAAGTCACGCCAGCCACGGTCGGTCTCAACGCAGTTCGTATCGATGTGCATTCGCCACCGACCGGTCTGACCGATCTCACCGTGCAGTTCAACCCGCCCACCAACAACACCGCGAGCGTGACTCTCAATGTCCCACTCGATGGCGTCGGAGCAGCCCGACTTCCGATGAGTGAAGGAGTCCCGTTCGGCGCTCCCGGCCTGTGGACAATCATCGTGACCGGCAACGGACCCGATGGCCCACTGCCGTCGGTGACGTACACCGTGTCGGTTATGGCCAATTCCAGCGATTCGGGCACCACCGGAACCGACATCACGACCACCTCGTTGGCCATCTCGGTTGATGGTTCACCGGCAACCGTGGTCGTCCCCCTTGGCGGCACCACGGTTCCTGGCGCGGCTACCCCCGCAGCCGGAATCCAACCCGTCACCGCCACGGTCGTCACCTCGGTTCCTTAAGCCAGTTGCGAGTATCGTTCACGGGGTGACTAGTGCTAACCCCATGCAAGACAAACTCGCCGACCTCCTTCAGCGCAAAGAACAGGCGCTCCATGCGGGATCACCTCGTTCGGTAGAACGGCAACACGAAAAAGGCAAATTGCTGGCCCGCGAACGGCTCGACTATTTGCTCGATCCAGGCTCGTTCCAAGAACTTGACATGTTGGCTCGTCACCGCGCCCACGCCGCTGGTCTTGATGAGCACCCATACACCGACGGGGTCATCACGGGCTGGGGCACTATTGAGGGTCGCAAGGTTTTTGTTTTCTCGCAAGACTTCACCGTGTTCGGTGGAGCGCTTGGTGAAGTATTCGCTGAGAAGATCCACAAGTTGATGGACATGGCGTTGCGCGTTGGCGCCCCAGTCATCGGACTCAATGACGGTGCCGGCGCACGTATTCAAGAAGGTGTTGTTTCACTCGCAAGTTACGGTGGCATCTTCTATCGCAATGTGCAGTCAAGCGGTGTGATTCCGCAGATCTCGGTCATTCTCGGACCATGTGCTGGCGGAGCCGTG
>Ga0209086_10003518_pt1 | contig 11875 bp, 11 predicted proteins | sample M_130207_XF_Meta_FD_187312 | JGI IMG/M metagenome (GOLD analysis project Ga0209086, IMG submission 187312) | Freshwater microbial communities from Lake Montjoie, Canada to study carbon cycling - M_130207_XF_MetaG (SPAdes) (version 2) | ecosystem: Environmental > Aquatic > Freshwater > Lake...
AAACCAACCTTTTACTCGAGCATTAAATCCCACCCACCTCAGCACTTCACTCATTTATCTGTGCCTGCCAGGCAGCACGCTCAACTCCGAGATTAACAACCAATTACAAATTAACCACCCTCTACAAATAAACTTTGCAGGGGAAACCAGAGGGGTAAGCTTCGATCCCATGCATGTTCCCTGCGTGTTCAAATTTTATAACAGGGGTGCAAACCAAGTAGATATGGCTCTAAAAAGCGGCAGAGTTTCCATTAAAACAAAAACTCCTGCAACAATCATCGTGCGCTCCTGGGATTTAAAAACAGCCTTCGAAGTTAATCTGAAAAATGATTCAGAACTAGTATTTGAAGCAAACACAAATACTATTCTTCTGGGAGTAGTGCAGGGGTCTTGCATCATTCACCAAGAAGGGAAGGAAAAACCACTGCCTGAATTTCTTGCAGCCAGCCTACTTACAATCAACTCTCAAGGAGAAACGAAAAAACTAACTTCTCAAGAAAACAATTTGATCTTTTCAAACCAACCCATCCCCCTTGAGTTCATCTCCAACAACAAAGCCCTGGGCGCTGCCCTAGATGAACTACTACTTGCATTAAAACCCAATCTGGATCTCTCCCAGGCTATTCTGGCTTACCTTCTTGCCAACAATAGCAATGATGCCAGGCGGAACATTGGATGCATGGCGTTGGCAGCATTAGGGGATGGGAAAAAACTTCTGGAACTATGGCGCACCGACACCAACCAACAAAGTCTGCTGAAACTATATTCCATCCAAGGATTAAAATTATGGTTGATGATCGAACCAACAGGTGCGAAGTTTCTTTATGATGCTTCTTTGAAAGAAGGCTGGTTACCGCAGGCAGGGTACACCCCTGAACAATCCCTGATTCTTAAAAACCTTTTAACAGCAATACCCAAAGTTGCCCGAAAGCAAGATTACGAAGAATTGTTCGGATTATTGTTAAATGAGAATACAAAAATACGAGAGTTGGCATACCTGCAATTGCGATACTACTCTAAAACCGAAAAGGAATTACCCAACTTCCTGCCTTTGGCGCAGCCTGCCTCGCGCACCGTTGAGGTGGCTAGATGGCAGGAAATGCTCAGAAATGGCCTTTTACCTGTCCAACCTGAATAATCTTCTTCTTTGAAAGGTGAAGACTTATAGAATAATCTTTGATTAATTCTATAAGGAAAATGAAATGCAAGCCGCCTACATCAACAAGCCTGGACTCTGCAACGAAATCGTCGTGGGGGAAATGCCCACACCACAACCCATGCAGGATGAATATCTGATCCGAATCAAAGCCATCGCTCTTAATCCCATTGATATGTATATTCGCGCAGGCACCATCGCAATGCCTTTACCCAAACAGTTTATATCGGGATGCGACTTTGCAGGCGTGGTCGAAAGCGTAGGGGAAAATTGCTCCCGCTTCAAAGAGGGGGATCGGGTCTGGGGTTCCAACCAAGGCCTTTTAGGCAGACAAGGCACCAGCGCAGAATTTGCAGCCATCAAGGAAGATTGGCTCTATCCTTCACCCGAAGGCGTTGATGATCAGCAATTAGCTGCAACCTCTTTGGTCGGGATCACCGCCCATCTTGGACTATTCCGCAATGTAAATCTAAAAGCAGGCGAAACGATTTTTGTCAATGGTGGCACAGGGGGCGTAGGCAGCATGGTGGTACAAATGGCGAAGGCCATCGGCGCAAAAGTTATCACCACGGTGAGTTCAAATGCCAAGGAAGAATTGTGCAGAAGTTGGGGTGCAGACAAAGTCATCAATTACAAAACTGATGATATTCCCAAAGAAGTGAAGGATTACACCAGCAATCAAGGGGTGAATGTTTGGTTCGAAACCCAAAGGGAACCCGACTTTTTTAAAATTGTAGACCTGATGACTGCCCGTGGTAGAATTATCATCATGGCAGGAAGGACCGCACAGCCTTTATTTCCCGTAGGCCCTTTTTATGTCAAAGGCCTTACTCTTACTGGCTTTGCAATGTTTAATGCAACCCCTGATGAGCAAAGGCGCTGTGCCAATGATATCAACGCATGGTTGGCATCCGGAAAACTTAGATCTCATATCGGGGCTGCTTTCCCTTTGTCCAAAGCTGCAGAGGCACATAAAATTTTAGAAGAAAACACACTCAAAGGGGCGGGCACTCTTTCAGGTAAAGTCATTCTGCTTCCCTAGGCGACCCTATGAAAACATCGACCTTGATACTGCGTGGCGTAAACAAACCTATTAAAGATAAGTCTTGGAGCCTTTCAGAATCCACCTTTGTAGGCAGAGACAAAACCCTTAAAATATTCATAGATGATAACTCGGTAAGTAGAAAACATGCTGAAATAACTCTAACAATTGATGGATGGATGGTATGCGATCTGGACAGTACCAATGGCACCTTTATCAATGGCAAGAAACTCTCAGGGAAATCTTATTCCATTCTGTCCAACGACATCGTGCAATTTGGTGAAATTGGATTGGTCGTCGAGTCTATACACGATCTGCCTCCTACAAAATCCAAAGAAGAAGCTGTCACCGATGATTTTAACATCGAATCGGTATACAGTTCTAATTGGGATGAAGCACTGCAAAGCATTGGGGTCTTGGGCAATCGAACTCCAAAGGCGGGCGAGAATTTCTTCGCCCTTCTCCGGGCAGGGCACTATCTCGCCAATGTTGATCAACAAGATCAATTGCTCAAGAATATTCTAGCTGACACCGTTGCGGTGCTTGATGCCCAACGAGGTGCAATCGCTCTGGTTTCCCCTAGCACCAACAAGCTTGAACTCAAAGCCATCGACACAGGAATTGAAACTAATGCAAAAACAACCAACCTGCGCATTCCCTACAGTGCCACCATTGCTCAAAGATGCTTGGCAAAGGGAGAATCCATTCTTTATAAAAACTCAGAGGATTCGAAAAACATTGATGGACCAACAGGCAGCATTTCGGAAGGGGTGATGGAATCGATTATTTGCGTGGTGCTGCGTACTCCTAGGAAGCAACTTGGAATCCTGCATCTCGATCGCGGCCCCTGGCAACCCAACTTCACCAAAGATGATCTTAAACTTGCAGATGCGCTTGCTGCGCATGTTTCTTCCGGCATTGAATGCGCCATGCTTATTGATAAACAACGCACTCTATTTTTAAACACCATCACCATTCTGGCCCAGGCTGTGGAACTGAGGGACATTTATACCGGTGGGCATACCCATCGGGTTACTTCAATTGCAATGCTGCTTGCCAAAGAGGCAAAGATAGATGCGGATGAGATCGAAAAAATTCGGACGGGAACTCCGCTTCACGACATCGGGAAAATCGGCATCGATGATGCAATCCTGCGCAAACCCAGCAAACTCACCCTCGAAGAATCAGAAATCATGAAACAGCATACCACCAAGGGTGCTGCCATCATCACGTTGGTTCCCGACCTTATTGAAATTATTCCCATCGTAAGATCACATCACGAAAGATGGGATGGTAAAGGCTACCCCGATGGATTGAAGGGCGAAGCAAACCCTCGTATTGCTAGGGTGGTTGCCATCGCTGATGCCATGGATGCTATGGTTTCGGATCGCCCTTATCGCAAGGGGTTATCGCTCGAAAAAGCGTACGAAGAAATATTGAAAGGCAAGGGTACCCAGTTTGATCCGACTCTTGTGGATGTCTTTATAGGAATGCGCCACTTGCTTGCAAACTATCCTAAAATTCCAGAAGCTTGATCCATCAAAGCTTAAATCTGATAGCTAGAAACATTTTCAGCGTTAGCTCTGCGTAGTATCTCTGCGAGGGATAATTTTTCAAGAATACGAAGCTGCTCGGTATGCACTTGTTTCCAAGTTTTCGAAAGTGCATTAACAATCGAAGATGATGTCTGGAAGTTGGTGTCTTCGGGGGCAGCAAGAGCACGATCATCCACCGCACGAATCACATCAGCAATGCTGATATTCTCGGGCTTGCGTGCTAGATTATAACCACCCGATGCGCCTCGTACGCTTTTCACCAATCCCGAAGTTTTCAACTGCAACAAGATCTGTACTAAAAATCGCTGCGGTATCTGATGCGTATCAGCTATCGCTTTGATGCGGGTTGGTTGTGTTGCATCCATGGTTGCAGCAAGTTCAAGCATTGCAAGGCAGGCATAGTCGGCTTTGGCAGACAATCGCATCTTTGCAACATCCTTCTAAGTAAATCTTGGATTAATACAACTCTAAGAGATCAAATGCTGATGTTTTAAATACCGCTTCCTTCTTGATGCTCGATCACATGAAGGCCGCACTCTTTTTTGTGAGAGCCAGCCCAACGCCCACTGCGCTCATCTTCGCCTTCCTTCACCTGCTGGGTGCAAGGCCAGCAACCAATGCTTGGGTAACCCTGATCATGCAGAGGATTGTAAGGCACCTCGTTTTTAACGATGAAGTCCCAGACATCTTTTTTGTTCCAACGCAATAATGGATTGATTTTCACAAGGTTGAACTTAGCATCCCACCCAACTACGCCAGCCCCTGCACGATGCGATGTTTGGTCAGCACGAATCGCACTAAGCCATGCATCATAACCTGCAACCGCCCTACGCAAAGGCAACACCTTGCGATCAAAGCAACATTGGTCGGGTCTGTGCCTATAGAGTGGCCCGCCATGCTCTTTCTCATATTCTTCGATCGTCAGTTCGGGTCGAACATATTCCACTTCGATGTTATAGCGTTGTTTGATTTTTTCGCGCAGGGCAAGCGTTTCCTGAAACTGATAGCCTGTTTCTAAGTTGAACACCCGTACCTTGGGTTCGATTTCAGCAAGCATATGAATGATGCAGCAACCCTCTGCGCCAAACGCTGTCGCCATCGTTAACTTCGGGAAAAAGTTTTTGACCGCATAACGCAGAATATCCTGAGGCGTCGCTGTTTCCAACGAAGCACAGGCTTCATTCAACTGCTGTTCTGTCCATTGAATCAATGCCATGAGAACAACCCATTATGCATTAAAGTAATCAGCACATACTATGTTTATCAAAAAGGTGATGTTAAGTACAAGAGGGAGATCCGAGGCAGAGGCAAATAACCTAACTAATAAGGGCAAAAGCGAGGTAAAAGAATCTTCAATTTAACTGTGGTTGGTTGTAGTTTTAGGCAGAGAGCAGCTTGGATTGTTGGCAACCCGGTTCCAGGGCATTTTCGCAAGCATCATTCCCATGCCACAAGTATCTGTAACTCCTGCAAACATTAAACCACATCCCACAAAGGTGGAAAGAAAGCCCAATCTTGGATCAACAAAAAATCCGAGCAAGCTACCAAGAGCCACCAAAAAACCAGCAACAATGCGCACTTGCCTTTCCAAAGACATGACCTTTTTACCATGGGTGATGGGTAAGCCTGCCTGAGCACAAGCAAGCGTACCTCCTTGAATGTTAAAAACATTGGCGCACCCCGAAGCAAGAAGAGTTTCGCAAGCTTTCTTGCCACGCGAACCACTTCTGCACACCACATAAACAGGGTCGGTACCCTTGAATTTTTCTTCTACTAATTTTGGAATGAGGGTATCCAATGGAACAAGGTTTGCAAAAGAAATATGCATCTCTTGAAACTCTACCGGCGTGCGCACATCAATCAAATGAATAGGCAAATGAGCAGGCGCAGTATTTTTTCGTTCCATCAGTTCTGCAGGGGTAATCTCGATAACATTCATGACATTCCTTTTGTTAAAAGTAATTATTTACTAATGCCCGTAGCTGCAGTGTAAGTTTTATATGCACCACTAAGATTGCAACACTTGTAACCATGCTGCGAAAGAATTCTGCAAGCGTTATAAGAACGCTGCCTTCAAATTCGCTCCCACTTTACAATCTCCACCAGATGATTGATATTATTCTGGCAAGACCATACCTGCAAGATTTGGCGCTCCCAAAGGGCAGGGCATAATTCGCAATTGACGAAATCACCCCGCCGCCCCATGATTTTTGATCTATGCGCGTTAGCGTGTAACAAACTAAGAAAAGATACACAATCGCAGCTCGCAATGGTTCAATCTCTGGCAAAGTAAACACTTAAGTTGTTGCCATATTTAGACTTACAAAAACTAGGGCTTGTTTGGTTCTGCGAAACTTTCGGGTGGATGGGGATAAACCTGCACTATTTCGATTCAGAGTCCCTATAAACCGGTGATTCATAAGCAGTATTTATTTATAAATAAATGAAAATATTTTAATTATTGCCTTTTCAAACATAGCTAAAAAAACGATACTTAATAAAGACATTTCGTTAGTACATAAACTGATTGACTTGAATGACTTAGGAGTTAGGCATGTTTTTTTTAAAGAGCAATATTAACCCTATTTTTATGTCTATTTTATCTATTGTTATGCTAATGGGGTGTGGTACTGGAGATAAACCTTCAACAGTTACCACAGATCCTACTATTATTGCCTTAGACAAAATCGGTAGTGCTTATATCCGGGGTACCCCAAAAACCAAAGCTGAACTTCTCTCCATATTCAAATCATGTAATCACCCTAAAGAACTTCTTATCTCCCCGAGCGATGGGCAAGAATTCATCATCGTGTATGGTGTAGAGCTAAAAGGCCTAAAAGTCACAGGCGCCCAACTCCCCATTGTTGCTTTTGAAAAATCCGGTAAAGATGGCAAACGCTATGCCCTTAGAGGTATGAATACCGTTGTGCAGCTTACCGAAGCCGAACTAAAATCTTCTGTTTTCCCAGAAGGCTATAAATTTCCTTTTTAATTTCTTTTTCTTTTGGAGACTGTTATGAATGATTTTAAGCAAAGAAAGGGGTTCACTCTTATTGAACTCTTGGTAGTGATTGCAATCATTGCCATATTGATTGGATTACTTCTGCCTGCGGTGCAAAAAGTGCGAGAAGCTGCGAACAAAATAACATGTAACAACAACTTAAAACAGATAGGCCTGGCTTTTCAAGTTCATCACGATCAATTCGGTGCGTTCCCATCAGGCGGGCTAAATTGGAATTCGGACCGCACCATGAATGGTAGCGCCCCCGCTGATTATCAAACCCAGGCTTGGGGTTGGGCATACCAAATCCTTCCCTATCTGGAGCAAAAAGCTCTGTGGGAACATCCTAGTAGCGCAACCGTAGCAGGCACCTCTTTAAAAATGATGCTTTGCCCTTCACTTCGTGGACCCACCAAATTTCCTTACACACAATCCACACCCAATGGCGATCGGGCCCAGATGGATTATGTAGGCAATGGCGGAACCTGGGGAAGCTTTGATCCCAATGGGGCAAATGCTTTTGATGGCCCCATTGCAGCCTCAGGCAAAAAAAAGGTCTCTTTATCACACATCAAGGATGGCACCTCGAGCACCCTTCTTGTCGGGGAAAAATATCTCAACCTCAAACTTGCCAGCTTTACCCCTGATTGTAATGATGATCAAGGTTGGGTTGATGGCTGGGATAATGATACGATTTGCTGGGCCCGTGGCACTAGCAGTGCAAACGCCATCATCACACCTCAACCTCATGGAAGTGTTGGCACTTGCGGAGGCAACTTTGGCACTATACATTCCACTATCACCACTGTTTTTTGTGATGGATCCGTTCATAACATCACTCTTGCCATCAACCCAACTACCTGGCTTTACCTTTCAGGAATTGACGAAGGTGGCGTAGTGAACGGCAACGAATTCAACTAACCGCTTTTCCCAAAAAGTAAAGGAAGAGGTGCATTACAACACCTCTTCCTTTTTTTGATATTTAAACTTGTAGAACTATTGCATCAAGCTGCAGCATCTTTACTAATATTAAGATTGTGGAATAACTTACCTTCAGAATAAGGCAGATCCCAAGGCCCGGTTGCATTGCCGGAGGTGCCTTCCCATCGATGCGAGCAGATACTATCAAGAATCATGGTAGAGATTTCAACTGCACGCGCACCAGCAATTCCATCCACGCGTGGCTTAACTCCCAAAGTAACAGCCTGTACAAAATCTAGCAGTTCCCAAGTCAGTTGATCACCATCGGTGCGTGAACAATCCATGGTTCGGGTTTCAACATGGTTAGCAAATAAATCAGTTTTGAAAGAGTTCAAGGTACCTGCATCTACTTTACCCGGGGCAGATTCTGCAAGGTAACGCAAAGAATCGCTAGGCTGCATCAGGGTGATTTTCTTGGTGATGAAATCAATACCTGCATAACCTTCAGCGCCCCATACATCCATTCTGCGCCTGGCTTCAGGATGTGCCCTGCTTGCAGAAAGATCACAGATTGTACCATTGGCAAAGGTGATTCTTGCTTGGGCAATATCTTCGTGACCACCCAGAACTGCAACACCCAACCCAGATACCGAAGTGACTTCAGATTGAACAAGCGAGCAAACAAGATCGATATCGTGAACCATAAGATCAAGAACAACACCGGTATCAGAAGATCGCCCTGAGAAGCCGCCGAGGCGTTCAGCACGAATGTAGCGGGGTTTCATGGGAAGATCGCAAAGGGCTTCATACGCAGGGTTGAAGCGCTCGACATGGCCCACTTGAATCGTGGTATTTTTGCTCTTTGCGAGCTCACAAAGCTGATAAGCTTTTTCCGGTTCAATGGTAATGGGTTTCTCGATGAGCAACGCTTTACCTTGTTCAAGAAAATCACGCGCTACATCAAAATGAAACCGAGTGGGAACCACAATAATTGCTGCATCCACCTTGGGTAGTAATTCAAGATGCGAAGTATAAGGAGTGGTGGAATAGCGCATTGCAATGTTCTCGGCTTGCTGCCTCGAAGCATCAACCACACCCACAAGTTGCACGCCTTTAAGCGAAGAAAGAATCCTGGCATGCTGCTGCCCTAGATGCCCAACTCCGATAACGCCGATCTTCAAGTCTGGCATAATACCCTTTCAATAAGGAATCCCTTAAGCTGCTCTGAGGATGGAAGGTTGCATGCTCATTTTTAATTTTTGCGATAGAGTGTGGGCTAATTCCACATTCAAAGGATGCCCCGATCTATAAGCAACCACATGCCCACACAGATCCACGCCCAGTAATGCAAGGTCGCCGAGCATATCCAGCACCTTGTGCCTAGCGGGCTCGTTGGCAAAGCGAAGCGGATTATCAATAGGGCCTCTGGGGCCAAAGATTATAAGGTCTTGAGCTGTAGTTCTTGAACCAATCCCTTGGCTTTTAAGGATTGCAACTTCTTCTTCGAGAATGAAAGTTCTGCAACGAGAGATTTCTCTTGAGAAGAGTGCGGGTTCGATATTCTGTGTATGCACTTGCTTTTGAATCGGAGATTGATTTCCATAATCGAGGAAATAGGTCATCTTTAAACCGGTGCCTTCGCATGGATGAAGCGCAAGGGTCGAGCCGTTGGATTCAACAATGATCGGGCTTTCCACACCATAAATCATTTTCTTGGAGTTTTGTGCAACACTCCCTGCTTTTTTCAGAGCATCGACAAACTCACCTGCAGAACCATCCAAGCCCGGGGGTTCTCCTGCATTCAGTTCCACAATACAGTTATCAATTCTTAATCCGCTAAGGGCAGCAAGTACATGTTCAACCAGGGTGACCTGATAAGGTTTTTGCCCAAGAGTCGTTCGCCTGTTGGTTCCTGTCACATTCGAAACATGAGCAGGTATGAAAGTTTTGGGAGAAAGATCAGTGCGGTGAAACACTATCCCGGTGTTTTCTGCTGCTGGACAAAACCGCAGCGTTACAAATGATCCAGTGATAAAGCCGATGCCTTCCACTTCCACTGGTTTCGCCAAGGTTCTTTCTTGGCGTGATGAAATCGGTATCACGGGGAGTCCATCCTTGACTAATAAAAGAAAAGTAAACCCGGCAAGATCCTTCCTGCCGGGCTTGATTACACTTCCTACTTGGGAGTCGTAGCAGAGGTGGGGGTGATGGCTGAACCTGCGGGGATTGCTGGTGGTGCAACCCTGCTATAAGCTTGGTTCAAGGCGTTAACCACATCTGCGCTGATATCAATACCAGGTGCAAAGTAGATGGGCATACAAGCGCCTGCCTGCATCTTGCGAACAATATTACCTGCACTCCAATATTCTGCAGAAGTCGTAGGGTCGTTGTAATGAAGAACCATGTCGTAGCCATGAGCAACAGCAACGCGTTGTGATGCTTCCTGAACTTCACGATAGATTAAAACAACTTGTTCATCTTGCTTCTTGCCGATAAGGGCTTGAGCTTCGTTGGAGAGATCTTCGAGTTCGCGTTTAAGAACGCGCAATTGCTTTTCGATTGTTTCGCGCATTTCAGGTTTCAACTGGCCTTCTTTGGTCAAGGCTTCCATCTGGGTGGTCTTAGCTTTGGTCTTCACCTGTAAAGGGGTGAACACTTCCTTCATTTCATTATTGAGGGCAACAGCCTTCTGATAATTTTTAACAACATGATGAAGGTTCAACAAAGCGATGCGTGAGCGTTGTTCTGTTCCTTGGATTGGAACCTTTGCAGGTGCAGTTTGAGCACGCAGCAAATTGGTACCAAAGTAAACAGCCATTGCGAGGGTGGTACATCCAGCAAACCATGCCAGTTTCTTATTCACAGTAATTTCTCCTGAATCCGGGATTGTTAAAGACTTAATGGAAGCCGCATCCATGCGATTTCGAGGTAAAGGTCATGTCTTTAAAAATCACCCGATAAATCAATACATTCCAAGGCTTCTACCTAAGTGAAATCATGGGGTCAATACCTAGTCTGAAATAGCCCATCAAAACCCACTCTGTCTTGCCTGTTTTCCCAAGTTTGTTGTAGTATGGCAAAGATTAGGAACCTGTGTTCCTCAAAAGCTAACTCTCCAAGGAGGGAGAATGCGCAATATAATGCCTGCTTTCTGCCTACTTATCGTGATATCGGGTTGTTCCTCCGGCCCCGTTGTGCCCACTTCCATTCAAGGCAAAATCTTGTTTCAAAAACAACCGCTAAGAGGTGGCACCATCGCTTTTACCCCAGATATGGAGCGCGGTTCCGTAGGCCCGATGGCATCAGGTGAAATCTTTCCAGATGGCACTTACACTGTCTTACCCCAACCAGGAAAAGACTCGATTCATGCAGGCTGGTACAAAGTTTCTTTTGCTTCGCAGGGGCTTCCACCCAAGTTTTCTGATCCCAGTCTTTCAGGCCAAGTGAAACAAATTCTTTCAGGCCAAATCAACAAGATTGATTTTAATTTGGAGTAGGTTATGAACCAGTTTCTTCACGGCGTAACCCAAGCCGTTGCCCAAACCTTCACCCTGCCAGATACCATGCTGGAAATAGGAGCGTATCAAGTACAAGGGCAGGAATATTATTCGAACCTGCGGAAATTATTTCCCCACCACGAATACCAAGGCCTTGATATGAGAAAGGGCCCAGGGGTTGATATCCTAGGCAATGTTGAAGATCTTCCCATGGAAGATAATTCGGTAGGCACCGTGATCGCCCTGAATCTTTTCGAACATGTTCGTTGTTTCTGGAAAGGGTTTGATGAAGTTTACAGGGTGCTAAGGCCAGGGGGTGCATTCTTTGTTTCGTGCCCTTTCTTTTTGCATCGCCATTCCTATCCCAATGATTACTGGCGCTTCACCCCCGATGCATTCGCTTATCTGCTTGAAAAATACCCACAAAAACTAATTGGGTTTCAAGGCCCAGCCAACAAGCCTTTGCAAGTTTGGGCCATCGCATTCAAAGATCCTGCCCCCATCATCACGCCCGAATTACATCAGAAATTTCAAGCAGCAATGCGAATCCACGCCCATCAACCTGTTTCTAAATGGAGAAGATTGCGCTACTCTCTGGGCAGAATGATTTGTGGCAGAAGCCCTTTTGCAACCTTTTTAGATATGAATAATTGGGAAACCACCGTCATTGGTTCAAGCGAAATAAACAGCACAACTCCCAAC
>Ga0209086_10003519_pt1 | contig 11875 bp, 11 predicted proteins | sample M_130207_XF_Meta_FD_187312 | JGI IMG/M metagenome (GOLD analysis project Ga0209086, IMG submission 187312) | Freshwater microbial communities from Lake Montjoie, Canada to study carbon cycling - M_130207_XF_MetaG (SPAdes) (version 2) | ecosystem: Environmental > Aquatic > Freshwater > Lake...
CCGCGCCACCGGCCATGCTCTGCATCGCTTCAAGTTGCACGCGGCCTTGCGCCACCGACGCATCAAGCGCCGCCAACGCATCGGCGTCGGCGCCTTCGTCGTTCAACCGCGCGCGCGCCTCATCAGCGCTTCGCTGGGTGATTCAACATACGAACAGAGTAGCGCTGATTAATTTATGAGGTTTCGTTATTTGTAAAAGTACAAAATATTGAGTCCGACTAATTTTATTGAAGTAAATTAAAATTAGTCTGAATCAATACTAATGAATCCATTTGCTAATTTATACTTTACTCCTCTGCACTCACACTTCGCCTCGCCACTCCCACTCATCGGCAACTTCAACTGCTCGCCGAATTCGCTCATCCAGCCAATTTGTTTTGCGGGTACGCCAACCATAAGCGCGTATGGTTTGACATCTTTGTTCACCACAGCACCGGCGCCGATGAATGCGTACTCGCCGATCGTCAGACCACAAACGATGGTGCAGTTGGCACCCAGCGTCGCGCCGCGCTTCACCAACGTATCGCGGTATTCATCCTTGCGAGTCACGGCACTGCGTGGGTTGTAAACATTTGTAAACACCATGCTCGGTCCGCAGAACACATCATCTTCCAGTGTGACATTGTCATACACGCTGACATTATTCTGAATTTTTACATTGTTGCCAATCACAACTCGGTTGCCTACATAAACATTTTGTCCCAGCGAGCATCGCTCACCAATCTTCGCGCCACCACTGACATGTACCCAGTGCCAAATCCGCGTGCGATCTCCAATAGTTGCGCCTGCATCAACAATCGCTGTTTCGTGCTTGGTGTAATTCATGCGCGTACCGACTTTCGTAAAAATGGGTGATAATCGCCTTGCAAGCCCAGCGGCGCTGCTTCACGAATCTCGCCGACCGTTTCAATTGCTACTCTATTTTCTTCAAGGCCAAATCCGCCACCTGAAAGCATGTCTTGGTAGATACGCGTGTGGAGGTCGGTAAACCCGTCAGAGAATTCAATGTCTTCATCACCCATGCGGATAGATCGGTATGTGCGTTGATCCTTAGCACGAGTTTCTACGGGTAAATCGTTGGCATCTACTGAAAGGAACCAACGAACGCGCGCGTTGTCATATTCCAAATAGCCTGCAGCCTTGGTTGGACTGCGATGATGAACTTTGTTCTCAACAACATTCCCAAATACAAAGTGCAACATGTCATAGAAATGAACGCCAATGTTGGTGGCAACGCCACCTGACTTGGCATTGTCGCCCTTCCAAGATTGAAAGTACCAATGGCCGCGGCTAGTGATATATGTCAGGTCAAGATCAAACTTTTTATTCTTTGGTGCTTCAGCAACCCGTTGCTTCAGCGCCAAGATTGCTGGGTGCAATCGTAGTTGCAGGACGGTATAGATTCGTATTCCACTTTCTCGTTCCACTTCTAAAAGACCGTCAATATTGCGGGCATTCAGCACAATCGGCTTTTCGCACAAGGCGTGTGCACCCGATCGCAGCGCAAACCGAATGTGAGAATCGTGGAGATAGTTTGGCGAGCAGATGGAGACATAATCAATCTGACGTCCAGTTTTTTCTCGTCGCAATTTGTCGGTATGGCGGTCAAATCGCTCGAACTCGGTAAAGAAATCAGCGTCAGGAAAGTAACTATCGATTATTCCTACAGAATCGTTGGGATCCAGTGCTGCAACTAGGGAATTTTTCTTATCTTTGATGGCCTTGAGATGGCGAGGCGCTATGAAACCGCCAACCCCAATTAGGGCAAAATTCTTCATGAGTTGAAAGGCACTCGAAATGCGTGTTTCGAATTTGATTTAGTACACGGCGTGATGAGTGGGCCCCCATTGCAAGAACACCAAGATCGACTCCGCCAGCATCGCGCCAAACACCTGCACCTTTTTCTGATGGCATGACGGGCAGAACCAACGACCCTTGCAGCAACGATGCCAACAAGTATTCATGGCTGCACTCGTCGCAGCGCACACGCGCGAAACATTGGGGGCGAAGTCGCCGCATCCCATGAACTTGTCGACCACTTCTGGAAAAACGCCGTAGCGCGATTGATAGTCCCGCGGATAAGCGGTCATGAAGCGATCAAAGTGCGCGTGAAAGCATTTCCACAGCGGCGAGGACTTGGGCTTGCGAGAGCGAAACGGTCGCGCGACCATAGCGGCCGAGCGTAAAAACGAAAGACGGTCATTTGCCAAAATGTTGTGAAGTATCTTGCGCACTTGTCGAAGACGTGTTCACGCGCCACTCGCCCGCGGCAATCGAAAAGCAAATTCCTATCAATTACATGCCTCAAGTGGTAAAGACTAAATCCTTACTTCAGATTTCCCTTTGCCCAATTAAGATTATTTTTAGCGCGTTCAAAAGAAGGGTCGATTTCCAGCGCTTTATTGCATGCATCAGCAGCCTTTTGCCATTCCTTCATGGCGCAATATGCACTGCAAATAATATTGTATGCAATGGCATTGTTGGGTTGCAGCTGCAATGCACGTTCACTGGCATCTATACATTCCTTATACATTCCACCTTTATAATAAACCAAACTGAGGTCGATATAATTTCCTGATGTCTTTTCCGCAAAAGCAATTTCTTCTGCCTTTTTTATCCTGTCGGCGTTTGTTTCATTTTGCAAATTCTTAATTGAATTTAATAATTCAATGGCAGGCATATATTCCGGGCTTACTTTGTGTCCTGCCTCCAGTTGGGCAATGGCCTCATCAATTCTGCCTTTTGCATTAAGCCAGCAAGCATAATGATAATATCCGTCAGGAACCCACGTCTGGTATTTCGTCGCATTCTTAAAATACATTTCTGCTTCTTGCGGAAACCCCATTGCCTCCCGTAAAACAGCCATATTAATATTAATATAAGCCCATTTCGGACGGAGTTCAAGTGTCTTTTTAAAAATTGATAATGTTTCCTCATATTTTCCAACAGCCATCAATTCCAATCCATAATTCATTTGTGCCCTTACGTTAGTAGGGCCTTTAATAGTAGCATCATGCCATAGCTTCTCCTTAGAACTCCAGACAATGTTCCGCTGATAAGTGCCATAGGTATGAAGTGTAAGGACAAGAAAAACCAAAACAAGTATTCCTACTCGGCTTTGTATATTGGAAACCAAAAATGCTTTATACTTTTTTATCAACAGAAAAACATACCAACTCATACTCATTGCCAGTCCGATATAAGGCAAAAATGTGCGGTGGTCATTCGATATCTGATAAAAAGGAACAAAACTTGAAGTCGGCGCAAGTGCAATAAAAAACCACATGATTCCAAAAGCAATGGGACGCGTTTCCTTTTTTCTTGAAGTTGAAAAGGCAACTATGACCAATGCGAAGATAACCAGCAACCCGAATAAAACCTGCTGGTTAATTAGCGAGTCAAATATTCCAAGGTCAGGATCAACACTCAGGTTGAGCGGTAGAATAAAATTACCAATGTAATGTGCTATAACAAACCATTGTGTATAAAAATATTCCCATACTCCCGGAGGAGCTTCCATGCCATAAGCCGGAAGAGAAGAAATAAATATCTTTTGAAGGATAAAAAACAATCCAAAGGAAAATAACAAAGCAGGAAACGCTTTTTTTGTAGCATTGAAAATACTTTTTGATTTCTTGAATGCGACCGCTTCAGTAAGCGAAACATTTTCTTCGAAGAACAGAATGTAGAAAAATAAAATAGGCCCGAACATTACACCAGTCTCTTTGGTGCCGATCCCTATTGCAGCCGTAATCAAATACAGGTAATACTTCCTTGAAAAAGGCAACATATAAAGCAACAGAGACGCAACTATGCAAAGCGTAGAAAACGAATCTGAAATTGAAATCATGTAATTGATGGTTTCGGCATTGGCGGCGTGAAGGCCATAAAATGCAACAGCAAGCAGAGCAATTAATACAATGTGATTTTTGGATTCTCCGTTTATCGAAAGCTCAAATATTCTTCTAAATACAAAAAACATCAAACCCAGTTGAATCACATACCAGAAAAAAATGGAGGCATGAAAATATAATGGGTTTAATCCCCCTCCCATCCAATAGGCAGTAGCATTCAATAAGGCAACTACAGGCCGGTAACCCAAATCGCCCATGTTTGCTCCAAAGCATTTTACTTCCGTAAAAAAAAGCGGTATGTTCTTAAGGTCGCGGATATACCCGTTGTTTACAATAGAATTGAAATCGTCAAATTCAAAAGGGTTATTAAAGTGATTGGAATAAGCAATACATAAGAGCAAAAGGAAAATAATTGCCGTCAAAAATGAGGCAGATTTACTCGCGAAATAATTATTATTAATTTGCATCATTAATTTTCAAGAATTTATTAGAAGATATTGACATGTATCCGACTATAAGGTCACCCCTAATGAGGTTTCATCGATTATAATCTATTCGACTTTTCGTGTTTTTCCCACCGTTTCCATCCTTTGCATCAACCTTCGCGCCGCAGATGAGCGAGCCACCATTGCAGGTCCACCCCTTATGAGATTTCGGTGATCATAATCGATGCCGTCTTTCGTGTGTTTTCTGTCGTTGTCGTTCGTGCCGTCAGCCTACCAAGCACCGCCACCGTGCAGTTTGCCCCGTATTCCAAAGGTGTTTGCTTGCCAAGTGCGCGTTGAGGTCGATGGTGGTTGTATTCCTGTCTCTATCGCGCGCAAAGCAATTGTGCCTCCGCGAGTGCCGTAAAAATCTTGCTCGACAACAGCTCGTCGCGCAATCTGGAGTTGAAACTTTCAACGATCCCGTTCTGCCACGGCGCGCCTGGCTCGCGTTACAGCGGGTCGGTTTCGCTTTCCTCGCACCAGCCCTTGATCACATCGGCAATAAATTCCGGTCCGTTGTCGCTGCGAATATTTTCCGGTGCCCCGCGTCGTGCAGTCAACTCGTGAGCACCCGGATCACATCGTGCGAGTTCAGTTTGCGAGACACTTCAAGCGCAAGATTTTCTCGCGTGCATTCGTTCAGCACCACTAATATCTTGATCGGCCTGCCATTCGCGGTCTGGTCGAAAATAAAATCCATGCCCCACGCCTGGTTCTTGCGTATCGCTTGCTTGCGGAGAATGCCAGACTGTGCGGATCCAATTCTTCGCTTTTTCTGCGGGTTTGTGGCACTTTCAGACCTTCTTCTCGCCAAACATGACGAAGTGGTTTGTGATTTACACGCCAACCTTCACGACCCAACAAGTCTTGCATGTGCCGCCAGCCACGGCTCGGATGCTTGCGCGAGAGTGCGTGCAGCCGCGATGCGAGGCGTATTCGGCATGTGTTCTTGACACATCGTCTGGGCTGTACGCTGCGATGTTGTCCAATCACACGACACGCTCGGCGCTGCGAGATGGAGAAGATGTTTGTGATGTGTTGGATGACCCGACGCCGGAGCGCCGGGCTTAGAATTCTCCCCTGAACTTAAAGTAAAAGCCACCTCTTTCAAAATCTGGATGTCGAGTGCTTGATCGGCTACTAGCCGTTTGAGTCGTCCATTCTCGCGCTCCAGTTCTTTCAGGCGCTTCTTCGCGTCGCGATCGGTGGATCCGTACTCAGTTCGCCATCGGTGCAGTGCCATCAACGACACACCAAGCGACTTTGAAACATCTTCCAGAGAATTTCCCTGCGCGAGTGCCTCGTCAGTTTCTCGCAACTTCGCCACGATCTATTCTGGTCGGTGGCGCTTGCGAATAATTGCACGCTTCATTTGAAACTCCTTCTGGCCCTGTGTGGGCCTGGTTAGTTTCTCATAAGCGGTGGACCCGTTTCTGGGGCTCCTGTCACATTTCAGGGGATCCAATAATGTCAGCAGCAATATTATCGAGATGCAAATAAAATACTTATACCAAGATAATTTAATATCCGACAGATATTTTCTTTCACTGATTGAGTACAAATTTCCTTGGCGAGAACTGTCTTCTGAGTCAAGTTAGTTTGGGGATATTATTTATAATAACTAATGCTTCATCCAAACTGAATCCGACTAAGTTAGCGTAATCTTGCATAGATGCGTAACGCGGCTTGTTTTCTTCTTCAAGGAGTGTCACTGCCTGCTCTCTGGTAATTAACCCTTCGCGGATCTGGTTGCTTCTGAATGTATCATGCTCTGAAAATCCTGCAACGGTATAATAAATATAGTTGTAAAAGGCAGCGGTACCATCTCCGATCCGCCAAGTACTCGCCGAATCACCAGAACTTTCCCATCCATAGTGCTTCGAAAGGGTATCGGCGATGACCTTTTCGTCCCAATCAACGTAACGATACAGGTATAAAAACTCTTGTCTGCTGACATAGGTAGAATAGAAAGCAAACAAAGTATCAAACATCGATCGATTTAAGTAACTAGGGTTCAATAGAAAGTTTTTTGCGTAATAAGTCAGTAACTTGATTTTTCCCAGCTGATCCAGCCCAACCATGGTGTTGGTACTTCGATCCTTTACCCCGCAGAAACCTGTTTTAAAACGCGTAATTTCCAGATTGTTGCCCCCACAAAATATGACAAGAGGAATCCCAGTTTGCTTGCTTACCTGTGTTGCATAATGAAAAAATTGTTTATCCCCCGCCATAAACAACGGGATCATCCCTAACGCAGGCCTTTTTAACCATGCTTCAATGTTAAGCCTTATATTTCTACGTTTGGTAAGAATATCAGCTGAGCGAATGATGTGTTCAACACCCAGTTCTCCACATACTCGCGCGCTGTTACGCCGCGCCTCGTCGGTCACCATTGCCCAGTCGTAGGTATATGCAATTGGATTTAATCCAAGTTCGCGCTTCACAAAATGAAGACCATAACAGCTGTCGCGCCCACCACTCAATGCCACGATGCAATCAGCGCTACCATCTTTGCTGCGGTATTTTGAAATTTTCGCTTCGAGCGTGCTTTTATCATCAACGCTAGTTGGCGTGCCTTCTTGGCAATAATTACAGGCTCCTTGTTCGTCGAATTTAATATAGGGAAAAGTGTGGGGTAACACACACTTTGTGCATCGCCTTAAATCTTTTCGCCTAGGAGATTGATCAAGAATTGTACGGCCATTTCCATTGGCCAAAACATACGATCTCACACTCTCCTGCTTCAGATTAAATTCATATTGAGAAAGGTCTGGCATCTTTACTATTAAGGCATCATTCGCCTTTAACTGCTTAATAACAGCTATTTCACTTACCGAAAGCAATGGGTTTTTATATAGCTCTTTAAGAAAATGTTTCTCTGAAGCAAAAACAAAAAGCCCCAAGCTTGGCAAGCACATAAAGTACAACGATCCAACATTGGTCGCAAGACATAGTGTTCGCTCTGTGTCATGCAAAAAGGCGATATTAGCCTCTCCCTGTAGTTGTTTATAGGTTTTTATTATTGCTTTAGGGAGCTCCTCGCCTTGTATTGAATGGTACTTATCAATCAGTTGATAAATAACCTCTGTATCAACTTGAGACTTGCGCTGAAGGTCGGGATGATTTTTCCAAAGCTCCGTATCATTAACCACAATTCCATTGTGAACGCCAACGCAGTGTGTAGAGCTAACTGGCTGATTGTTCTCTTCCATGCCTTGCGTGCCGTTCGTAACCAGTCGAGAATGACCAATCACAGCCAATCCATTAGCTCGATTTTCCGGCGTTAAATTAACTGTAAGATACTGTTTGTATTGGGGGGAATTAATCATCCGGCTGGCGAGTTGGGCGCGACGAAATACCTGTAAATGCGATTCGCCTCCGATTGCTATACCTGCAGCTTCACTGCCACGACTTTCCGAAAGTTTAAATAACGATTCAATTATTTTTTCAATTGACTTACTTGAAAGTTGCGATTCTGGGGTTACTACCAGTCCGAATATCCCACACATAATCTATATATCCTTAAATGTTATTGTTGTTTTTTTAACAAATATAAAATTCGCTCTTGATTCGTACGAATTCGATCCAACATGTCGGTAACAATACCAAGCACGAAAAAAACAACAGCCATAAAAAATAGAAATGCCGAGCTAAATCCTGCAAACAAATATCCTGAGAAAATACCTGTCATCAAGTAATGGGTAAAAAACATTAACGCCAACAGTCCTGCGGGAACGGCAAAAATAGCAGAAATGCCCCAGAAAAAGCGTAAGGGAAAATAGTCTCTGTAACCCCGGAAAATAATTTTTGCCGTGTTTACAGCATACTTGACAATACTACCTGCGACCCTTGATTTGCGGTCAGCAAAATAAATCACTTCAATAGGTACCTCCTTAATTTCCAAGCGTTTGACAGCAAAGTCAAGAAAGGTTTCTTGAGTATAGGTAAAGGCACCGTTTAAATTAAGTCTCAGCAGGCTTTCGCAGGTGTAACACCTAAAACCACAAGATACGTCAGAGAATTTCTGACGAACAAGTTTACTGATAAGATACGACATCATGTGATTACCAATCAATTTAACCTTGGGCATAGCTGGCGTAAAGGCCGAATCTATAAACCGGGATGCCGTAACCATATCTGCCTCCCCCGCAATAACCGGCATAACAAGTTTAGGAATATCACCGGGATTGAACTGGCGATCCCCGTCGATATTCACCATGAGATCATAGCCTTGTTCAACAGCATAATTGACGGCTGATTGAAAAGCTGAACCGACGCCCAAGTTACGTCGGTGACGTAACACTTTAGCACCAGTACTTTGCGCTTCTGAAGCGGTATTGTCGACTGAGCCGTCATCAACAACAAGAACATCGACACAATCTATTCCAAGTATAGTACGAGGTACTTCTTTAACTACTTGCGCAATCGTGGCGGCTTCATTGAGGCAAGGTATTGCCACCAACAATCGAAATGGTTGTTTTTTTTGTTGATTAAGGTTCATAGGCTTTCTTTATGATGAGGGCGACAGTGAATGAGCGTCCAAGGTAATGGTGTGACCGGGACCCATTTGCAGGTCCACCCCTTATGAGATTTCGGTGATCATAATCGATGCCTCCTGTCAATGTTTGTGATGTGTGGGATGGCCCGACGCCGGAGCGCCGGGCTTAGAATTCTCCGCCGAACTTAAAGTAAAAGCCACCTCTTTCAAAATCTGGATGTCGAGTGCTTGATCGGCTACCAGCCGTTTGAGTCGTCCATTTTCGCGCTCCAGTTCTTTCAGGCGCTTCTTCGCGTCGCGATCGGTGGATCCGTACTCCGTTCGCCATCGGTGCAGCGTCATCAACGACACACCAAATGACTTCGCCACATCTTCCAGGGATTTTCCCTGCGCGAGTGCCTCGTCAGTTTCTCATAAGCGGTGGTTCCTTATCAAGGTCTCCTGTCAATATTTATTATTTTTCATTCTGACTCAGAAATATCTTATTTAAGCTGATATACTTCTGATTAATAATATGAAAAACGATTCCAATGGTAAATGAAATGCAAAAATAAGCTGCAGAAACATATAAAGAAATACTTACTCCCTGAGAGGCAGTCAAACCCAATAGTACAAATATGCCACTAAAGGCGAACTGATTTACTCCGATATTTCCTGGGGTAAATCTAAATAGCAGAGCTACTTTTGATAATATGGCAGCAATCAAAATTGCTACAAATGATATTTTGTAATCTAATATTTCTGCGATTACGTGCAGCCAAAGGCTGTAAATAAAAGTAATCATTAGGTTAATAAAAAACAAAAATATTATCTTCTTGATACTAAATTCTGAATAGGGAAAGTTATCTAATTGAAACCTTCCTGGAAGATATTTTTGCAAAAAAATCTGTATGAGCCACCAAAATTTATTGTAGAAAAAAGGAATTAGTATGCTTAAAATATAAATAAAATATTCTATCGGCTGGATTGTATTATTATTAATCTTAAACCATAAAAGTATTATTACCCCGATTGAAATTGAACAGACAAACTGAAACAAATATACTTTCAGGTTTGTGCCAATAGAAATTAAGTATTTACTTTTGAGATACAATGCATTGTAAATAAATGCGCCTTGGAAGGGAAGAATATGCCCCCATAAATTCATTACCAAAGGCAAAGTAAACATATCATACATACTTATTCTACGTGCTGAATATATACGGTAATAAAAATAGAGCTCTATGCCACTTGCTAAAAGAAAAACCAAACCGCCTGTAAAAATTAAAGCAATCTGAAAAGCACTGAGCTTGGCCAGATCGTTCAGGAAATTTGCAATGGGATAAAAGGTAAATAGTATTAATAGCAGAAGAAAAGTCACTGCCACGGATAGAATATTTTTTCTCAATGATTTCAAATTACTTTTTTGTTGCGTGCATTATCAGCCATGGGAATGACCTGAATATTCTCATGTCGGTCACATATTTTTCTGTCAGTCGCTTTAATAAGCGTGGATTGAAATGATTAATATGACCAGGGGTGTTGCCAAAATCTTTCAGGTATTTTAAGCGTGCCATGTTAGCCAAGCGCCAGATGGGCTCATCAGGTACTGAAATAATAACCGTTTTTGTTGCAACCCTAAATAATTCACTCACAGCTTTTTCGACATTTTCCAAGTGTTCCATCACTTCAAGGCAGATGACACAATCGTAAGAGCTGTCGGCTTTTTGCAATTCATAAATGGATTCACGGCTAACTTTAAACGGCATCTTCTTATCAATCAACAACTCCACGTACCTGTTATCAAAATCACTTACTTCAATAGTTTTTTCTGGAGACAACATCTTAAAAATTCTTCTCGAAGACTCCCCTGCTCCACAACCAACCTCAAAAAAAGTATTACACCCTGTCAATGATTTGACAGTTCCATCAATCTTAGCATAAAAATTATCTATTAGACGCTTAACAATTGGATTGGCACTATTATACTCCGCCATACACAACGTCCAAAGTTGTTCTTTTGACAGGTCTTCAAATCCCATAAATGCACTATTTTTCATATAATGAGTCTATTTTATTTATAGTTTTAATAGTTGAATTAAAATCAATTCCGATTGTATTGCAATACCACATTGTTGAATCCCACCTAGGCTGATTTTCAGCATTTTTTTTTCTCAAGCGCCGTCTCCCTGCTTATTGCACCTTCCCTTAATTGATTGCTTCTGATTACATAATCAACGTTTTCATTAATGACCGGCAGGCAAATACTTTCGAGTTCTCCTGGATCCATTTGCCCGTCTCCCGCCATCACTGCTGTGCAATCAATATCATGGTCCTTGCACCATTTATAGCCGCTTGCTATGGCCGCTCCAACTCTACCATTCGCCGTATGGTTGATAAGAATAATCCTGTCTGTCTCCCTGTTCGTATTCGCAATCTCCGAAGGATTAAAAAGTTTTACCTCTTCTTTTGATTGTTCATGTAAAACTTCTTCGGCATAGTTGTAACGATTTCTGTCAAATTCTCTTGCCAATTTATTTGTGAGTGATGTGTTTACTGTTTTATCACTATCGATATATCCTAATACAACAGACGCTGTTTTATCGTTGCTGAGATCATTTACAATAATAATCCTGTCGACAAAAGACGGCATGGATTCAATCACCATGCCTATCTGAGATTCCTCATTATACACCGGTACTACTACTATTGATAGGACTTCGCTTTTCTAGTATCGCGGGCGGGCGCCCGACAAATTCACTGTGAAGCGACGTTTCCGTGGGATAAGGTAACAATTCGGTGCTGCATTACGAATGCGGGCGGCATCAGCGGACAATGTCCAACACGTGAGCGTGAAAAATATTCAATGCCGAGCTAGAGCGCGCCCCGCTACTCATTGATCACGCGTAAGAATGTCAGACCAAGGTCCGCGAGTTTCTTCTCGCCCACGCCCTTGATTTGCGCAAACTCGTCAAGCGACTGCGCTGACCGCGCATCTTGTTGGAATACCAGCCGTAGTAACGCACCATCTGAAAGCGCTTATCCGGAATATGCTG
>Ga0209086_10003521_pt1 | contig 11872 bp, 7 predicted proteins | sample M_130207_XF_Meta_FD_187312 | JGI IMG/M metagenome (GOLD analysis project Ga0209086, IMG submission 187312) | Freshwater microbial communities from Lake Montjoie, Canada to study carbon cycling - M_130207_XF_MetaG (SPAdes) (version 2) | ecosystem: Environmental > Aquatic > Freshwater > Lake...
TTGTCGTGGCGCAGATCCTCACCAAGGACAAGCATCCCGGCGCCGATAAACTTACCGTCTGCCGCGTCCATGACGGCACGGGCGAACGGCAGATCGTCTGCGGCGCACAGAATTTTTCAGCTGGCGACAAGGTGCCGCTTATCCTGCCCGGGGCGTCGCTGCCCCCCAAGCCCGGCGACCGGGAACCCTTCACCATCAAGGTCGGGAAAATCCGCGGCGTGGAGTCCCACGGCATGATGTGTTCGCACGAGGAACTTCAGATCGAGCCTGAAGCGATTGGCCATAAAAAGGAGGACGGACTCCTGCTCCTGCGGGCGGACGCACGGGTCGGCCAATCCTTCGCAGATTATCTCGGCCGCAGCGGCAGCGACGTGGTTTATGATCTGGAGATCACGCCCAACCGGCCGGACTTGAACAGCGTCCTGGGCATCGCGCGCGAAATCGCCGCCATCACGGGGAACGCGCTGAAAATTCCCGCCGTGGATCTTTCAGTGCCATCGCCGGCCCCGGTTTCCCTGTCCGTGGACGTGCGCAATGAAGAGCCGGAGCTGTGCCCGCGTTACACCGCACGCGTGCTCCGAAACGTGAAGGTTGGCCCTAGTCCTGACTGGCTCAAGTCCACCCTCGAAAAGGTGGGGCTGCGTAGCATCAACAACGTGGTGGACATCACCAATTACGTGATGCTTGAATGCGGCCAGCCGCTGCACGCCTTCGATTATCACCTGCTCCAGGCCGGAGAAAACAAGTCGGCGACGATTGTCCTCCGCCGCGCGGCCGAGGGCGAAAAATTCACAACCCTCGACGGCAAGGTCCGGGTCCTCACGAATCAGATGCTGCTCATCGCCGACGAATCCAAGGCGGTGGCGCTGGCGGGGGTCATGGGCGGACAGAATACGGAGATCAGCGCGCAGACGGTGGATGTGCTGATTGAGAGCGCCTATTTCAAGCCGCAAAACATCCGCGCCACGGCCAAAAAACTGGAGCTGCGGACGGATTCCTCCTACCGCTTTGAGCGGGGCGGCGATGTGGGCATTTGCGATTGGGCCAGCCGCCGGGCGGCGCAACTGATCTGCGATCTGGCCCAGGGCCAAGTGGCCGGACCCGCGCGGGAGGACTTCCCACGGCCCGCCGCTCCCGGGCGCGTCACCCTCCATTTCTCAAAAACCCAGGCTCTGCTCGGCATCGCCATCCCGCATCCCGAGCAGATCACCTACCTGACCCAACTGGGGTTGCGGGTGACAGAACAGGCGCCCGGCTTCTGCACTTTTGAAATCCCGACGTGGCGGGTGGACCTGAAGCGCGAAGTGGACCTGATTGAGGAAGTCGCCCGGCTTTACGGGGTGGACCGGATTCCCAGCACGCCACCGCGAGGCGCCCTTGGGACCAATCCCTACGATCTGGTTCACGATCAACTCGCCGAGGCGCGGCGGATTCTAAGCGGGCTTGGCCTTAACGAGACACAGGGGCAAACCCTCATCTCCAGCGCGGAACCCGGGAGCCAAAGCCCGGAGGCCGTGAGGCTGGCCAACCCCTTGAGTTCGGACATGGACCAGCTGCGCCCCAGCCTGCTGCCGGGCCTGCTTCAAGCGCTGCGGCACAATGTGAGCCGGAAGAATTATGACGCGGCCCTGTTCGAAGTCGGCCGGGTATTTCTGCAGACGAACGGCCGGGTCCGGGAAGAACGGCGCGTGGCCATCGCCCTCACCGGAAAGCGCGCCCTGCCCTTTTGGAGCGGCGAGGAGCGCGAGGCCAAGTTCGACATCCACGACTTGAAAGGGCGGCTGGAAGATTTTCTGGAGCACTTCGGCCTCCGAGGCGTCACCTTCACACGGCGCGCGGAAAGCACGGCGCTGCTGCTCGAATCGGCGACTCTTTCGCTGGGCGGCAAGCTGGTGCTGGGCGAAGCGGGCCAGCTGCTGCCGGGGCTTGCGAAGAAATACGACCTGCGCGACAGCGTGCTGCTCGCGGAATTGAACCTGGACCTGCTGCTCGCGCGGCGGAATCCGGCCAAGGCATTCAAGCCGCTGCCCCAGTTCCCCGCCATCCGCCGCGATGTGGCGATGCTGGTGCCGGAAGCCACGACCCATGAGGCCGTGCTGCAGACCGTCCGTCAGAGCAAGCCCGCCCATCTGGAAAGCGTAGAGCTGTTTGATGTGTTCCGGGGCCAGCACGTGCCGGAGGGGCAGAAGAGCCTGGCGTATGCGTTCACCTATCGCTCCCCGGAGAAAACATTGACGGATGCCGAAGTGGGCGCCACGCATGAAACCCTGCTGGCCCAGTTCAAGAAAAACCTGGGTGCGGTCCTGCGGTGACCCGCCCCTCACGCCGGCTGCAGAAACGGCGGCATCGGGCAATCCAGCGTGTCGGCGATGGCGCGCAGCAACTCCGCCTCGCTCTCCCGGATCACGCCATCCGCGGCCACCACATGGACGCAAGCCTCGATCAGATTCTTTTTGATCTGCGGCGCGGCCTGGCCCAGTCGATCGAGCGCGGCGTCCAGCGGTTGCAGTCCGCACTGATCGCGCGGCAGCAGCGACAGCCCGCCCTCGGGGGCGCGCCAATAGGGGGCGCCGGCATCAAAGGCCCGCTGAACCTCAGCCGCATCATCGCCGCTGACATGGGCCAGCGTGGAGAGGATGACCCGGCCATCCGGCACCAGGGGCTTGATGCTGTAAAACTGGATGACCGGCGGCCGCGCCGCGCCGAACTGCGGCGCGAGATGGCGCAGGATGATTTTCTGCAGCACGAATTCAAACAGATCCAGCCGGCCGTCACTTTGAATCAGCCACTGCAGCGTTTTGGAGAATCGCTGGTACTGATCCCGATTTAATTGCCGCAGCGCACCCATGGCAATGTTGACCATGGGAAGCCGCGCCGGAACAGCCGCCGAGGCGATGTCGGCGAACAGGGTCACGGTCATGCTGTAACTCTCCGGCGGCAGATGCCGGGCGAGCGCGTCGAGCTGGGTGGCGCGAGTGGCTTCCTCGGGACTCAACAGCAGCGCGTAAATCAAGGCCACCGCGTCGAGCGGCTGGCGGACGGCGTTCCGGACGCTTTCCGGCAGGGAGTCGCGCATTTTCTCCGCGTATTCCAAATGCAGCGGCGTGGGCGTACCCAGATTCGGCAGGACGGAATGGGATGCAATGACCGGGGGCTTCCCGGCCGCGCCGGCGCCGATGACGACGCCCCCGAGCACGGCGCGAAAGGCATCCGGCAGCGGGGGAGGAACCGACGCGCGGCGGGAAGGCGTTTCCGGATTGTCCGCGCTGAGGGCCTTGAATGTTCCGTCCCACGCTGGCTCAATGGCGCGGATGCGGTCCTCGAGCGGCGGATGGGTAGCCAGCGCGCCCAGAAAGGAATGGGAGAGGGCGCTGCCAAAAAATAGATGACCGGCATCCGGGGCATTGGGCGACTCCATCTGCGAGCCATAGCCGCCGATTTTCTGCAGGGCGCCGGACAACCCGGCGGGATTGCGGGTGAATTGCACCGCGGAGGCATCAGCCAGAAACTCGCGCTGACGGCTGATGGCGGCCTGGATCAGACGGCCAAAAAATACCCCCACCGAGCCGATGAGGATCAGGGCCATCCCAATAATCGGCAGCGGGTTTTTTTCCCGGCTGTTGCTGCTGCGCATGTAGAGCAGAATCCGACCGATGGAAGCGAGGCAGAGAATCCCAAACAGGACGCCCATGAGCTGGAGGTTCAGGCGCATGTCGCCATTGAGGATATGGCTGAACTCGTGGCCAATGACGCCCTGCAGCTCGTCGCGCGACAGCTTCGAGATGCAACCGCGCGTGACACCCACGGCGGCATCGCCGGCGGTATGCCCTGCAGCGAAGGCGTTAATGCCCTCCTCATGGTCGAGCACGTAAACTTTCGGCATCGGCACACCGGAGGCGATGGCCATCTCCTCGACAATGTTGAGAAGCTTGCGTTCGTCCGGGTCGCGCGTGCTGGAATCCACCTGTCGGCCGCCCATGGATTCGGCCACCACCCCGCCGCCACCAGCGAGCTGGCTGATCTTGAACAGGCTGCCGAATGCCACGATGGCCAAGGTGATCAGGGCGGCGCCAAAAAAGATCTGCGGATCCCACAGCGCCAGCGAAGGCTCCGATCCGTAAGACCCGCCAGCATCCGAATGCGCCCGGGCGCCGGTGAGCACCACCAGCCCGACCAGGTAATTCAGAACGACAATGAGGAGGACGGCGACGACAAAGTAAAAAACCAGCAGCTTGGTTTTTTTGCGGGCCCGATCCTGTCGCTCGAAGAAGTCCATCCAATAGGTGCGGCAATCAGAATCAGGGGGCTCGGTTCAAACCGCCAGGCCCGCCGGCATCCGCTGCCGCAAAAAATTCACGAGAAGGAAACCTTGGGCGCGACCTTCTCTTCCGGCTTGTCCACCGCGAACAGCTCCGCGGAGGTGAAGTTGAACATCCCTGCAATCAGGTTGCTCGGGAACACCTCGCGGCCGGTGTTATAGGCCATCACGGAATCATTGTAAGCCTGGCGCGCAAAGGAGATTTTGTTCTCGGTGGAGGTCAGCTCCTCGGTGAGCTGCATCATATTCTGGTTGGCCTTTAGATCGGGGTACTGCTCAGAGACCATCAAGAGTCGGCTCAGAGTGCCGCCCAATCCCGTCTCTGCCTCCGTGAGATTTTTCATCGCCGTGGCGTCGCCGGGATTGGCGGCGGCGGCCTTGGAGGCGGCGTAGGCGATGTTGCGGGCGGCGGTGACGGCTTCGAGCGTCCCGCGCTCGTGCGCCAGATACCCTTTGGCCGTCTCGACCAGGTTGGGAATCAGGTCGTAGCGGCGCTTGAGCTGCACGTCGATTTGCGCAAAGGCGTTTTTAAAGCGGTTGCGCATCGTGACCAGCTTGTTGTAGATGCCGACCACAAACCCGCCGACGATGAGCACGAGCAGGAGGAGGACTCCCAGAAAAATAAGCGATGCAATCATAATGTTATGTTTAGTTAATGACGGGCACAGCTTGGCTGAATGGCACCGGCGGGCAATGATAATTTCCGCCCTAATTTGGAATCGAACACCCTCGGGACACTGGCCGGCGCGCCCTTCCTGACCATTGGTGTGTTCGGGCTCAATGGGCGGCCATCAGATCCGGGCCCGCACCTGGAGGATATCGCGGGCGATTTGTTCCCGCAATTCCGCCGGAGAGTCAAACCGCCGCTCCGCCCGCAATTTCACCCCGAGTTCCACCTCGAGTTCCTGGCCATAAAGGGAGCCATCAAAATCCAGCAGATGAGCCTCAATCCGGAGGGCGGGCTGGGACGCCGTGACGGTCGGGCGCAACCCGATGTTCAGGGCCACGGGATACCGTCGACCATCCAGGGTGGTGGCGGCGGAATAAACCCCATGCGGGGGCAGGACCCGGCCGTCCATCTCCAGATTGGCGGTTGGAAACCCAAGCTGACGTCCCAACCGGTCGCCTTCGACCACCCGCCCACAGAGAGCGTAAGGTCGGCCCAGCATCTGGCGGGCGGCCTCCAAATCGCCGGCGCTGATGGCCTCGCGGATGCGGGTGCTGCTGACAGTTTGGCCATCCAGCGCCACCGCCGCCATCCCATGAACCTCAAAACCCAGCTCGTCGCCGAGGGTTTTCAAAAGGGCGACATTGCCGCTGCGGCGGCAGCCGAAAACAAAGTCAGCGCCGACACAGATGCTTTGTATGCGAACGAGGTCGCGCACCAGGCCGCGGATAAACTCCTCGCCGGTCTGCTGGCTGAAAGCCGGGTCAAAATGCACCAGCAAAACGCCCTCGACTCCAAGCGATTCAATCGCCCTCAATTTCTGAGGCAGCGAATGGATCAGCGGCGGAACGCGGTCCGGCGCGACGATGGCGCTGGGGTGCCGGTCGAACGTCAGAACCAGGCCCAGGGCGTCATGCTGACGGGCGTCGGCCAGGGTTTGACGGATGATGTGCTGATGGCCGAGATGCACGCCGTCGAATACACCGATGGCCAGGCAGACCTTGCGGCCGCCGGTGGCGAGTTTGGTTGCGGCATCGACCCGTTGCATCACTTAGAAATTCCCGGAGCGTCTTCAGGCCGCCGCCAGCCGCAAATACGGCAACACTTTTTTCTCCAACTCCAGCGGCGTCAATTTCAGGACATCGTCCAGCCGGGTCGCCTCCGCCACGTCGAACTTGCCGGAAACACTCCGGCGCAAGGCGGCAAGATGCGCGCCGCAACCGAGCTTTTGACCGAGGTCGTGCGCGATGCTGCGGACATAGGTGCCCTTGGTGCAGGCCACCCGGAAATCCCCGAGCGGCTCCTGGTAACGTGTGAAACGGAAGTTGTAGATATGGACCAGGCGCGGCTCGCGTTCCACCTCGATGCCTTTGCGGGCCAGCTTATACAGGGGCACACCGTTCTTTTTGATCGCCGAAACCATCGGCGGCATCTGCATCTGATCCCCCAGAAACGAGGCGGCATCGGCGTTCAATTGCTCCAGCGTCATCGGCGGGACCGGCAGGGAACCGGTGAGTTCTCCGTCCGAATCATAGCTGGCGGTGGTCTCGCCAAACTTGATGGTGCCCTCATAGACCTTGTCGTCGCCCATGAGCTTTTCCGAGAGCTTGGTGCCGCGGCCGAGGACGATGATGAGCAGGCCGGTGGCATTGGGATCGAGCGTGCCGCAGTGCCCCACCTTCTTGATCTGAAAACGGCGGCGGATGGCATCCACGACATCGTGCGACGTGGGGCCGGCCGGTTTATCGATGAGAATGGCGCCGTCCAGCGAGGAAAAATCTTGCATGGGAAATTATTGGATCGCCTGCAACGCCCGTTTCACCGCGGCAATCACCCGGCGCTGGACCGCCAGCGGCCGGCCGGGAATCCGCGCGCCCGCCGCCGCCGAATGTCCGCCGCCGCCGAATTGCGCCGCAATTTCATTCACGTTGATCCGGGCGGTCTTGGAGCGGAGACTGATACGGGTGAGCTCGGGCTCGATCTCCTCGAAGACGCAGGCGACCACCACCGGTTCGATCGCGCGGATGTGGTCGATGAGCCCCTCCGAGTCGTTGCTCTCGCAGCCGGTGCGGGTGAAATCGGCTTTCTTGAGCCAGAGATAGGCGATCTGGTCGTCCTGCGCGAGCCGGAATTTGCTGTAAACATGCTGGAGCAGCTTGGCGCGGGAGAGCGGATAACTCTGATAGACCTCGTCGCCGATCTTGGCCAGATTCGCCCCGCGCGTGACGAGCTCCGCCCCGGTGTGAAATGTGCCAGGCCGCGTGGTCGGATACTGGAAGGAACCCGTGTCGGTGGAGACGGCGGTGAAGAGATTATCGGCGATGAGTTTTGTGATCGGCCAGCGCGCCACCTTCAGCAGCCGGAAAATCAATTCGCCCGTCGAGGCTTCCCGGGCGGAAACCCAGTTCACATCCGCATAGCGCGTGTTGCTTTCGTGGTGGTCAATGTTGATGAACACCTTCCGGTCCGCAATGGACTCGCCGGCCTTGCCCAGCCTCTGAAAACTCGCGCAGTCCGTCGCGATGACGCAGTCGAATTTCTGCCCGCGCTTCGGCTTTTGGAACAGGCCGTCCGGATCGAGGAACTTCAACTTCTGCGGGACGGAATCCTCATTCCAAACTGTGACTTTTTTGCCTTCGTTGAGGAGCGCGAGCGCCAGACCCAGCTGCGAACCGATGCAGTCCCCGTCCGGCCGCATGTGACCGACGATGCAAAAGGTCTGATGTTCGCGGAGTATCTCCACGATCCGATTGATGATTTTGGGATGGCTTTTCAAGAGGGGTCGGCGGGGCCGCTGCCCGCGGACGGGCTATTGTCCAGTTCCTCGAGGATTTGCAGGACGCGGTTGCCGCGCACAATGGAGTCGTCAAAAACAAATTTCAGCGTGGGCGTGAACTTCAAGATCACCGAACGCGCTATCAGGCTCTGGAGGCGGATGCGGTTTTCGGTGAGCAGCTGAAATCCGCGCTTCTGCTGGTCGGCGCTGCCGAGGATGCTGATGAACACGACCGCCGACTTCAAGTCGCCCGCCACGTCCACGTCGTTGACGGAAATCAAGCCGGCCTCGTTGGAATGGAACTCGCGGCGGATGGCCTCGCCGAGCGTCTGCTTGAGCAGTTCGCGCACACGTTGAATTCGGAGACTAGCCATGGGGAGTGAGCGTCCGGGGTCTCGAATCGGGAGTGGCGCGTACGGGGTTCAGGTTGGGCTCGAATCCGAAACTCGGGTTCACAACTTGGCCGCGACCTTTTCAATCGCGTAGCATTCGATCGTGTCACCGACCTGGAATTCGCTGTAGCCTTCAATGCGGATGCCGCATTCCATGCCCGAGCGCACCTCATTGACCTCGTCCTGAAACCGGCGGAGCGATTGCGCAATGCCCTCGTAAATAACGTCTTTGCGGCGGCGCACGCGGACTTTTCCCCGGGCAATGCGCCCGCTGGTAACCATGCAGCCGGCGACCGGCACACCCTTGGAAAGTTCAAAGACCTGCCGCACCTCCGCCACGCCCGTGATCGTCTCCCGGGCCTCAGGATCCAGCAATCCAGCCATGGCTTCCTTCACCTGATCAATCAGCTCATAGATGATTGCATACAGCTTGATCTGCACGCCGGCGTGCTTGGCCTTTTCGGCAGCGGTGCTGTCCACCCGCGTGTGAAATCCAAGGATGATCGCGCCCGAAGCCGATGCGAGCGCCACGTCGTTTTCGCTGATGGCGCCGACGTCGCTGTGCATGATTTCGAGGGAAACTTTTTGAGCCTCGATTTTATTGAGCGCCTCGACGATGGCCTCGACCGAGCCTTGGGTGTCGGCCTTGACCACCACCTTGAGCGCCTTGCTCTGGTTGGCGGCCAGCGTGGCAAAAAGGTTTTCCAGCGTGACCTTTTTGCTTTCATGGCCGTCGGCGCGGTCTTTGAGAAAACGCTCTTCCGCCTTGGCGCGCGCGGCTTTTTCGTCCTCCACGACGATGAATTCCCGGCCGGCATCCGGCACGCCGTTCAACCCCAGCACCCGCACCGCCACGGAGGGGCCGGCCTGCTTGAGCCGCTGGCCCTCCTCGTTGATCAGGGCGCGCACGCGCCCGTAAAATTCCCCGCACAAAATAATATCCCCCACATGCAGCGTGCCCTTGCGGACGAGCACGGTGGCGGTCGGGCCCCCGGGCTCCACGCCGGACTCAATGACGTTGCCCTTGGCATTGCGCTCGGGGTTGGCCTTGAGCTCCAGCAATTCAGCCTGAAGCAAAATCATCTCCAGCAGTTTGTCCACCCCCACCTTGGTCAGCGCCGAAACATCCACGAAGATCGTTTCACCGCCCCAATCGTCCGGCACCAGGCCCTTTTCCTGGAGCTGCTGGCGCACCTTCATCGGGTTCGCATTCGGATGGTCTATCTTGTTGACCGCGACCAGAATGGGAACCTTCGCCGCCTTCGCATGGCTCAGCGCCTCCAGCGTCTGCGGCATGACACCGTCATTGGCGGCGACCACCAGCACCACGATGTCGGTGACATTGGCGCCCCGGGCGCGCATGGAGCTGAACGCGGCATGACCCGGCGTGTCGAGAAAAGTGATTTGAGCCAGGCCTTTTTTCGGATCGGGATGGGGGACGGAAATCGTGTAGGCGCCGATGTGCTGGGTGATGCCGCCGGATTCACCTGAGGCAACGTTCGCCTTGCGGATCACGTCCAGCAGGGAGGTTTTGCCATGGTCAACGTGGCCCATGATGGTGACCACCGGCGCGCGCGGCTTGAGCTCTTCCGGCTTGTCCTCCGTGTCCACTTCCAACTCCAAAACCGGCTTGTGAACCACACCGGCACCCCGGTCGCGCTTCTCCACTTCAAAACGGAACCCGTATTTAGCGCATAACTGCTGGGCGATTTTTTCGTCCACGGTCTGATTGACCGTCGCAAAAACACCCAACCCCATCAGATCCGCGATGATTTTGAAGGGCTTCTGCTTGAGCTGGGTCGCCAGCTCGCGCACCACGATCGGCGGCTTGATAATGATGATCTCGCCGCCGACTGGTGCGATAAATTTGGGAGCCTGGGGGGCCGCCGGCTTGGCCGGCTCACGGGTCGCCGTCGCGCCCGGACGAGCGCCGAAGGCCTGGCGCTGACCCGGACTGCCCGGGCGAAAATCGCCCCGCGCGGGAGCGCCGGGCCGGGGGGGCGGCATTTTAGCCGAACCGGGCTTTTCAGTGCCGCGCGGCTGCGGACGGGGGGCCAGCTGGATGAATCCAACTTTGTCGCCAATTTTAGCCGTGGGCGGTGCGGCGGGGGCGATGGGGACGACAGGAATCGACGGCTCCTCGGCCTTAACCTGCGGAGCGGGAGATTCCACTTCCGTCGCCGGGGGCAATTCGGGGAGGGGCTCCGGCTCCGGCTCGGGCGCTGGCGGCGGCGGCGGCGGGGGGGCGGTGATCAGGATGATTTTCTCTTCGACGGGCGCCGGCTTGGGCGGCTCCGGCGGGGCCTTTGGCGCCAGCCGGGCGGCGACCTCGGGATAACTCTTGATCAGCTCTTCTTCCAGCCACTCGGCGCTGATCTTATCCAGCGAGCTGGATGCCACCTTGGCGGCGGCAATGCCCAGCAACTTGGCCTTGGCGATGATTTCCTTGTTCTCCAGGCCGAGCTTCTTCGAAATGTCGTAAATCCGAACGGGCATAATTTTTTTGCGGCATCACCGACCCATTCATGCGATCGGCCTTCATGGCTCAATTCGCACCAGCAAACGCTGTTCGGTCGGCGTCATCCAATCAACTTTTCGGAGGCGTTTCAACGGCCGGCAACAACCGGCGGTCTGCCTCTGCGCGCGCGGCCGCTAAAACCGCTGCCGCGCTCTCACCGATCTGAGGAATCTCCGCAATGTCACCGGGTTCGGCCGACAGCAAATCCTCGATCCGGGTCAGCCCGGCGTGGACCAGCGCATCGGCCTGTTCGCGGGTCACACCCGGAATGGAGGCGAGCTGTTCCACCGCCTCGGCCACCTTCTCCTCAAAGCCTTTTGTGACAATGTGCTCGGCATCAATGTCCACTTCCCAACCCGTCAACCGGGCGGTCAGCCGCGCGTTCTGCCCGCGCTTGCCGATGGCCAGCGACAGCTGATCTTCACCCACCATGATTTTCACCCGGTGACGGACCTCATCCAGCGTGATGGTCTTCAGCTGGGCCGGCTCCAGCGCCTTGGTGATGAACGTTTTGACGTCCGCCGACCACGGAATCACGTCCACTTTCTCATTGTTGAGTTCGCGGACGATATTTTTGACGCGTTGCCCGCGCATGCCCACGCAGGCGCCGACCGGATCCACTTTCGGGTCGCGGGAATACACCGCCATCTTTGTGCGGAAACCGGGTTCCCGGGCGATGCCTTTGATCTCAATGGTGCCGTCGTTGATTTCAGAGACTTCCAGCTGAAACAGCTTGATGATGAAGCGCGGGTCGGCGCGGGACAGGATGATCTCCGGCCCGTGCGGACCCTCCTCCACGGCCTTGACATAGCAGCGGATGCGTTCGCCCACCTGATACTCCTCGGTGGGCACCCGTTCGCGGTTCGGCAGCAGCGCCTCGTATTTGCCCAGATCCAAAATCACATCCGAACGCTCAAACCGGCGCACCGTGCCGCTGATGATGTCGCCGACGCGATCCTTGAACTCGGTGAAGATGAGGGCCTTTTCCGCCTGGCGGATTTTCTGCATCAACGCCTGCTTGGCAAACTGGGACGCAACCCGGCCAAATCCAGTGGGGGTGACTTCCTTTTCAATTTCGTCGCCGACCTTGGCGTCGGACTTGATGCGCCGCGCGTCGAACACGGAAATCTGGTCGTGCTGAGAGATGACCTTTTCGGAGACAATCAGCTTGGCAAACGCCTTGATGTCGCCGGTCTTGGGG
>Ga0209086_10003523_pt1 | contig 11867 bp, 5 predicted proteins | sample M_130207_XF_Meta_FD_187312 | JGI IMG/M metagenome (GOLD analysis project Ga0209086, IMG submission 187312) | Freshwater microbial communities from Lake Montjoie, Canada to study carbon cycling - M_130207_XF_MetaG (SPAdes) (version 2) | ecosystem: Environmental > Aquatic > Freshwater > Lake...
GTTGAGCACACCAAAAGCACCCCATTGATCAATAGCGGTAAGCGTCAGGCTTGTACGGGCCAGACTTGCTCACACCAATGTAGCTGGCTTGATCTTCGGTGAGTTCAGTCAACATGGCACCTACTTTCTTCAGATGCAACCTGGCCACCTTCTCATCCAAATGCTTGGGCAACACATACACCTGACCATTCTCATACCGATCTGGGTACTTAAAGAGTTCAATTTGCGCAATCGTTTGATTTGCAAAAGAGGAGCTCATCACAAAGCTTGGATGTCCCGTACCACAGCCCAAATTGACCAATCGACCCTTGGCCAACAGGATGATCTTGTTGCCTGAAGGCAGTTGAATGTGATCGACTTGGGGTTTGATTTCTTCCCACTTGTAGACCTCCATGGCAGTGATGTCGATTTCATTGTCAAAGTGGCCGATGTTGCAAACAATCGCCTGGTCCTTCATGTTGAGCATGTGCTCATGCGTGATCACGTGTTTGTTGCCCGTCGCAGTGACAAAAATATCGGCCTTGTCTGATGCGTAATCCATGGTGACGACTTTGTAGCCCTCCATGGCCGCTTGCAGTGCATTGATGGGATCAATCTCGGTGACCCAGACCTGTGCGCTCAAAGCGCGCAGTGCCTGTGCACTGCCTTTGCCCACATCTCCGTAGCCCGCCACCACAGCAACCTTGCCTGCGATCATCACATCGGTTGCGCGCTTAATGCCGTCGACCAAAGACTCCCTACATCCATACAGGTTGTCAAATTTGCTCTTGGTGACCGAATCGTTGACGTTGATGGCTTTGAACATCAACTCTCCCTTGGCAGACATTTCTTTCAAACGATGCACACCCGTCGTGGTCTCCTCAGTCACACCAATGATCTTTGCACTTTTGCGGCTGTACCAAGTGGGATCTTGGGCCAGTTTTTCTTTAATGGCCGCAAACAAACAAATCTCCTCTTCACTGCCTGGATGGCTTAAAAGAGAGAGGTCTTTTTCTGCTTTTTTACCCAAATGCATCAAAAGCGTTGCATCCCCACCATCATCAAGGATCATGTTGGGGCCTTCGTTTTCTGTGTGGGCTGCACCAAACTCAAAAATACGGTGCGTGTAGTCCCAGTACTCCGCCAAGTTCTCGCCCTTTTTGGCAAAAACAGGCGTTCCCGCTGCAGCAATCGCAGCCGCCGCGTGGTCTTGTGTTGAATAAATATTGCACGAGGCCCAACGCACTGACGCACCCAAAGCTTGTAGCGTCTCAATCAACACAGCCGTTTGAATGGTCATGTGCAAAGAGCCCGTAATGCGCGCGCCTTTAAGCGCTTTGTTGGCACTGAACTCCTCGCGAATGGCCATGAGGCCGGGCATCTCAGTTTCGGCAATTTTAATTTCTCTTCTGCCCCAATCAGCCAAGGATAAATCAGCCACCAAGGCATCGTTGGCATGTAAAGGTTTAATCACAGCGTTCATGTCTTTTAACTCCATCGGATGATAAAAAAACCACTGCTCGCAATGAAACCCAAATCCGCCTTTCAAAGAAAAGACAAGGACAGGTCACCAAGCATTGTGCAGAGAAAAGGAGACAAGCACCTCACCTCACAATTTGCAGTGGGTGAGCGCCGTTTGATAAAAGTGACCGAGCCTCACTTTGTAAATCGCACGGTCTCCAAATATGTCGGGTGGTTCAACACCAACGACTTGGGGACTCGCCGCGGCAAAGTTGCATCGCTCCTCGGTCTAAGTATTATATCCATGCGCGCAGGGCTTGCACCCTATTTCTCACAATAAACCCCAAAAATGAGGGGCTTGAGCACTTGCACATTCGCGCAAAAAGCCCATTTTGGGGCCCTGGTGCTGATTTTGGGCGTGAAGGGCATCGCCCCAAACCCAGTCTCTTTGGCAAAGGCGCAAGCGGGTTAAAATACAGACCTTCCCTTGTTCAAAGCTACAAAAAGCCTGCGAATCCATGAGGGTCACGCACGCCACTTTGTCCGTTGGATGAATGGCCAAACGCTTTGTACAGCGGCTTTGAACTGGACTTTTATCCTTCTTTGAGTTTTCAATGTCTAAGCACCATGCAAGTTGCCTCTTTCACTTCCGAGGTTAAGCGTCGACGCACCTTTGCCATCATCTCTCACCCGGATGCGGGCAAAACCACGCTTACCGAAAAGTTGCTCTTGTTCTCAGGCGCCATTCAAATCGCGGGCTCTGTCAAAGCCAGAAAAGCCACCCGACACGCGACCAGCGACTGGATGGAGATTGAAAAGCAACGTGGCATCTCCGTGGCCTCCTCGGTCATGCAAATGTTGTACCGCGATCATGTGATCAATTTGCTTGACACGCCTGGGCACAAAGACTTCTCCGAAGACACCTACCGAGTGCTCACGGCAGTTGACTCCGCCTTGATGGTGATCGATGCGGCCAATGGCGTAGAGGCTCAAACCAGGCGACTCATTGAGGTGTGCAGAACACGCGACACGCCCATCATCACTTTTGTCAACAAGATGGACCGAGAAGTGCGCGACCCTTTGGATATTTTGGACGAAGTAGAACGTGAACTGGGCATGCCGTGTGTCCCCATGACTTGGCCTGTGGGGCAGGGCAAGTCCTTTGGAGGAATCATTGACTTCTCCAAGCAAAGCATGAAGGTCTTTGAGTCCGGCTCTGAAAGACGGCCTCAAGATTTTGAGACCGTGCCCTTGAGTGAGCTCTCTCGTTTAAAGGAACGCTTTGGACTCGAGTTCGCAAGCGCCTTAGAGAGCATGGAGCTGGCCACTGGCGCCTCACCTGCCTTTGATCGTGAGGCCTTTTTGTTGGGCAAACAAACCCCCGTCTTCTTTGGCTCGGGCGTGAACAATTTTGGTGTCATGGAGGTCTTGGACGCCTTGGTTGACCTGGCCCCTGCGCCTCAACCCAGGCAAAGCACGGTCATTGCCCTAGGCCAAACTCATCTAAAGACCATTGAACCCGATGGGGCGCAATTCTCGGGTGTGGTGTTCAAGGTACAAGCCAATATGGACCCCTCTCACCGTGACCGCATCGCCTTTGTCCGGGTGGCGTCAGGCCGATACGCGCCAGGCATGAGGCTCAAAGTTCAACGCACCTCCAAAGAGCTCAGGCCCACCTCGGTGGTGACGTTTTTAAGCCAACGCCGAGAAGCCGTTGAGGAGGCCTTTGCCGGTGACATCATCGGCTTTACCACCCATGGTGGCGTTCAGTTGGGAGACACCATCACCGATGGCGCCTCCTTGCAGTTCACGGGCTTGCCTTTCTTTGCGCCAGAACTCTTTATGACCGTGATTTTAAAAAATCCACTGCGCACCAAACAACTTCAAACCGGCTTGGCCCAATTGGGTGAAGAAGGAGCGATTCAAGTGTTTCGTCCCGATGCTGGTGGCTTGATGCTCCTGGGCGCCATTGGGCAACTTCAATTCGAAGTGGTTCAACACAGACTCAAAGCCGAGTACGACTGCGATGTGCGGCTTGAGGGCTGCCCCTACACGGGCGCGAGATGGATCACCGCGGACACGCCACAAGAACTCAAGGAGTTTTTGTATGCCTACCCGAGCAGAATGGCAAGCGACGCAGCGAATGCGCTGGCCTATCTTTGCACCTCACCTTACGATGTGCGGCTTGCGCAAGAGCGCTTTCCAAAAATTCACTTTCACCCCTTGAGAGAGCATGCGGGCCTGGCCCTGCAAAATGCTCACTGATCGAAAGCACCCCTCTTATCGTCCACTCTTTTTTACGGGCGCTTTGCTGAAAGCGCCCGCAAAGCGCCTTCTAAGCCTTGCTTTTTTGCGCTGAGGCTCTAGAGAGAACGGACTTCAAGGCAACGCCCGTGTGCGTCTTTGCGCGAACGATGTCCTCGGGTGTGCCCGCCGCCACCAAGTGTCCCCCTTCTTGTCCGCCCTCTGGACCCAGATCAATCACCCAATCGGCCTCGGCGATCACATCCAAATCGTGCTCAATCACGACCACGCTGTGTCCAGCGTCCACGAGCCGATGAAGCACCCGAATCAACAATTCAACATCGGACATGTGCAGCCCAACCGTGGGCTCGTCCAAGACGTACAGCGTGTGGGGGACTTTGTAGCCCCTTTTGCCCACATCGTCTCGAACCTTGGACAACTCGGTCACCAATTTAATGCGCTGCGCCTCACCCCCACTTAAGGTAGGAGAGGGTTGGCCAATGGTCAAATAACCCAAGCCCACGTCCTTTAAAAGCCGCAATGGATGAGACACGCTGGGCAAGTTTGCAAAAAACTCCACCGCCTCATCCACCTCCATTTGAAGCACCTCACCAATGCTTTTGCCCCTCCAAGTCACCGCCAGCGTTTCTGCATTAAAGCGCGCACCCAAACAGACCTCACACCTGACTTTGACGTCTGGCAAAAAGTTCATCTCAATGGTGCGCATGCCTTGGCCTTCACAGGCAGAACACCTGCCATCTCCCGTATTGAAGCTGAATCGCTTTTGCGAATAACCGCGAGCTTTGGCCTCCAAGGTGTCGGCAAACAACTTTCTGATCGTGTCCCAAAAACCAATGTAGGTCGCCGGACAACTTCGAGGCGTTTTGCCAATGGGCGTTTGATCCACTTCAAGCACACGATCAATGTGCTCAAACCCCTCTAAAGCCTCGCAGCCTAGCCAAGCTTTGCCGGCGGCCTTTTTGGACACCGCCAACTGCACATTGGCCAATAAGATGTCGCGTGCAAGCGTTGACTTTCCAGAACCCGATACACCGGTGACGGCCACCAATTTCTTCAATGGCACTTGGACATCGATGTGTTTCAAATTGTGCAAATAAGCACCTTTAAGCCACAAGCCCTGCTGCGCGCTATTCGGGTGTTCAAGCGTTCGCCTGGCTTGAAACGGATGGAGCATGGCTTGGCGCAAGTACCTCCCCGTCACAGAGATCGGATTCGCCTGCAAATCTGCGACCAAGCCTTGGGCGACCAATTGTCCACCTCGCACCCCAGCACTGGGTCCAATGTCAATCAAATGCTCTGCTTTTCGCATGGTGTCCTCGTCATGCTCGACCACCACCAAGGTGTTGCCCTTGTCGCACAAGAGTTGCAAGGCTTTTAAGAGCATCTGGTTGTCTCTGGCATGTAAGCCTATGGTTGGCTCATCCAAGACATAACACACGCCTTGCAAGTTGCTGCCAAGTTGCGCCGCCAATCGAATGCGTTGCGCCTCGCCCCCACTTAAACTGGGCGCACCGCGGTCTAGGGTCAAGTAAGCCAGGCCTACCTGCTCCAAAAATTTAAGCCGTCCTTTGATCTCAGGCATCAAATCTTTTGCAATTTGAGCCTCGCGGCCCAACAGCTTTAATTGCTGTGCCCATTGAGAAATTTCTTTCACACTCAAGCGAGCAATGTCGGTGATGGCCTGACCCTGAAACGTCACCGCTCGCGCCGTTGGATTCAAACGCGCGCCCGCACAACTGGCACAGGTGCTCTCCACAAACTCTTCCAGCACAGGCTCGGCAAAGGTTTGCTCGCGACCCTTTTGTGAAGGGTCGACTTGTGTATCGTCCAACAAATTGCGCTGCGAGGTATCCAACTTCAAGCCCGTTCCCACGCAACTCGTGCACCAACCGTGTTTGGAGTTGTAAGAAAAAAGCCTGGGGTCCAACTCGGCGTAGGAGGTCGAACACACCGGACAAGCTCTTTTGGTTGAAAAAACCTCTACCGTGCCAAGCTTTGCACAAGCGTGGCTCGCTTGAAAGGCCGACCTCAAGGGCAACAAATCACTCAATACATGCACCACACCCTTACCAAGTTCAAGCGCCAAGGCCAAGCCTTTTTTCAACAAATCCTCTTCATTTGCGCTCACCCACAGACTCAACACTGGCAACTCGATGGTGTGCTCCTTGAAGCGATCAATCCTTGGAAACTTCACCGTTGACAAGTACTCCCCATCCACACGCAAATGGGTGTATCCCTTGAGTCGCGCCCACTCTGCCAAGTCGGTATAGACCCCTTTGCGATTGATCACCAAAGGCGCCAACAGTCCAATCTCCTGCCCTTTGAAGCGGCGCATGATTTGCGCCACAATGCTTTCTGGGGTTTGGGCCTGCACGGCCACTGCGTCGTGAATACAGTGCTGCACACCCAATTTGACATAAAGCAATCTGAGAAAATGCCAGATCTCGGTGGTTGTTCCAACCGTGGACTTTCGCCCCCCTCTTGAGAGCCGCTGCTCAATGGCCACCGTGGGCGGTATGCCGTAAACCGCATCCACCTCGGGGCGGCCTGCGGGTTGAACAATGCTTCGGGCATAGGCGTTCAAACTCTCCAAATATCGTCTCTGCCCCTCATTGAACAAAATGTCAAAGGCAAGTGTCGACTTACCCGAACCCGATACCCCTGTGATGACGTTGAAACGACCCCGGGGAATATTGACAGTGAGATTTTTTAAATTGTGTTCTTTGGCATTGACAATTTGAATGTCCCCTTGATCCTTGCCGACAAAAGCGTGCTTCAAGACCTTGGTTGCCCGTTGGGATGGGGGTGGATTTTTTTCTTTCGCCCTCTCAAAGCTCTCGTCATGGAGGACACCGTACTCGCCAAGGGTCGCGTTGTAGGAGCGCAAAGCTTGCGCAGTGTGCGAGCTGGCATGTAGCCGAATCTCCTCAGGTGTGCCCTCAGCCACCAAACAACCCCCATGCTCACCGCCCTCTGGGCCCAAATCAATCAACCAGTCGCTGGCTCTGATCACATCCAAATTGTGCTCAATGACAATCAAAGAGTGCCCAGCCTCCAACAACTTTCTAAGCGCGCGCATGAGTTTGGCAATGTCGTCAAAATGAAGTCCCGTGGTGGGCTCATCAAATAAAAACAAGGTCCCTTTCTTGGCCACCGCTTGACGCATGCTTGAGCGTTGCTTGGCCGCTTGAGCCAAATAGCCCGCAAGTTTCAAACGCTGTGACTCTCCTCCACTTAAAGTGGGCACGGGTTGCCCCAATTTGAGATACTCCAAGCCCACGTCCATGATCGGCTGTAAAGCACGAATGACCTCCGGGTCGGCTCTAAAGAGATGGGTCGCCTCACTCACCGTGAGCTCCAAAACTTGCGCCACACTTAAGAACTGCGTCTCTTGCTTCGCGTTGGTGCGTTCAATTTTGATGTCCAAAATTTCTGCTCGGTAGCGTTCACCCTGGCAGTCTTGGCAGCGCAAATAGACATCGCTCAAAAACTGCATCTCTACATGTTCAAAACCTGATCCACCACAAGTCGGACAACGACCGTCCCCGTGGTTAAAGCTGAATTTGGAATGTGTGTACCCGCGCTGTTGCGCCAAAGGGGTCTTTGCAAAAAGCTCTCGCACGCTGTCCCAAGCCCCCACATAACTCACGGGATTGGACCTGGCGGTTTTACCAATCGGGGATTGGTCAACAAACACCACATCGCTCAAGTAATCGGCGCCCAAGAGTCGGCTGTGGGCACCAGGTGCATCCGTTGACTGACCAAAATGGCGCAACAACGCCGGCGCCAAAATGTCTTGCATGAGGGTTGATTTACCCGAGCCACTGACACCGGTCACGCACACCAATCGCAGCAAAGGAAATTCAATGGAGAGATTTTTTAAATTGTGCTCCGTCGCACCCTCCAAGACCAACCTGGGCGTGGCATCGGTGACGGCGCGCTTTAGACCCATGCCCACTTGTTTGCGAGCCCCCAAATATGCACCGGTCAAGGTGTCGGCCTTCTTTAAATCCTCAATGGCCCCGTCAAAAACAATTTCTCCTCCTCGCTCACCTGGGCCAGGCCCCATGTCGATGATCCGATCCGCAGCAAACATCACCGCAGGATCGTGCTCAACCACCACCAAGGTGTTGCCTGCATTGCGCAAGCGCTGCATGGCTTGTGTGATGCGACCCATGTCTCTTGGATGCAAACCAATGCTGGGCTCATCCAACACAAACAATGTATTGACCAATGACGTCCCAAGGGCCGTTGTCAAATTGATGCGCTGCACCTCACCACCGCTTAAAGTCCGACTTTGTCTGTCCAAGCTTAAATAGCCAAGACCCACGTCCACCAAGTATTTCAATCTGGCACGTATTTCTTCCAGGATCAACTCCAGTGCTTGCATTTGCGCGCTTTTGGCACTGCGAAGAACCCCCTCGCTTGAGAGGTGCTTGTCGCCCTTTAACGTGTCGGACATCTGCACATGCATTCGATCAAAAAACACCCGAAGTCGCTCAATCGACAAACGCATCAAATCGTGCAGACACAAGCCTGGCAAGCTTTGGAGCTGCGCATCACTCCAAGACACACCCACGGGCTTAAAGCGCTGACTGGGTTCAAGAACCTCATGGGCCGCCTCCAATGAACCAACCCGCCAAAGCAAACTCTCCATCTTGAGTCGCGCGCTGTCACACGCCGAGCATGCGGTGTAACTGCGGTATTTTGAGAGCATGACACGAATGTGCATTTTGTAAGACTTGGTCTCCAAGTATTCAAAAAAGCGCTTTACCCCATACCACTGTTGATTCCATTTGCCCGCCCAATTGGGCGAGCCCAAAATGACCCAATCCTTTTGCACCTGAGTGAGTTGATACCAAGGTGTATCTCTAGGAATACCGGCTTTTTCAGCAAAGCGCATCAAGTCCGCTTGCGAGTCTTTCCATGCAGGTGTTTGAATGGGTTTGATGGCACCCGAACGAAGCGTCAAGCGGTCATTGGGAATGACCAATCCATAGTCCACCCCAATCACCCGTCCAAAACCTCTACACGTCTCACACGCGCCCAGTGCTGAGTTGAAAGAAAACAAAGAGGGGCTTGGGTCTTGGTAAGTCAACTCACTTTCCGGACAATGCAGGCCCGTTGAGAAACGCCAAATTTCCACCTCCTCGGTTTGCGCGTCGATGGCATACACTTGCATGCGACCCGCACCCCTTTTGAGTGCCGTTTCAATGGCCTCAACGGCTCTGGACTTCTCCACTTGAGAAAGCCTAAAGCGATCGGCCACGACATCAATGACTTGCCTTGGACCAGTCAGAGTGGCCACTTGGCGTTGAGCTTGAATTTTGGTGAACCCTGAAGCACTCAACCATTGCTCGATGTCTTCTTGCGTGATGGTGGCGGGCAACTCAACCGCAAAGGTCACCACGAGTCTTAAATCTCTTTGATTTAAACGGCGCTGGATTTCATCAAACAAACTCTGCGCACTGTCGTGTCGAACTGGCAAGGCCGTTTTTGAATCAAACAAATGCGCCAACCTTGCAAAAAGCAACTTCAAGTGATCGTTCAACTCGGTCATGGTGCCCACCGTTGAGCGAGAGCTTCTCACGGGATTGGTTTGGTCAATGGCAATGGCGGGCGGTACACCCTCGACTTGATCGACCTGCGGTCGATCCATGCGATCCAAAAACTGACGCGCATAGGCACTGAAGGTTTCAACATAACGCCTTTGACCTTCTGCGTATAGGGTGTCAAACACCAAACTCGATTTTCCAGAGCCACTCGGCCCCGTCACAACCGTGAGCTCTCCTGTTTTGAAGTCCACGTCCAGATTTTTTAAATTGTGCTGACGCGCACCGCGTATTTTGATCAAACCTTGTGACATATCGACTCTCTACCCCGGGGTTTTATAAGAACAGGTAGAAGATTCTAGGGACAAAGGCCTCTAAAAATGCTCCCTTTGAAAAATATCCCTAAAAGCCCTTTGAATTCATACAACGCCTCACACAGCCCTCTTGGGAAAAGCCAACAGTAAAAAAAGAAACCCCCGTGGGCCATCAGGCACACGGGAGTTTCTTGGGTCTTGTTGCGACTGAACTTGGCTCAGCTTGAGCGGTTTTCAGACCCAAACATGCCTTTTATCAATCTTGTCGATAGATGTCTACATCTTTGGTCTCTTTGATAAAGATCATGCCTATCACAAAGGTCGCGCCGGCCACAATAATGGGTACCACAAGCCGTTGTACATATCCCCCGTTTGCGCCACGATCGCAAAAGCGGTCGTGGGCAACAAGCCCCCAAACCAACCGTTGCCTATGTGGTAGGGCAAAGACATGGATGTGTAGCGAATCCGGGTTGGAAACAACTCCACAAGCATTGCAGCAATTGGGCCATACACCATCGTGACCAAAATCACAAGATAGGTCAAAATGACAACCACGGTGACTTTGTCCAATTTAGCCATGTCCGCTTTGGCTGGATAGCCAGCTTCTTTGAGCGCTTCACCAACCGCTTTTTTGAACTCGGCAATTTTCTTGACGCTTTCTTCGTCAAATTTGGAATTCGCAACGCTCGCTGAGGGCGACTCAATTTCTGTCGTTCCAATCATCACTTTGGTGGGGCTGCCTGCTGGTGCGGCTTGGTTAGAGTAACTCACCGCATTTTGCGCCAGATACCGCTTGGCGATATCGCAAGAGCTCTTAAAGTCAATCTCACGTGCAATGGGGCTGCCTTGGAAAGAGCATGATGCCTCATCACTCACGACCACCACCTTGGCACTTGCCTGAGCGGCGGCCAAATCAGGGTTGGCCGCTTTGGTCAAGGCTTGGAAAACGGGGAAGTACGTCACCACCGCCAACAACAAACCGAGCATGATGATTGGTTTTCTTCCAATTTTGTCCGACAAAGAGCCAAAAACAATGAAGAACGGCGTTCCAATCACCAAAGAGGCAGCGACCAACAAGTTCGCCGTTGTGGCCTCAACTTTTAAGACTTGCGTCATAAAAAAGAGCACATAAAACTGACCCGAATACCAAACCACCGCTTGGCCTGCAGTCAAACCAAAAAGCGCCAATATGACCACTTTCAAGTTCTTCCATTCAGCAAACGACTCTGACAAGGGCGCTTTAGAGATCTTGCCCTCGGACTTCATGCGCTGAAATGCAGGGGACTCGTTCATGGACAAACGAATGTACACCGACACGGCTAGCAAAAAAATGGACAATAGGAACGGGATTCTCCACCCCCATGATGCAAAATCCGCCTCAGGCATGGAGCTTCTCGTGCCCAAAATCACCAGCAACGATAAAAACAGTCCAAGCGTTGCGGTCGTTTGAATCCAAGAGGTGAAGTAGCCGCGGTGGCCATGAGGCGCATGCTCGGCAACGTACGTTGCAGCGCCCCCGTACTCACCCCCCAAGGCCAAGCCTTGTAGCATTCGCAAAGCGATCAAGAGCACAGGCGCAGCAACGCCAATGCTCGAATACGTTGGCAAAAGACCAACTACAAAAGTGGCCATACCCATGATCACAATGGTGACCAAAAAGGTATATTTTCGACCGATCATGTCCCCCAGTCGACCAAATACCAGCGCACCAAAAGGGCGCACCAAGAACCCAGCCGCAAACGCCAACAAGGCGAAAATGAACGCAGCAGCGGGGTCTAAACCGCTAAAGAATTGCTTGGCGATGATCGCAGCAAGTGAGCCGTAGAGGTAAAAGTCATACCACTCAAAAACCGTTCCAAGCGAGGAAGCAAATACGACCTTCTTCTCCTCTGAGGTCATGGTGTGTGGTGCATGTGCAGCCATAGAGTCGTCTCCTAATTAAAATGAAAAACCAGGCAATACACCCTACAAACTCAAAATTTAACTCAATGAGAATAAATTTGTATTACCCGAGACCTCAATATCGGTGAGAAGGCTGACTTGATCCTGACGAAAGCGTGGTCAACCCCCTCTTTTCAGAAAGGATTAAAGCTTTTATGGCCCAGGTCATTTCGGGTTAACCCGAGAATTGCAGTAAAACAGACTTAAAAGACCTTTTTCAAGTCCATGAGGACGTGACGCTCTCAAAAGTTAAGGGTGTTCATTCTTTGATCAATTTGCCGCCAAACTTCCCTTTTTTGCGCATTCGCCAAGGAGCCCCAGCGAGCGATTTCTTGGATGTCCCTAAAACAGCCTT
>Ga0209086_10003529_pt1 | contig 11858 bp, 18 predicted proteins | sample M_130207_XF_Meta_FD_187312 | JGI IMG/M metagenome (GOLD analysis project Ga0209086, IMG submission 187312) | Freshwater microbial communities from Lake Montjoie, Canada to study carbon cycling - M_130207_XF_MetaG (SPAdes) (version 2) | ecosystem: Environmental > Aquatic > Freshwater > Lake...
TTGATGCTTATTATAAGCACTTTCCAAAATCTAAATAACTACACCTTTAATATTTCTTCTATCGTTTTATCTCTCTTATATTGCTTCTCAACTATTTTAATTGAATGTTGTATCTCTACTTCATAAGAAGGAACATGAGCGTATGTATATTGTAAATCTTTATGCGGCATTACTTGTAAGATAGAAGAACCGTCTATAAAAAAGAATATAGACATATCACTTTTCTTGAAACTAATATTAACTTTATATCCTGTTTTTCCAGAAATATTATCTTCTAAGACATCACAAAAGTAATTCAGAAATTCATCATATTTAATTAGACTCTGATATAGATCCATTTAAGAATAGTTTTAGATTATCTCTCATATCAACTACTTTGTAAAGTTCAGCATCTTCATCACCAGGTCCAATGTGAACTATATAAGCACCACCGACTTGAAAGCCCCACTCTTCTAAGATAAGTGAGTAAAGTGAAAGTTGTATTGAGTATTCATTAAGATGATTTTTGAAATGGTCTTGAAAAGGAGCAAGTAATTTCTCATAAGTTCCTTTTTGGTGACTATCATCTGTAAAGTCTTTATTTGTCTTCCAATCTAGGATGTAAATCTTACCTCTATAAACAAATAAAGAGTCAATCATTCCCGCTATTTTCCATTTAGGTGAGAAAACTCTAACCTCAAATTTTAATGGTTCTAGTTTGTGAAGTTGTTTTGCATAAATTTTATTGAATTTATTTATGCGGTGAATAACATCAGTGTTAACAGGAAGTGGTTTCCAAATTTTATTAAAGTAATCTTCAATCCATTGGTGAGTATCAGTACCAACTTCATTGGCATAATCATTTAACTTTTTCCACTCAGCTAAAATCCAATCTTGTGAAACTCCATCTTGATCGGCTTTCTTCTTTGACCAATAATCTTGGTCGAATGGTTTGTGAAATTGTTGTATGAATCTTGTTACTGATATAAAGGTTTCACCTTCGTATGTGTATTTGTGTAGTTTAGGATCAAATTCGAATTTTATATCTTCAAAGCAGTCTAGTTTTTTAGCTAGCAGTTCTATCATCTATGATAACTATATTTTTATGTTTTATAGATAAATAGTAATAAAGTTTATTTTGATAACTAAATACTCTTCATATTATGAAAAACATTTGTTACATCATCATCAGATTCTATCAAATCTAATAATAAATTTATCTCTGCCTCTTGTTCTTCATTTAACTCAACATAAGTAGTTGGTATCCGTTGGAGTTCAGCATTTAATATTTCAATCTTTTTATCTTCAAGAGCCTTTTGAATATTTCCAAAGTCAGTAAACGAAGCAGATATTAATAAGTTTCCTTCACCATCTTCTTCCATTTCTTCCATTCCACTATCTATTAGATACAATTCTAATTCTTCAATATCAACACCAGTCATAGATATTTTGAAAATACTTTTACGATCGAACATAAAATCTAAACTACCAGACACCATTAATTGACCACCTTTCTTATTAAGGTAAGAACGAACATTAGCAACGGTTCTTGTAGGATTGTCAGTAGCAGTTTCAATAAACATCGCTACACTATACAATCCTTTTCCCTCATAAACAACTTCTTCAAATGCTTTCTCTTGTTTGTTAGAAGCTTTTTGTATAGCACTTTCTATATTAACCTTAGGTATATTTTCAGATTTAGCATTAGCGATCACAACTCTTAATCTTGAATTAGAATTTGGATCAGGTCCACCTGATTTAACCGCCATTGCAATTTCTTTACCTATCTTGGTAAATACTCTGGACATAAGTGCCCATCTTTTCATTTTTCTATCCTTTCGGAACTCAAATGCTCTTCCCATTTCTTATCTATTAATTAAAGCTCTGGCTCTGGTGTTGCTTCTGGCATTGTAGAATTATCTTCAGAACCCGCAATATATTCATTATACACATTATCTAAGGCAAAATTTCTATCTGAGTAACTTTGAGGAATTCTTGTTTGTTCAGTTATTCTTTGTAATATATCAGATACTTCTAAACTTGATAAGTCGTAGTTGTTATTAGATATAACACTTTCTATCCAATCAGAAGAGTTCTTACGTCTAACTTTTGAATTTTTTTCAGCAAACTCTAAAGCTCTTTTTTCAAAATAATCTCTTCTCTCAGAAATTTTTTCTCTATTATTCATTTCTTCATTTTCAACATTAAAAATATAATCTTGAATAGTTTCATCGTAAAAACAATCTTTCTTCAAAATATATTGGTCATTTGTCTCAGAGTAATGAGTATTACTTTGACAAGTATAAATACCAAGGTATTCTATCCAAACAGCATCACCTCTGTATCTAAGAACTTTATCAATACCATCAAATCTTAAATAATCACTATCATATCTTGAACCATCAGATGAACAAAGTGTTCTAAATGAAACTCCATCTGGCATGTAATTATAAAGTTCACCAGTCTCAGAGTTAATAAACTTGAAAGTGTCCATATAAGGATATCTTCTGTATCCATTGTTGTTTAGTTTAATAGACAATTTCAATTCTTGTCTTTTCTGACCGATTTGTTCAAAGAAAAGTGTATTGAACCAGTTTTGTTCTGCCTTGTAAAGATATCCATTATCAGTCGCCCACTTTTTGAAAAAGAATTGTAAATCTTCATCACAAGTTGTATAAATTCTATCCATAATTTTATATGAATCAAAATCCCATAATAAAGCTCTACCCATTAAACGACCATCTTGGTTTAACATCGCCAACATTTTAACTTGTTCGCGGTTATCAACATAGATACTCATATAATCTTGACAATTATCATGTTTCATACAAGAAGCTCCTAAGCTACCTTTTTCAGAAGCATAAGATTCAAAATGGTAATACCCACGAATTGTTTCGCCTTTAACAATACTAAATGTAAAAGATGGTTTATTGGCCTGTGAGCGGTAAAGATTAGAAAATTTCTCTACTTCTTTTGATGGAATATCTTTGAATAACTTTGTTACAAAAGATCCTGGTTTAACAGCAAATCTACGAGAAGAAGACCAATATAAAGAAGGGTCTATGCTTTCAATTCTATCAGCTGATAGATATGCCAACTTGGTTCTGTCGCTGCTAGAAACTGAGATAAAGTTAACTGGTGATTCAACCAAAGATTCTTTATCATGTCTTTTTCTCAATAGAAGTTGAGCAACTAATGACTCTGATTCTATTGTTGTTAAAATTTCTTTAAGTTCTTCTGATATAAATAAATCGTATGTTTTTCTTTCGTATGACATAATTTTTTCTTTTTTACAAATATATTATTTTTTTCTGAGATTTCAATTTTAAATATTGTTAAAAGTTAAAATTCTAACTTCTTTATTATTGTGTAATTTTTTGATTGAGTAGTAAAGTTTTCTACCTTCATTACTTAGATCTCTGAATGATGCGTTCCACAATCCAAGATCTTCTTTTAGTTCGTAAGAAAAGTCGGACCAACCCATACATATACATGTAGTTATTGGAATAGACATCAATCTCTTAACTTCATCATTACTACTTTTATTTGGAAAGTAATGATTACTATGTTCTTCATCTTTAATATTATCGGTGATTAAATCATCAACAGACATTTGAATGTTTTTCTTTCTAATTCTAAAACTTATATCATCTGATACAAGCGTACCAGGCATAAGTAATCTTAAATTTGATAACTCATATGCCTTATTAGACATATCTTCCGAATCAAATGCGACCAGGTAAATAAAAGTTTTACCTGTATCCATTCGATTAAACATCTTACCCATCTGAGGGAATTGAACAAACCCTGAATTATCTTCTTTTAACATTTTACAAATATAATTAAATTCCCAAAGATTCCAAAACTGAATTACGAACAGCCCATTGTGTCATTTTCATAATTCTTTCTGTTTCATTCTTAATGATGTGAGCATCTTGTTTGTTGAACAATCTCAAATACATTTGGAAAGACCAGAAAGCATCTAAGTAAAAGTCATGGTCAACACTTGTCATTTTCTCAGACTCTTGGTATAGTTGTTTATGTTGGTCAGCAGTCAATGTGATTTTAGCATCAGAACTAGCATAGCGAACTGAGTTCTTAAAAGCATCAAACTTACGGTGATTGATTTGTGGAATTTCTTCTTTATCACCAAGAATAATCTGGCGTAGTTTAGAAAAATGAATTCGATGTCCTACTAGGGATTGCAAAGATTGAATTTGCTCGTCAAATGTTTCACCATTCAAACCAACTGAAGCTTCTTCAGCGGCTTGTGTAACACCGGTTAAGTGTTTCTTATTCATACCAACATTGTTCATACCAATGGTGTAGAAGTTATCTGATTTCAAACCAGCATTGAAACTCAAGCGTCTTGATTTATCTGTTGAGTTTAGAATATAAAAGGATTTGTGAAAATCTACACCACCGATCTCAACACCATCAGAAACAAGCGTAAGTGATTGTTGACCTCTTGTCAATCTAAAATTATATTTAGTAATGGTAAAGTTTTTCTCGATAAGTTCAATCTTATCTTTTAGATACTTAACAATATCAAATATCTCATAACGATTGGAGACATTTGATGTGTTTATAACACGGTTGTCAAATTTAGTCACAACTTGACTTCCAACCTTTTCGATGGAAATTTTATCAATTGTGTTTAAGAGTTCTGTTTTGTTGTAGTTTTTAAAGCCTTTCATATATAAGATTATTTCTACAAATATAGGAAAACTTTAATGATAAACAAAATGATTTTTGAAAATTTAATATATAAAAAATATGAAAGTTATTAACAATCATAAAAGCTTTACATATCAAGTAAAAAATTAATATATAATATATGAAGTACATTAAACTATTTGAGAATTTCACAAGTAAAGAATTCACCAATGATGAATTGGAGAAGATAAAAGAAAGGGTAATTAGATTATCACAACCAGGTTTTTTCGATCGCAGTGAATTACCTTCTTATTTACAAGAAGTAAGCAATAACGATCCCAAGGTTGAAGAATATTTATTCAATTGGTTAAGTGACAACGGTGTTAGTTTTGAAGGCACTGATTATGAAAACTCTTTTTACTTCAAAAAACCATAAAGATATGAAATTTATCAGTAAATATAATAACTTCTTAAATGAAAGCACAGACAACAATGATGTTGTTGATAGCATAGTTGATACTATGTTAGATTTTATTGATGAAGGTGAAAAGATATCATTCTATTCTGCTAGTGGTAATATGAATTATAATGACTACTTAGATAAAAATAGTAATTATCAAAAGTTCAAACCTGTTCTAAAAGCTGGAAATAAAATTATCAGTAAGTTCAATATTGTTTATGTTCCTAAAAATAGGAGTTATGATGGTGTTGTTGAAATAATGGATAATATGAAATCCACAATTGGTAGATTAGGTGAATATGGTTGGGTTTTATATGACTTTGTAACTAAATCCACAAGAGGTAATGATTATGGATTGGATTGTAAAATTGATTATATTGAATTTATATTCACTAAAGCAGATGTTATTTTAGATGATAAAGAATTTGAATTACCAGATGAAGATGATTTAAGAGAAGCTATTGAAAATCAGGGAATACATATTCAGAGCATTAAAATAGGTGATTCTGAAACCGTTCTTGAATTTAGTGATTATGATGATTTTGGTGCAATGAATTCAGAAACTTGGTATAACAAAAGGTTTGAAACAATATGTGATCTTTTTGGATTTGGTTCATATGATTTAGACTACAGAAGAGCTACTGTAACATTTGAATATTAAGAATAAAGATAGTGTGAATACTTTTCTTCATCACTTAAATCTATATTCATTGTAACTTCTTTCAAAGGTGTTGAAAATGTAACCGTTACAATTGATAAATAATCTGACTCAACGCCATTTAATATTTCTTCAAGTAAAATCTCACGTTCATCTTCTTTATCTAATTTTAATCCAGTATCAATTACTAAATTAATTTTCCAAGGTAATCTTTTTATAGTAAATTTTATAACAGATATTTTATAAATATTTGGTTGTCTTATCTGTCTTTTGAAGGTGAAAAGAGCAAATATTACTATTCTAACTATATAATTGTGGTAAACTTCATTGATATCGAGTTTCATATTTAATATATATTATATGATTAAGCGTTGGTCGACTTTTAATGAAAATACAAATATTTCTAAGGAATTTATTTCAAGTAAATTTTTTGAAGTAAGAGAAGTATTTTTAGATTTTGAAGATATGGGTATTATCTCATACTCTATGGTATTACCTGGATTTGAAAGAGGTGGATATATTAGTTTCGATCCAAAAGTAGGTGATGTAAATAGATTTTTAGATTTTCAATTACCTACTCTTACATTTTCCAAACGCCACCTTGGGGTGTTAACATCAGATAAATTAGATAAAGTTTGTATCATTGTTGATATTAAACTACCTGGTGAACCAAATGAATTTGGTTCTACCATAATTGGTAACGAAGGTATTAGATTATTTGATGATATGTTAACTGCTAACTCAAGACTAATAGAAGCTGGGTATGATGTTAAGTTGGATTTGAATGCTAGTCACGCAAAATACAAACCGGTAAAATTCTTAATCTACTTTGATTTATGAGATATCTAAAAACATATAAACTTTTTGAAGCACACGGTGTAGCAGAAGCTACTCTTATTTATAATCAATTCTTATTAGATGAGTTCAATAAGTATTGTGATATTGCTTTAGAAACTGGTGAAAAGAATTATTCAAATACTGTAAATTATACAAAAGAAGATTTGACTCAATTTATACAAACAGATGTTTGGCCAAAGTATCCTATCTCATCAATGAGTGTTACCTACACACTTGAAACAATGACTGATGAAAGTTATCTTAAAAAATTTCCAACCGCAAAGAAAAAGTATATAGGCACTGGTGCTTGTTACTTCTTCAACAATAAAGAAACTAATATTGATGAAGAAGGTGGATCATCAATACAACCTTCTATAGATGATAGATCAGATGTTACTATTCATTTAAAACTTGAAATAGGTGCTTTAATAAGTGATGTATTTAATGATAGAGAAGGATTATCTATTGAAGTTGAATCTTCTATAACACATGAATTAAATCACGGATATGAAGGTTGGAATAGAATGAAAAAAGGCAAAGGTCAAGTATCAACTGATGTTACTTGGGCTTTAGATGTAAATAGATCTAAGATTAAAAAAGACATATGGAAAATATGGTATGATGAGATTGGTTATTATATTTATTGGAGTGAACTTCATGAAATTAACGCAATGACTCAAGATGCTTATCCTTATGTTAAAAGATATGATATAGATGAAGTAAAAGAAAAAGCACCATCTTGGAAATTTGCCAAAAAAATGGTAGAGTTTGATGGTCAAACTTTCAAGCAAAAGATGACTGATAAAATTTTAAGTACTTATCCAGATGCTGATGTTGATATTATGTTAAGAAGAATTAAAAATGGTTTTGCCAACGAATTAATAAAAAGAAGAGAAGAATCTATTAATAACAAAGAAGATAAACCTACTTTATCTGGTGAATCTATTAAATCAATGTCGGTTGATAAGTTCTTAGATTTTATACAGAAAAGAATCAATAGAGCAGGTATAAGAATACAAAGAAATATAGTAAAATTATATTCACTAAAATGAGAATCATCAAATCATATAAAATATTCTTAGAAGATTTAATTACTGATCCATCACATTTATTATCATATAAAAAAGATGATTATTTAAAAACAATTGAGTTATATCATTGTGGTGATCACATTTGGTCAGTTAAAATAGAAGACTCACACTCAAGAGCTATGTTATTTCTAAGACCACAAGAATTCTATGAAAGTGCGTTTGAAGAGATAATAAGTAAACAATTCAAATTTTCAAGATTTCAAGATATCTACAAACAACATTATGGTAAACAAGAGTTTACTTATGGTTCTGATTGGTCTGGTTTTAATATACCTTCAACTATTCTAGAAGAGTGTATGTTTAATATTGATGAAAGTGATATTAATACTTATGATAAAATTATGTTATCTATCATTTCAGCTATTAAAGAATCTGAAGGTGATAATAACTACTATCTTTTAGGTGTTGATGAGTTGGCTAATCACTTACTTGAACATGAATTTGCTCATGCTATGTGGTTTACTTTACCAGAGTATAAATTGGAAATGACTCAATTAAATAATGAATGTGATAAAGTTGTTAAGGATTCTATGTCTAAATGTATAACTGATTATGGTTATGCTGACCACGTTTTACCTGATGAATTACAAGCTTATATGTCTACTGGCCTTGCTTCTAAAATGAAGGAAATGAATATTCCTAATATTGATGAGTGGGTAGAAAAATATAAAGGAGTGTTTGATGTGTTTTATTCAGAATCTTTATATTCTGAACCTAAATTAACTAATGTTAATTGGAATCTTTAAGTAATTGATTGATTTTATCTTCTCTTTCTTCTGTCTTTAGAAATCGTTTATATTCATTTAGAGTAACGATCTCTTCTTCTTTGAATACTGACTCATTCATTTTACTTTCGACAAACCAAAGACATTTATAACTATCACTTACTTTATCAAAAATGGTCATTTTATTACCTCCAGTGGTTTTAATCACAATATCACCTGATTTATACTTCATTAACAAGATATTTTTATATCCTATTTATTAAAGTCTTTAGTTTCCCATCAATTGATTTAAAAGTTCTATCATTAAGTATGATAGCTTGTATCCAGTGAAGGCTCCTATCGCTGATGGTATTGGAAATACAATCATTCTACCCAAATCAGTTACATACTTAGGTCTGTTTACAATCTTACCCATAAACATATAGTAAGCTAAATAACCAATCAAAACTGCTAAGTCAGTTCTTGTAGCAATGAAAACAACTAGGGTAGCTCCAATGAAACCAAAAAGAAAGTTATCTTTAACTCCTTCCCAAACTTCTTTCGGTGTAGCTTCATTCCACTCTTTAATTATCTTTTTGTACTTCATTGAATATTTTATCTATTTTTCTATCCCTTTTATAGAAGACAATAAATTCTTTTGCTTTTTTAATTATATCATTGTCTGGTCCATCTTCAACCATTTCAATCACCTCTTCCAACTCTTCATCACCTAACACATACTCAGTATAATCTAAACTAACAACATCATTAATATCAACCATAGGGTTATTAGAACTTAAATCTTGTACTAACTCAGGTGATATTCTTTGAGCCGTTCTTACAAATCTATCAGTAACATCATCATAAACAACTGATGATAGTATTCTATCACCATCTTTATCAAAGATTAACTGACAAGTAAGTATAATCATATTAGTAATTCATTATTAAAAGCTCAGTGCCTTTAGTTTGTGCTTTACCAGCTTTCGCCATAGCAGCTTTAGCAAACTCTTTAGATTCCCATTTGTATTCATCTTTTGGAAACCATTCAGATAATTGTGGAAAGTCATAGTAGCTCAAAGAGAACTTACCTTTCATTGCTTTCAAACAATTGGCCAATCTTTCGTGTGTTTCAATACCAAAATCATGATTAGCATAATAATTCTCAGTCTTGTAATATGGAGGATCACAATAGAAATAAGTTTTAGGTCCATCATACTTCTCAATCACTTCTTGAAAATCCATATTCTCAGTTACAGTAATCTTATCGAAGTAACCTTGCCATTTCTTATCTTGTAACTTACCTTTGAATGAATCAAACTTAGATTTATATTTACCTCTCAAATCAATGAATTTAGATTTCTCTGGATTTGTACCAGACCAAACTTGACTAAGAACGTAAGCGTATTTAGCGGCAGTATGATAATCTGGTTCAGATAAATCTACTTTGAAATCTCCATGAAATATCTCTTTTTGAAATTTATCAAAAAGTTCTTTGTCTTGTGATTTATATTCTTTGATAACTTCGTAGAAATCTTTGTAATTGATAATACAATTAAAAAGATTCACGTTAAGTGGATTAAAGTCGTTATAAACAACTTTCTTTAGATTTGGATAGTTAGGTAGTTCCATCTTAAAAAACACCCAGAACATTCCACCAAATGCCTCTATGTATATCTCAAAATCATTTGGTATATGTTCTTTTATAAAACTCGATATGCGGCTCTTTCCTCCAATATAACTTATCATAATTATTATTTAATTTAATTTAATTTTCTTGAGCAATTATCCTCAGCCCATAGAGGTCTTAAATTTTCAAGAGAGTTTACTATATTCATTGGTGTATTTGATTCAAAACGACTAACCATTTTTATATGATCTATATGCCATTCACCATAATTATCCCAACTCATTCCTTCTAAAAATAAAGATTCAATGTGTTCTTTTAATTGTAGAGCAGAATATTCTAAAAGTTTAATAGTTTCTCCTTCTTTCTTCTTATTAAGTCTTTTCAGTGTATTTGTGAGTACTGACCTCCATGCTAATAAGTAGGGTTTTCTTTTCTTAACTGACTTATACCAATTTTTTCTATGTTCATTTACTTTATCAGATTTAAGATATTTTTTTCTATAAGATTTAATTTTATCTGGATTATTTAATATCCACTCTTTTTGATTTTCTTTATTTTTAGGATCACTTCTATATAATTTCTTTTTTTCCTTTAGAGTATCTTTGTTTTTATCCCTATAAAGTTTACCAAGTTCTTTAATTTTTTCTTTATTCTTTGATCTATATTTTGAAGAATTCAATAGTACTTTTTCTTTATTATTTTCATAATAATCTTTAGATCTTTTAACCTTTAAATCTTTGGGTATATCCTTTATGTACTCTTTATACTTCTCTTTGTATTCTGGTTTACTTTTTCTTTCTTTTTCTTTTATAGAAATACAAGATTTACAAATGGATTTATAACCATCCTTTGATGCTGATGATTTATTAAAATAATTAGTATCTTTTTCGATTTCACATTTAGTACAAGTTTTCATAAAGTATATATCCAAAACCTATTCTCCCCTTTCCTAGGGAAATTTCAATTTAAATTGAATAGTTAGTCTATGGTACCCACCCCATGAATTTTTAACAATAACTGTTCTAAACTCTAAATCTTCTTTAGGTATAAAACCATCAACAAAGGTAATACCTTCATTGAAAGATGTAATTCCTTTTTGTATTGTTTCAAATAATCCAGTGTTTTGATTATATTCCCAGAAATCTTCTACAAATTTATTGTATGTAGTTAACTCCATTTTAGATTGATTAGACTTAGTTGCTATCTTGAAGTAAGGCTCAGAATATAATTTCCAAGATTTCAAATCTTCTCTCTTATACTTTTTAACCTCTCTATACTTTTTTAACTCTGAATGATATATGTCATACTTAGATAAATCGCTATTCTCACTTAACTTAAAAAGAGAAGGATCAAAATTACAACTTTTTATTCTTTGTATATTATTTCTACCTTTACCAGTCCAATTTATCTTTGGAGATTTTGTTTGTCTTTTCCAACCATCAATCTCACATTCTTTCTCAAATTCTGAACCTGTTCTAGACCTTACTTGTGCCATAATTATTCTTCTTTTAATTTAGCAATTCTATCACGGATTTCAGCCGCAATTTCATACTCTTCATTAGTAAGAGCATCTTCCATCATATGTTGTAAGTCTTCAATAGAAACAATCCTTTTAGCTGGTTTAGTTTCTTCAAAGTCTTCTTCTATACCCATTTCATCTTCACTCATAGTACTACCATCATCATTGATATGAACACCAGATATATCTAAAACTTCTTTAGAGGCATATAAAGGACAACCATAAACAATTGAAAGTGCAATACCATCACCAGCAGTACATTCAATTTCAAAATCTTCTAATCCATTAGATGTTACCATCTTTGTGTAGAATATCCCTTCTAAT
>Ga0209086_10003530_pt1 | contig 11855 bp, 11 predicted proteins | sample M_130207_XF_Meta_FD_187312 | JGI IMG/M metagenome (GOLD analysis project Ga0209086, IMG submission 187312) | Freshwater microbial communities from Lake Montjoie, Canada to study carbon cycling - M_130207_XF_MetaG (SPAdes) (version 2) | ecosystem: Environmental > Aquatic > Freshwater > Lake...
TGAGGCGGTTCGCCAGCCGGCCGCACCGGCGTCCGATGGTGAACAACTTCGTATGCTGCGGCGTCATTGCGTCTGATTATCCACGCGGCCTGTTTCAAAACAAATCTTTCTTTGGCGCCGCTGCAGGCGCGTCGATTTCAGCAGCATCGCCGCACGCCGTTGAAGCGCTGCTCGGTCGTCTCCAGGTAGATCTGTTCCCGGGTTTTTGCGGGCGCCGGGTCGTGCGCGCGGCACTCGCAGACCGCCGCCTCCTGCCGGGCCCGTTCCAGCTGCGACTCGCCGGAAAGCTCCTTAGCCAGGGTGAAGGCGAGGGCCACCGTCCCCAGGGCGCTCACAGGTTTGCCGCCCTCGTTTACGGCGTACTCCGGCAGGTAAACCGGTTCCGACTCGTGCAACACCGCCGGCTTGCGCCGCGATAAAAGCAGAAACCATTCCCGGAGGCTCAGCAAAAGAATCACTGTGACGAGTAAAAGGAAGGTTCCGGTGACAGCGGCATCAATCATTTGGTTGGCATAAAGCTGGATGCCCAGAGCGTGATCTTTGGAAGCTTGCGCCGCGGCGGCCGGGTCGGATGAAGTCAGTGCCAGGTGCGCCGCCTGGATCTTCTTTGATTGCACGTCCGCCTGTGCGAGAAAACCGATTTTCGGGTCCGGATGAAAGATTTTTTCCAGCCCCGCCGTGAATGTGACCGCCAGCAGCCAGGCCAGCGGAATCAGGGTGATGCAGGCGAATGCGGGCTTGCCCTTCAGCGGGCCCTGGGTTCCCGGTTCCCCCGCCGGGGTAGAAGGGCGGGAGGCGGCGGCGAGCTGCATTTTCAAAATGACGGTGGTCCCCAGGCAGAGGGCGATGGCGGCGAGCATCTGATTAGCGATGCCGAACAGGGGCCAGAGCGAGTTGATGCCGCCGAGCGGATCGCGCACGCCCTGAATTAAAAACCAGCCCCAGGCACTGACCAGCAAGACGGTGGCGAACAGGTTGGCGCGGAGGTCGCGGGTATTGCCCAGGGGCTTCCAGAGGTGGCTGAGAAAATCCTGGAGAATATAGCGGCCCACCCGCGTGCCGGCGTCGATCGTGGTCAGGATGAACAGCGCCTCGAACATGATGGCAAAGTGGTACCAGAGATCCAGCCAGCGCCCGTGTGTGACATTGGCAAAGATCTGGGCCATGCCCACCGCCAGCGTGGCGGCGCCGCCCGTGCGGCCGAACAGGGATTTTTCTCCCACCTCGGCCGCGAGGGAATCCATTTGTTCGATGGAAGCGTGAAAGGCGGGCGCGTGAAGCGCGTTGATTTTGGCCACGGTGGCGGCGGGGTCGCCTTTGATATTCATGCCCAGATAAACGCCCGGATCCAGCGTGCAGGCGGCGATCAGGGCCATGATGGCCACGAGCGATTCGAGGCACATGGCCCCGTAGCCGATGGAACGCGCATAGCCTTCGCGGGTGATCAGCTTGGGGGTCGTGCCGCTGGCGATGAGGGTGTGAAAGCCCGAGATGGCGCCGCAGGCGATGGTGATGAAGCAGAACGGGAACAGCTTGCCGGCAAAGACCAATCCGGAACCATCGGTGAAGGCGGTGAGCGCGGGCATCTTCAATTCCGGCAGCACGAGTAATATCCCAAGAGCAAGGGCGAAGATGGTGCCCAGCTTCATGAACGTGCTCAAATAATCGCGCGGCGCGAGCAGCAGCCATACCGGCAGCACGCTGGCGGCAATCCCGTAAAGGATGATGCTCCATGCAAGGTGGATGTCCGTGAGGCTGAAGACGGAGGCCCAGGAGGCATTTTCGTGGACAAACTTCCCGCCCCAGACCGCGAGCAGGAGCAGGCCGACGCCTAGCGCCGATGCCTCCAGCACCCGGCCGATGCGAAGAAAGCGCATGTAGCCGCCCATGAACAGAGCGATGGGAATCGTCGCCGCCACGGTGAAGACGCCCCAGGGACTTTCCGCCAGCGCCCGGACGACCACTAGGGACAGCACTGCCAGCAAAATGATGAGAATGGCGAGGATGGCCAACAGCGAAATGAGGCCGGCGGTGGAATTCAATTCCTCCTTCACCATCTGGCCGAGTGATTTTCCATTCCGTCGCATCGAACAGAAAAGGACCACGAAATCCTGAACAGCGCCCCCCAGCACCACCCCGATGAGAATCCATAGCGCTCCGGGCAGATAGCCGAATTGCGCGGCCAGCACGGGGCCCACCAGCGGGCCCGGCCCGGAAATAGCGGCAAAATGATGGCCAAAGACGACCCACCGATGGGTGCGGACGAAATCCTTGCCGTCATCGTGGACCATGCACGGTGTCGCGCGGCGGCTGTCGAGGGTCAGCACGCGGGCGGCAATCCACTTCGAATAAAAACGGTAGCCGATGACGTAGGTGCAGATGGCGGCAATGAGGAGGTGGGCGGAATTGACCGGCTCTCCGCGGCGGAAGGCCAGCACGGCATAAGCCCAAGATCCTAGGAGAATGAGGGCAAACCATAAAGCAGGCGCAAAGAATTTCTTCATACGTGAAAGGCTCCGCCCATAAAAACGGGATATTACCAAAAGGGCAAACCAATTCCATCTGAACGCAGTGCGCGGCTTTCCGCCGCAGTGATGGAGCCGTTTCAGTAGGCCGTCCGCAAGGGCTCTCCCGCGATGGAATAGAAGCAAAGGGAACCGGCGGTTCTGGACAAGGCGCCTTGGCGGCGGATAAAATGTCCTGAGACGTGATCACGACATTTTACAAAGCGCCGTGGGGAAAAACGGTGCGCTGGGTTTCCGCCCTGTCCACAGGGGTGCTGCTCTGGGGCGGGGCGTCACTGGCCGGCGAGCCGGCGCCCCTGCGCTGGCTGGCGGTGCTGCCGGCTTTGATTCTCATTGGCGCCGCCCTGTTCGTCATCCGCAGCTATGCCATCGAGCCGGAAGCGCTGGCTATCCGGCGTTTGCTATGGACAACGCGCCTTCCACTCTCCGGTTTGCAGTCGGCCACGCTGGAGCTCCATACCATGCGCTGGAGCCTCCGCCTCTGGGGCAATGGAGGTCTGTTTTCTGTCACTGGCTGGTATTACAACCGCACCTTGGGATGGTATCGGGCGTTCGTCACGGATCCGGCTCAAACTGTGGTTTTGCGGTTCCCGCAAAAAATCATCCTCGTCTCCCCAGAAAACCCCGCGCGCTTTCTTTCAGATATGACCCCATTGATGATTCGCACTCCCGGAAACTCATGAACCGACATTGTCATCACTGTGGCGAACCTTGGACGATCAGCGGCAATCCCGGGCGCGGGGAAGTCTGCATGAAGTGCCGCGCCGATTTGCGCGTCTGCCTGAACTGCACCAGCCACGATCCGCGGGTGGCGCAGCAGTGCCGGGAACGCCGTGCCGATCCGGTGCTGGAAAAGCACCTCGGAAATTTCTGCGAATATTTTGAATTCATCCCCCGCACCTGGGCGCCAACGACGGTGGCGAATCCCCGTGAAGCCGCGGCGCGCGCGCGAATGAACCAGCTGTTTGGTGATTGAATCGGCGCCGCTTGGGTTTCAGCCCCTTTAAACTTTCATTGCCAAGTCAGAGGCAGCCCAATCGGAAGCGGCGTCAACGCCTTGCTCCGCGCCACTGCAAAAACAAATCGCAGTTGACCCGAGGCCGTTTTTGCTTTGCAATCTATCTTTTAGCGGAAGCCACTATGATTTATTGGTTCACAGGACAACCGGGTGCGGGCAAGACAACTCTGGCGCTGGCGTTACAACAGGCATTGCGTCAGCGCGGACGGGTGGCGGTGCATCTGGACGGCGACCTGTTGCGCATTGTCACGGCGAACCAGGATTTCTCCACTGCCGGGCGGATGAAGAACATCCGGGCGGCGCAGGCCTTGGCGGCCAAAATCCACGACGACGGCGCGTGGGTGGTGGCGGCGTTCGTGTCGCCATTCCGCCTCTTGCGCGAGGAATTCAAGCGGCGCCCGGAGGTTTTGGAAATTTACGTCCACACGTCCGAGCGGCGCGGCCGGGAAAAAAACTTTGCCGATGGCTACGAGCCGCCGCTGGAGAATTTCCTGGATATCGACACGACCGGCGTGGCCGTGGAGGACTGCGTGCAGCGCATTCTCGCTGCGGAAGTTTTTTGACCCGGCATCCGGTGTTTCAGCTGGAGCGATTGAGTCAATCATCTCGACTCGGCGTTTGGCCTTGGCTGTTGGCCGCCGTTTCCCAGAAGGGAGGCCGACCGGAGGGCTCAACGGCGTGACACGGCAAGCCAGTGCCGTTGCCGCCTAGAAATCCAGCACTTGAAGGAGGAGAGGCGTAAAACAGCTGAGCGGTCTGAAACTTTCCGGACTTTTGGCTGCCGGATCCCCGCCCGACGGAGAAAAAAAACGGCGCCGGACTTTATAGATCTGCCGGAATACCTTGTTGTAAACCCGGCCGAATTTATATTTCAGCCGCAGGTCATTCGTGGAAACCTCAAAAGAGGGGGCCTGGGCCAGTGGATTGAGACCTGCTTTACGGCACAGTTTTGGGAATAGCTCGTTTACGGTAAATGCGTACAATTCAAGGTCGAGCTGATTGTGTTTGCGGGCCAGCTCCAGCAACCCGGGGTCAGCCAGCAGTTTTTTTTGGATCTGGTTATCCCTTGCGACGATCAGCCGCCGGTAGCGCAAGTTCATCGGCCGGGGGGCCAGCTTGCCGAAAACCTGCAGGGACAGGTTGAAGTGTTCCGTCAGGCCGATGAAGTCGCAGCGTTCCAAAAAACGTTTTGCCTGGTCGAGATTCTCCCCGCCGGTCATGAGTTTCACCTGCCAGTTATTGAGACGGGTGTCGGTCTGCAGGCTTTCTTCGAACGATTTCCGGTTTGTGCCCCGCAGAACGGAGTCTTGATAATGCGAAATCACCCGCTCCACCGGGGCCCGTAAAAACGTGGCGTAAAAGGGATTGGCAACCTTGAGCTGCAGGGGATTCACCAGGTTGTGGCCGGTGATCGCGCCCAGGTTGGGGAACACCTTTTCAGCGAATTCCAGATCCGCCTGACTGAACAGATCGCCGCGCGTCTGGTTGGTGTGGCAGCAAGACGCGCCCAGGTTCTTTTCCAGGATGGAGCGGAAACTGGTGCCGCCGGTTTTATGGATGTGTAAAAAAATGATCACAGGGGTTGAATTGCGGGCTAAAGTCCACCAACGCAGCCCTGCTGGCAATCATTAATTTGCCCATTGAGGCTTGCGCTGGTGGCTGCCCCTGCTTTATTAAAGCCATCCAATGTTGATCCACCCGCGCGCATGAAAGTCAGCGCGTTCACTTTTTTGAGGAACGGCCAGAAGCTGGGCTACCCCTTTGTAGAATCCATCCGCTCGGTGCTGCCGATCGTGGATGAGTTCGTCGTGGCGCTCGGCCCCTGCGACGACGACACGGAGCGGATGCTGCGGGCCATCGGCGATCCCAAGATCCGCATCTTTCCAACGCAATGGAACGAGCGGGTAAAAAACGACTACAGCATCAAGGGGTTCGTCTACGGCCAGCAGAAATCCATCGCGCTCTTCAACTGCACGGGCGACTGGGCGTTTTATCTGGAAGGCGACGAGATAGTTCATGAAAGCGAGCTGGCGAAAATCCGTGCCGCCATGGAGCGGCATCTGGACGATCCGCGCATCGAGGCGCTGGCGTTCGACTATCTGCATTTCTACGGCAATGCGAACACCATCGCCTGGTCGCCGCGCTGGTATCGCAGCGAGGTCCGCATCCTCCGCAACACCATCCCGGCGTGGGGACCGAAGGGATTGTTTTTCGTGGTGCTGGACTCAGCGTTGCGTGGCCATTACCCGACCGCAGCGCACACGGGCGCGACGATTTACCACTACGGCTGGGTGAGGAGCGAGACGCAGATGAATTTAAAATCGGAGGCGGTGGAAAAATTTTGGAGCAATCAGGTCAAGACGGGAACGGACTACTCCCAAATTGATGCGGCCACGCTAAAACCGTTCGCCGGCGTGCATCCGAAAGTCATTCAAGAATGGCTGCCCCCGGCGGCCGGGGTATTTCAGGCCGACCCGGGCTATCGCCTCACGAGGCGCGACAGGAAACATCGCTTCATGTTGCAACTTGAGCGGTGGTTCGGCTTTCGCTTCAACAAAAAGCATTACAAGCGGGTGCGCTGACAGGGAGCGCGGCATGGTAGGGAAGCCGCGCTGCGGCGTCCCCGCCCGTCAGCGAAGCGAGGGCGGAACGAACGTGGTAAACCGTGCGTCTCTTCCATTCGATTCCGTCACCTGACGCTGCGCTCGGTGACGGGAAACGGCGCAGCGCGCCTTCCCTACCAGTGCAAACCGTCCTATTTGCCCCGCGCGTAATCCTGATAATTCCTCTGATATGACCAGCGGTTGCGAAGCAGCCAGACGCGGTGTTTCATCCGCTCCGCCCATCCGAAGTCGGCGTCGTGCAATAATTGTTTCCGGCGGGCTGCAGGAACCTGCAGTTCTTCCAGCCATGAAACCAGCAGAGCAAAAAGCTCCTCCGCCACCGGGCGATTCTGTGCGGCGACGTCCTGAGTCTGCGCCGGGTCGGTGGGGCGATGAAACAGTTCTGCGCCGCCCAGTCCTTTAGCAGGGGCATAGACGAGGCACCATGTGTCGGTGAGCACGGTCAGGCAGCTCACCTGGCCCTTGTGCGGATGGCAGCCGCTGACGGCAAAGCGTTGCGTGCCGGGCTGGCCTTTTATGCGCGGCAGCAGGGAGTTCCCCTGTGCCCAGCGGACTTTTGGAATTCCCGCCAGCTCCAGCGCGGTGGCGAACAGGTCCGGCGGCTGGCAGAGTCCGCGCAATGCCTGTCCGGCGCCGAGGCCCGCGGGATGGCGCACCAGCAAGGGGATATGTCCCAGCTCCTCATAAATCGTGGTGGGACGCGATAACTGCCCTTTCAGCGGTTTGCCCAGCATCCCGTGTTCGCCGAAATAGTAGCCATGGTCGGAGCAGAAAATCACCGCCGTCGATTCCAGTAAGTTTTTTTTCTGCAGGTGCGCCATCAATTGGCCCACCCAGAAATCGGTTTGACTGACTTCTGCCTTGTAGAGGCTCCGCATATTTTCGAGATCTGCCATGGGATAACGGCTGGCCTTGCCCGAGTGGGGCCAGAAAACCTTGTCACCTGAAGGGTTCCAAGGGTACTGGTCCAGATAACGCTGGGGTGCGTCCCAGGGCTCATGGGGGTCGAAGGTGTCCAGCCAGAGAAAAAATTTATCGGGCGGCTGATCGAGCCAGCGCAGGGTTTCCTGGAACACGGTCTCAGTGGGGTTCGTGTTTTTCTGGCGATACCAGTGAGCGTTCCGGCGGTAGCGCTCGAGCCGGTTGGGTTTGGGTTCCAGTTTTTCCACCGCACAGGGGAGTTCGATCATCGGTTCCGAGACGGGCTGGAATGGATCGTGCAATTGGCCCGGCACGTCCCTGACGAAATCAAATCCCCGCCCGAATCCGAAGCCCTCCTGCATCAGGTGCAAATTATCCGCGATGAGCGCCGTGCCGAAGCCGTGGTGTTTGAACACTTCCGCCAGCACCGGGAATTGAAATGGGAGCGCGCCCCAATCCACCAGTGGAAACGTGTAGCGGCCGCTGAACACTTCGATGCGATTGACCAGCGTGGGAAAGGAGCAGAGCCAGAAGTCCGAGAAGCTCGCGCTCTCCTTCGCCAGCTGATCCAGATGAGGCGTGGCGACGGGTTGCCGCCCGACAAAGCCGAGGTGGTCGTAGCGGAACGTGTCTGAACAGATGACGAGGACGTTCATGGGCGGGAAATCTTGTCCGATGACGACCACCGGCGTTCCAGCAGAAAGGCATACTTGGCGAAGACGTTCATCCACTTTGCGCCAGCGATCACCCAACCGCGCCAGCCGTCGCGCCAGCCGTTCTTTACCATGAGTATTTTAAAAAACGCCATCCAGGGAGAAAAGACCGCCTGATACCATCGGCAAGACCGCCCGGAGCGCTCAAAGGAATCAGCCGCGAGCTTGGCGTATTTCAAAGTGTTCTGAAAATGATCCAGAACAGAACAAAACGGATAGTGCAACAGATCGCCTGCCAGCCGGCGGGTAATGCCTGCCACTTCAAGTTTTTCGTGAACCTCCAGCCCGACCCAGCGCGCACAATTCCCGCGCACTAGGCGTAAACGCCATTCCGGATACCAGGCGTGGCGTATCCATTGGCCCAGATAAAAATTCAGCCGGCTGCAGAAGAAGCCCTGTTCATGCGGCTCCCCCTGGGAAAAAAGCTGGCGGATATTGGCCGCCAGCTCCGGGGATACCGCTTCATCCGCATCCAGAAAAAGAATCCAAGGTTGGGTGCAATAGGACAAGGCGACGTTTTTCTGCGCGACGTATCCCGCCCAAGGGTTCACCTTGAAAACCGCCCCGGCGCGTTCGGCGGCGGCACGCGTGCCGTCCGTGGAGCCGGAGTCAATCACCACAATCTCAGCTGCGAGGCCGCGGATGCTTTCAAGGCAGCGGGGCAGATTGTGCTCCTCGTTCAAAGTGATGATCGCCACGGAAAGCGGCAGCCTGTTTTCTACCGGCATGATGGCGGAGTGTAGCTGGGTTGATTCACGCAGTGCAAAAAGATTCCACCGCGCCCTCCGGCTTAAGGCGCATCGCGTGAGTGGTGGCCTCGATCACCGTGTTGATTTCCAGCGACGAAATCGGCTGGCCGGGGGATGCCGCAACCGTCCAGTCCGGATGCAGGAAGGGAAAGGTCTGGCCGCACTTATCGTCCTTGCGATCGGAACGCATGAGCATCACCACGCGCCGGCCCAGCGCCACGGCCAGGTGCGTCAGTCCCGTGTCGCCACCCACGATGAGCGTGGACAGTTTCATCAGTCCGCCGGTGACGAGCAGCGGCACGCCGGCGGAAACAGGAAAGCCCGCCGCGCGGACGGATTCCAGCGCGGCGCGTTCAGCCGGGCCGCCGCCGAAAACAACGTGCACGCCCAGGGCCTGCCAGTGTCCCGCCAGCGCCAAAAAATTTTTCAGCGGCCAGTTGTTTTTCGTCTTGCTGGTGAAGGGCTGGAGAAACAGCGTGGGCCTGCCCGTGTCTAGCCTGTGCGCTGCAAAAAACCGCCGCGCTTCCTCCAGTGCGTCTTCGGGTAAGATGTATTCATTGCGGATGGGGCCGATACGCAGTCCGCAGTCCCGCAGCAGCCCCAGGCTGGCTTCGGCCGGATGCTGAGTCTCGACGCGCGGCACGCCGTGGGTATAGGCCCAGCTGCGCGGCGACTGATAGACCGTGCCCCAGCGTTCCGGCGCCCCGGTCCACCAGGACAGTAATGCCGTCTCGCCATAGCCTTGAAAATCAATGGTGCGGGAAAATCCCGGCTGGCGGAGGGCGCGCAGCAGGCGCAGGGTGCTCGCGCAGGCAGTGGAAATTTTCCCTGAACGGTAAATCTTGCGATCCACCGGAATGACCGCGTCAATCTCCGCAAACCCGCGCACCAGCGGCGCATGTTCCTGGGAGACTAGAAAATGGAGTTTCGCGTCAGGAAAATTTTCCCGGACGGCATGAACGGCGGGTAGCGTGAAGAGCACATCGCCGATGGATCTCAGGCGGATCAGTAAAATATTTTCCCGGGCGGTCATGCGAGTGCTTCCTTCAGTTTATGTGGAGAAGTGTCTGCGGGCAAAAACAATCCTCCTCGACCAATGGTGGGCGGAGCAACGCGTCCCACCTGTTCCAAAGTTGCCCGGAACTGCTAGAGACGAAGAGTCCCTCGAGAAATTCTACGGCGATAAAGCGTTTACCGCTGCGGCTGACCCCGGATGGGTCTCACGCCCTGAAATCAGCCGCGCCGTTCGACCAGCGCCCGGAATTCGGCGAACAGCGGGGTGGAATCATGCGGCCCCGGCGAGGCTTCGGGATGGTATTGCACGGAAAACACCGGCTTGGTCTTGTGGCGCAATCCCTCGACTGTCTGGTCGTTGAGATTGATGCGGTTCACCACCACCTCGGACGGAAGGCTGGCCGGATCCACCGCGAAGCCGTGGTTTTGGGAGGTGATCTCCACCCGGCCTGAATCCAGATCCTTGACCGGCTGGTTGCCGCCCCGGTGGCCGAATTTCAACTTGAAGGTTTTCCCGCCAAACGCCTGGCCCAAAATCTGGTTGCCCAAGCAGATGCCGAAAATAGGGATGCCGGTGTCCAGCAGGGCCTTCACTTCCTGCACGATGTAGCCGAGCGCGGCAGGATCGCCGGGGCCGTTGGAGAGGAAAATGCCGGCGGGCTTGTGGCGCAGCGCCTCCGCCGCGGTCGTCGTCGCAGGCAGGACCTGCGTGGCAAAACCGTGCTGACGCAGGCGGCGCAGGATGTTGTATTTCATCCCGTAATCAAAGGCGACGATGGGGATGTCGGCGGGCGGCAGCGGTTTGCGGGCGCTGCGGGCATCGGCCATCGCAATCCCGCGCACCAGATCAAATGCGGCACTTTGTTCGTCTTTTTCGTCCCAGCGAAACGCCTTCGGATGCGTGACCTCTTTGACGTAGTCCACGCCGGCGAAGACAAACGCCTTCGCGCGGCGGACCGCCTCGGTTTCAGTGATGTCTTCGGTGGAGATGAACCCGTTCAGGGCCCCGCGCACCCGAAGTTTCTTGGTCAGCGCGCGCGTATCAATCCCTTGTATGCCGGGGATGCCGTTTTTCTCCAAATAATCTCCCAGGGAAGAATCGGAGCGCCAATTGCTGACCACCGGCGAGAGTTCGCGGACGACAAATCCGGCCGCATGCGGTTTCCAGGATTCCACGTCCACGGTGTTGACCCCGTAATTGCCGATGAGCGGGTAGGTCATCGTGACGATCTGGCCCTTGTAGGAAGGGTCGGTGAGGATTTCCTGGTAGCCAGTCATGGACGTGTTGAAGCAGACCTCGCCGCTGGCGGAGGCGCGCGCGCCAAAACCCTGACCGTGAAACACCGAGCCGTCTTCAAGTGCTAAAATGGCTTTCATCAGATTCGCAGCAGCGTAGGGGAAATTCCGGCCTGATGCAAAAAAAAAGGCGCGCCAGTTTCGGGCGCGCCTGGAAAGTGTTCGGAAGAAATCTAGGGCTTGTTGAATTTTTCCAGTTTCGCGATGAACGAGTCGGGCCCGCCGGGGGCGTAGCCGACCTGGCGTCCGATCTCCTTGCCCTCCGCGTTGAGCACGACAAAAGTCGGATAGCCATCCACCTTGTATTTCGCGCCCAACGCCTTGTTGGCGGCCTTCAAGGCATCGCTTTGAGGTTTTGCCTTAGGATAATCCACGACCACCAATTCCAAGTGGGTCCTGGCGTATGCCGCAAAGGTGTCCGTGGCCAAGGTGTCCTTGTCAAACTTGATGCACCAGCTGCACCAGTCTGAGCCGGTGAAATCCAGCAGGACCATCTTCTTTTCCGCCTTGGCCTGAGCCATGGCCTTGGGCAAATCGGTGCCCCAATTCAAGTCTGCCGCCATGGCCTGCAGGCCAATGCCAGCCATCAGTGCCACGGCCGCCAGTAGTTGTCGTTTTTTCATAATGGGATTTTCAGAGTCAGACCCCGGGGGCTTTCGCCCGTTCGCTCCAGACGGTTTTTCCTGCGACCACGGTTGCCACCGCCTTGCCTTTGAGCTTCCACCCAAAAAATGGGGAGTTCTTGGATTTGCTGGCGGAGGTCCCCGGTTGAAAGACCCAGTCGCAATCGGGATCCAGCACAGTCACATCCGCTGCGGCGCCGACGCTCAGCGTGCCCCGGTTCAGGTTCAGCAACCGCGCCGGATTGACCGTGAACTTCGCGAGCATGTCGGCGAGCGACATCCGGTTCGTGTGGACGAGCTGCATGAGCGAGAGCGCCAGTTCGGTTTCGAGGCCGGTGATGCCAAAGGGCGCGTAATCGAATTCCACTTCCT
>Ga0209086_10003536_pt1 | contig 11843 bp, 10 predicted proteins | sample M_130207_XF_Meta_FD_187312 | JGI IMG/M metagenome (GOLD analysis project Ga0209086, IMG submission 187312) | Freshwater microbial communities from Lake Montjoie, Canada to study carbon cycling - M_130207_XF_MetaG (SPAdes) (version 2) | ecosystem: Environmental > Aquatic > Freshwater > Lake...
TTTTACATTACTTTGTAATTTTTTATTTATATTAATAATTTTTATTTTTTATTAATAAATTTTTATTTAATACACTATTTTATTTTTGTTTCTTTATTTACTTCTTAACAATCTTCTTAACAACTTTCTTAACAGGTGCTGGTGTTGCAATAACAACTGGTTCTTCAACAACAGGTGCTGGTGTTGGTGTTGCTACGGCAGGGGCAGGAGCAGGAGCAGATGCAGGCGCTGGTGTTTCATCATCACTGTCTTCAGCAACTGTTAGCGTATTTGATGTAGATGCTACCACATCTGGTTCGCCGTGATCATCGTCATCATCGCATCCCTCTGCTTCAGATGACCGCTTTTCCAATAGCGACTTGTCATCAGGTGACAATGAAATCATGCACTTGCCCCGCATATTTGCACGTGGTTTGACAACCGATTGAAACAACTTCCATGTGCAACCGAACTTGCCATTGGCAAACCACAAACCACCACACTGCAACACCGTTGCCAAATTCATCTGCTTGGGCATAAGTTCAATAGGACCCACATCCGGTGTATCTTCACTTGGAAACAACAGACGCCCTTCTGTATCGAAGATTTCACAGTTGAACTTATTATCCCAACATCCGATCTTCACATTCAATGTGGGTGAACGTGTCATATCTGCTTCGCCGGTATTCTTGTCTTTCGGATACTTGAGCATTGGATGAAACAAGGCGTCAATTACCTCCTCAGACGTCTTGGCCTTATTCAACCATTCCTTTGAATTTTTAAGAGCATCTGCCTTGATCTTCTTTTCAAATGCAACAATCGCCGCCAGCATCTTATCCGTTGCGTCTGTGCGATATTGATCACCAGGAAACTGCAGTGACATAGAATAGGATACCTTACCAGTTTTCTCATCAACAAACTTTTGTGCACCCCAAGTCATCATAAGAGGTGTGCTCAAATACAAACTCTTGTTGGAATGCGCATTCAAAACACCAATTGACTTGCCACCAGAAGGATTGACCTTGGGTTTTGTATATTTAACATCCTTCTCGGAATTAAACACGATCGCATTGATAACCATTGCTTGAGCATCAGTAGTGGAACTCATCTTCTTGTATATATGTTACTATAATACAGGGTTTCTTTTTAAATCAATTTTTTAAACAATTCGGACCAAATTGGAAGTATTAATGCCTGACACTCTATATATTTATTTAATTATATTTAATAAGTATTTGAATATATTAATCGCTAATATTAAATTTAATATGACGACTTGGTTTGGAAAATAAAAGTGTTATTAATTTATTAAATAATATACTATCTTCTTCGTTTATATCTTGGAATGAATTATTCCACCATTTTTGTGTAAAAAATATGTTGGATGATTCGTCTTCGCTATCAAATGGCATATTTGCATATAAAATTTCAAATGCTTCCTGAGCACCTTTTTCATTTTTTAAATTATACAAGTTCAATCGTTGTGTATTGGGTAGTGTGTTTAAAAACTTGGAAAATTGTAGGTATGTTTTGTCTTCATCTTCGTCTTCGTCTTCATCTTCGTCTTCGTCTTCATCTTCGTCTTCGTCTTCATCTTCGTCTTCTATAAATGGTATTTTCTTCTTTTTTGTGGTATTCATAGTAGTATTTTTTAATGTTTTTAACTTCCATTCAGTTTCAGTTTTTTTATCAAGTTTCCACTGCTCTTTCGCTAAGTTTTTTAATTCTAACTTATTTTTAGTAGGATACATTTTTTTAAATCTATTTAATAGTGTCTTTTGTTCCTTTTCTTTTTTACTTAAACCAAATATACCTCCTGACATTTTATGTTTTCTGGTTTTACTTTTACGCATATATATATTATAACTAAAATAGTATATATATTAAATTTTTATTTTTTATAGTTTAACTTTTATAGTTTAACTTTTATAGTTTAACTTTTATAGTTTAACTTTTATAGTTTAACTTTTATAGTTTAACTTTTATAGTCTAAGCAACCACCGGCGCGGCAAGAGCAGCGGCGGCAGCAGCAGCCTTCTGAAAATGCGGACTCATGTAACGCTGGAGGTTAAAGTAAGTCAACTCCTCATCCGTCTTCAACTTCAGCAGCGAAGACAACTTCGAGTCAGCATTGATCTTGCGACCATTCGTCTTGTCCTGAAGACTGTTGGCACGGATATACGCGTTAATCTCGCGGGTCACCTCCGTGCGCGCCATCTCAGTGCCGAGGGTCTTACCGAGAAAAGTGGCGAGTTCAGCACTAATCAGAGTGGGCTTCACAAAACCACTGGGCGAACGATTGCCCGTTTTGCGTTTGCGCTTGGCACCAGCCTTAGTTGCCGTCTTCAACTCGCGCGAAGCCTTGCGCTCCAGAGTGCGGAACTCCACCTTGAGTGCCGACAGGAGAGCACTGACTTGCTGCAACTTGGACGAAAAACTGGAAAAATCATTGCTTGCTTGGGGAGCATCCGCCACAGCGTCAGCAGCAACAGCAACAGGCGCGGCGGCATCAGCAGAAGCAACCGGGGCAGCAGCAGCAACAGGCACCACCTCTGCCTTGGGCGCTTTGGGCGCTCGGACCTTCTTGGGTGCAGCATCAACCGCCGTCGCCGGGGCAGAAGCAACAGCAGCAGTGGCAGTGGCAGGTGTCGCAGCAACCTTAGTCTTGGGGGTCTTGGGTGCCTTTACCACCACCGGGGTAGCATCAGCAGCAGGAGCAACAGTCGTAGTCGTGGTAGGAGTCTTAGTCGAGTTCTTGGCCATCTTCTTATACTCTACTATAATACCTTTTATTTAAGTCTTTTAACGCATATATATTAAGGGGAACCCAGATCTGTTTCACTTGCCCCTCCTATTTAAAAACGGGACCAATGATTTTCCTTAAAAAGGGGAACCAAGGTTCCCCTTGGACCCCTCCTTTTTAAAATAGGAACCAATGATTTCCTTAAAAGGGAAACCCAGGTCCCCCCTTATTTTTTAAAATGAAACCTATGTTTTCCTTAAATTCCTTCTTTTTTAAAATAAACTTATGTTTAGTTTATTTTATTTGTAATTTTTTCTCAAAAATTTTGGTAAAAATTTTAAAAGGAGGGGTCCAAGGGGAACCTAGGTTCCCCTTTTAGGCAACCGACTGATATAACCATGGTAAAGCAGTTGCGGCCTCCGTACTAACTAATGTAAGTGCACATAAAACATAATTTGCACCTAAAATTCGCGAATCTCTATCTATTCCATTTTTTACAAATTGGTCAATAACAATTAATGTTATTATTTTGATATTATAAAGTGGCATAGTTAAAATCATATTCATATCCAATATATCAAAAGGATTTCCATTCGGTGGACATATTTCTGCCATAGTAGTATTATCTAAATGAGCACGATACACCCAAATATCTCTTAATTCTTGTAGAAATTTAACTACTTGACGCTGATTTAATTGGGTAAACCAAACAGGATTTGTATAATTGCCTAAATTATCAATCTCCCTAAATATATTTACTGTTCGTGTTTCAATAAGTTTTACAGGATCAGTTGTTTCTTCTTCCACTACTAAATTCATATTTAAATTTTCACCCATAATTTTGCTAATACTCAAAAGTCGTTTAAAATTAATTTTAGTTCTATTCGGTATAGGATTACGATTATAAGGGTTCGAATCTTTTAAATCTTCGTCATCTAATAAATTATACAATGATACAATGTCAAAACCATATATCTTTCCATCTACATCAGCATAACTAAAAAATTGGTTAAAGGGTATCTCCTTCAAGGGTTCCATAGAACTAAAATCCGTCTCATTAACACATAATGCTCTATTAAATTTAGCAGGACCTCGCAACTTGTTATATGTTTTAAATAAATTTTTCCTCCATACTTTTTGAATAACCACAGCATAACTTGAAAAATATAAATAATGATAAACCTTGTTTATTAATACTTGTTTATTACCAGTTACTTTGAGTTTATAAAATTTACAAATTTCTTTTAATTGTGGGACAGTATAAGTTTTCGTTAAAAAAGTATTATGACTGGAAAATGTTGGTATATCTACTACATCTGGTGAGGGTTTATCCTTTGCTATTTTGCGTGGTTTATATTTTTTTTTAACATATTCATTTTCTACTATTTTAGCATTGTTGACGATATTATTATTATTATTATTATCGTCTTGAACACTACTATGTTCATTATGTAGTTCATTCGGATTCAATATAGTATTCGATAATATAGTATTCAATATAGTATTCGATATTATTGTGTTCATTATATATGGATATGATAAAATCTTTTTATACCTTTGAATGAATAATTATTGCTTACACAGAGACCTTTTTAATATGTTATGATCTTATGATCTTATGATCTTATGATCTCATTAGGCAAATATAAAATTATACTTGTCTAAAAATGTATGTAATAATTCTTTTTTGGTCGTTTTATTTAAAATTGGATTGGTCTCTAATAAAATACGAATATCCATAGTGGATACATTAAACATTTCAATAGTGGCATTTAATAGTGACAAGTCTACTTCACTGTTGCTTTCTATTAACCAATTATAAAAGTTATCATTTTTATTATTATCATTATCATTGTTATTTTTATAATTTATAAACAACTGTGTTGCAGTTACTATAGTCATTGTAGAACATTTATTATAATTATAATCTGTTCCTGACAAGACACATACTTGTTTAAACTCTACTAAATTCATGTGTAATTTTTGTAGAATACAACTCAAGTCGTAGATTACAATAGTTGAATTTAATAAACTTAAATTTCTCAATATACGTTGACACCCATAGACAAACATATCATTATCTTCACTTAGACAAGCATACACTTCATTCGTCATTACTAATTTAGCACATAATTTGTCTGCTTCCCCTTCTGCCTGATAATACGTAACACCACATAACTCCATTAGTTTTTTAACATTATCTATATCCGAATAAGTTAACCTAACAAATTTCTTTCTCAACGCGTCCATTTCATAATTAATTTCTTTAGATTCGTTTGTAGTATGTGTTGTTTTTAATTGTTCTTTTAATGTGTTGAAACTATGTTCGGCATTTATTTTATCTTTTTTTCGTAGTTTCAATAGATGCTCCTTTTCACGCGGTGCCTTACCATCAAATACAAATACCGGAATAATCGCATGGTGTTTAAATAGCATTATCATCTGATACATTTTTTCGATCAAGGCATTTTCTGTTGCAAATCTATACATGTATATACTTGTATCTACAACTATTTTTTTATTTTTAAGATCACATAAGGGTATTTGTCTTATAGCATCTGTACAATTTGTGCGAATAAATGAATTTAATCCTGTAATTCCCATTTATATTATATTATATGTTTAATAATAATAAAATATAATATATCAATTTTTTACCCGAATAAAGTCATTCTTGTAGTCGTTAATAGTAATTGGTCATTTTTTGTAGAGTTTTTAACTATTTTACTATGTAACAGATTCATATCTTTCAACCCTTTTAATAACTCATCACATTTATACTGTCTACTAATATAATCAACAAATGATTTATAGGTATCATCGGTATTTTTAAATTTTAAACACAAATGGTTTGTCGCATTATTAATATTACACCAGTTTAAAAATTCAAAATAATTATTTATAAACAATGCACTTAAAATATAGTAGGCAAATACATTGGTATTTTCTTTATATAAATTTCTGCGCAAAGAAACTGAAGTAGAATCATCACTACTACATATATCGTTATAGTCAAGTCCCATAAAACGCAATACTTTATTGCATTGATATAGTGTAAACATTCGTTCTAATTCCAAGCAAAAAGTAGAGTTTATAATAAATTGTTTCTTATCTTTTTTATTTTCCAGGGTGGTATAACTGTAAAAACAACTATTAATTATACGCGCCCATGTTTCAGTATAAGCTTCATATATATTGAATTCACTTTTAATTGGAAAGAGTTGTTTCACACCATTATGAATAATTTTACTACTATTTGTACTGCTATTTGTACTGCTATTTGTAGAACTATAATCTAATCCAAATGTATGAAATGTTTCATGAATAAATACTTTAAACCATTCCTCTTTACGAAATACTACAATTTCACCATTGGAAACACAACTTGATGTATAGGCAGTATTGACATGTTCACTACTTAAAGTGGTTAATTTATTATCGGGTAGACTTTTATTAAATGGTGTTTTATAAATATAAATCGTTAATGTCTTGGCACATGTTTCTGCCGCATAGAGACTACATATAGTTAACCAGACATGTATCATTTTAACATCATTAGTTATAGCGTGGTCTTCTACATCATTAAACAATGTAAATATGATTTTAATAACACGTCCACCGATTGTACATGTATATATATAATAACCGGTTTCATTCTTTTCTATATAGTCGCGAATATAACGCGGAAAAACAGAACTATTATAGGAATCTGGAACAACTCTATCTGACTTGGTTTCTATTTTTGTAGAGTAATACTCTATATCTGTCTTTTCTACTTTTTTAAATGAATTATGAATATCATTATAAAGTGAGAGTAGGAGTTGGTGTAATTGTTTTTCATTTTTCTTGGTTAATGGTGAACTTTTATATTTACTAAAATGTGATAAAAAAGGTTTAATGATATCAGTTGTTTCCTCTGGAATATTCATATATAAATAATAAACATTTAAAACATTTATTATTTATTTATATTTTATTATTTATTATTCACGTATATTTTATATTACTCCAAAAGATTTTTCCTTACAATCATCAAATCAGTAAACACTACCGGTGGAGATCCTCTCGAGAAATGATTTAATTTTGCTTTTTTAGTTGCCTTTAATAGTCGTTTCAATTCTTCATTTTGCGAAAACTTTGCCATCATCGCTGCCTGCATTTCTAAATTAGCACGTGTCATGCCTGTATCCCGCTTTTCAAAGAAATCTTTATCCATCATAACATTTTTAGGTCTGACAAGTTCGCCTTTGTATTTGCCACTTTTTCCACCCGCCACCTTTGCCATTAAAACATCTCTGGATATTGCCGAACCTGAATCCAATGAAAATTGCGCATAGAAATCAGGACTGGTGCGTTTATATTTACTGCCTTGGTAATAATGTTCTACGGATGCCCATTTTTTACCATCCAAAGTAAATTCCGCTTCCCAAAAATTAGATAACTTTCTTCGCCAGGAGGGTATTTTTGCCAATTCACTATAAAATTTGTGTCCCTCCGGACCCACGGATTCACCAGCGCCTTTGCCGGGAGCAGGGGCATCCAATGATTTGGAATAAAACTGAAACACGGTGGCGTTGTCATATAAATCGGACTGCATTTCAATATTGGCAACATCCAATTCTACTGGTTTAACATTCAATTTTTTCATAAATTCTTGAAAATCGGGGATAATATAGTAGGGTCCTGCCTGTTTTTCCAAACATTTATCGACAACCAACATTTTAATATCATAAGGCAATTCTTTAAATGTAAATGCTCCTCGATCTTTATAGGTAATCAATTGATAATGTGAACCATCATAGTCTAACATAATATAATGAGTCGGTGTAAACACGGCATTTTCAGCACTAGCATCATCATTGAGTTGTCCACAGGTTAATACATTATCTATATCTTTCCCCTTAAAACTGGCTCTCGACAGTAGAATTAATTTTACATTTAGTGCACGTTCCAAGGTAGAAATTGCCCATGTATCGCCCCAAAACTCACAGGTTTGTAATTTCAATTTAAACATTTCAATGTCTTTTATACCTTTAATAAATTTAAATTCCTCTACCATAGATCGTGTGCCTGTCCTCTCTCGTTTCAATTCCTTAAGACGTTTAATTATTTCTGTTGCTTGTTCTATAATCATTAACTGTGTATTGCGTTCTTTTTCTACAGTTATTTGTTTCTTTAATTCATTATGACGGTCACTTAACAGTTTAATTTCCCGTGAAATTATTTTATCTTCTTCTACGCTTCTTTCATAGAGATCTTTATAATTTAAATAGACTTCATTCGTTGCATGAGTCGCTAAAATTTTTCTCATATCGTCTACACTTGTATTAATGTCTACTGTTTTTAATCCATCACGAATAGTAGCAAATAAACATTCACCTTTACCTTCATTATTAATTACTTTATAGTGATTATTGTTCATAAACTTTTGTATCCAAGGCAAATCTTTACTATCTTTAAATGCTTCTTTTTCTTTCAATGCATCCGCAGCGGTTTGCTCGCTGACACTAGCGGCACTAGCAGTAGCGGCAGTAGCGGCGTCAGCAGCAGCAGCAGCATCATCTGCAGCAGATAATGTAAATTTACCCACAAATGGAAATAATACAGGTTCTCCCAATAAACTCACATCCACATCACCATCTTCATCAATAATAGTCGCGGCGTCCGCAGCTGCTACTTCATAAACTCCAATTTGAATAGTTACTTTATTATTTTCAACTAAATATATCGGATAAAATAAAACATTGTTATCAATGTAGATATATTTTGTTTGCCCTAATGCAACAACTACATCTTCATCTAATATATTGACTTTGTAGAGCGATGCCTCAAACCCTTTATCTTCTTCATAAAGTGTTTTATGTTCTGGATAATTAATAGAAGAATTAATGAGTGATTTCACCATTATAGTATAACTATTTATATAAATTAATATTTATATAAATAATTAAATAATTAAATTATTATTTATATTGTAATATAATAATTATTATATTATAGTTTACACCATATTAAAGAGTATAAATTTATTAAAATACTTGTCACGTTTTAATTCATTAATGTGTCGCCACATACGCCGACGTCTATTTACAATAATTACATTTGCTGGATCTATTTCAAATAAAATAATAAGTTGAATCATTTCATCTTTTCGCATATTTTTTTTACTTAATTCATAATAATCCATTATCTGCGATAAACTTTTTACATTATAACATGTGCTATATTCTACTTCTAAAAAGTTTTGATCTACATCACTACTATCATCCTCGCTATTTAAACACGAATGGGAACGACTACTTGAACTGGTACTACTATAAGATTTTTCCATATCACTCATAAATTCATCTACATTAATTATTTTGTTTTCATAGTTTTCCTTTTCTTCAAATTTATAAAATATACTATTGTATAACGTAGATGGACCCATATTATAATTATATACATAAAAGTATTTAAATAATAATTTAAATATTAAAGACAAATAATATTATATATTATAAATATATATTATAATATAATGCTTATGATTACAAAATACATTATTTTGCGTATTAATTTTTTTAACGACAAATCCAAATCCAAATCTTTATTTGTACTCCCTTTGTCTATCAAATCACATCCAACATATCCATATGTTTAAAAATCGCCTTATTGGTAATACTCGGCACAGCATTCGGTTTCAATTCGGAAAATAGTTTAACCCGATCAACAATCCCTTGCCATTGTGGTTCATTTTTCAACATATCATAACTATTGGTAATAAGAATATACAACACTTCCGACAATTCATCTACAATACTTTTATTGTTTTCCTCGACAACCAACGTATTCATATAGTTCTGTAAATCATTAATAATAGTAATGAGTTTAATCGGTTCAATAATGTCTTCCAACATCAAATTCACATAAAATAAACTAATTGCACGACGCTGTTCATTCATCTTGTTATTTACACAAAATTTATCATAATCCTTATTGGGGTCACAGTATTCAATCGTATTAAAGATAGACCGGAATTTATCAAAATTCAAAACAAAAATATCCCGCATAAAATCAAACTGCTCCATTAAATCCTTAAATAATTCAGCATACATTGTCGAGAAAAAACTATTACCACTCGCAATATTGAAGATTGCCTCTCCTATTTTATTCATATCGTCTGTTACTACTCCATTAGTAGTAGTACTAATCTGTTTAATTTCATCAACAATCTTTTCCCTTAAAGATATATAGGTCTTAGTCGTCATTTTATTCAAGTGCTTTCTAATTTGATCAATAGAAGCATCAATGCCCTCCTTTTTATTTATAACGGTGGTCGAAAATTGTCGCAATGAATTCCAGTCATCGTTAGTTGCTTCTTTCCCTCGTTTATTTCTAAACCCACCAACACTATTGTTCGTTTTACTATGTTCTTGCTTTACAAATTGGGGTGATTTAATATATTCCGGCGAACCTACTTGCGTTGCTATAGATTGAATTATTTGAATTATTTCCGGACTCAGTGTATAGACAAATCCATCCATTTGAACTCTATCAAAATCAGTTTTGGTATATTTAATGACTGAAGTCATTTGTATAGTATAACGAGTGTTATTATAATTAATAATTAGTGTTTATATTCATTTTACTTACATATAATATTCGGTAAGTATTATAAGTAAAAGTAAAGTATAACTATAACTATAACTATAACTATAAATATTATTATTGACGAATGTCACTTAAATATATCATTAATTATAATATAATATGATGTCCGATTGTGTAACGAATACTGCTAGTGTTGATAATAATAATAATAATGATAATAAATATAAAGAAATATCTTCATGGGAAGAATTGGATAATGTTAAAATCCCATTATTGCGAGGAATTTATTCATATGGATTTGAGAACCCGAGTCCTATCCAGAAGAAGGCAATTGTGCCCATGTTTAACAAGAAAGATATTATTGCCCAAGCACAATCCGGCACTGGTAAAACGGGTTGTTTTTCTATCGGTGTGCTTCAACTCATTGATGTAACCAAGAATACTACACAAGCAATGATTTTATCGCCCACCCGTGAATTATCGATTCAAACTAAAGAAGTAGTGGATGCTCTGGGTAGTCAGTTTACTGGATTGCGAACACATTTGCTCATTGGTGGAACTTCCACCGACGAAGACGCGCGAGTATTACAAGAAAAACCACCCCATATTGTTATTGGATGTTCGGGTCGCGTCTATGACATGCTCAATCGGAAAAAACTCAATTCTAAAAATATTGTTATTCTGGTCATCGATGAAGCAGATGAAATGTTGTCAGATGGGTTTAAAGAACAAGTCTACAATATTTTTCAGTTTTTGCCAAATGCGATTCAGGTGGCACTATTTAGTGCTACAATGCCTCCCGAATTGAATGTATTGACCAAAAAATTTATGCGTAATCCAGTAGAAATCTTTGTAAAAGCAGAACAATTGACTTTAGAAGGAATAAACCAATATTATGTGGCACTGGATAATGATAACCAAAAATATGACACGCTTAAGGATATTTATGGTAACATTTCTATCAGTCAATGTATTATTTATTGTAATAGTATTACTCGTGTTACAGATTTATATGAAGCAATGCATGCGGATGGTTTCCCTGTTTGTCACATTCATAGCAATATGGATAAGAATCAACGCACGCAAAATTATATGGATTTCAAAAATGGAAAGTTTCGGGTTATGATTTCATCTAATGTAACTTCGCGGGGAATTGATATTCAACAAGTCAGCACAGTTATTAATTTTGATGTGCCGAAATGTGTTCATACGTATCTGCATAGAATCGGGCGCAGTGGTCGGTGGGGGCGTAAAGGTGTCGGTATTAATTTTGTTACGCAACGTGATATGCGCACACTAAAAGATATTGAAGCATTTTATGGCACACAAATCAAAGAACTCACAGATAGTTGGGCGACGAATTAAAATAATATGTGAATATAAAATTATTTAAATATGTAAAATAAAAATAAAAACTTTTGTAAGTTTTTATTTTTATTTTTATTTTTATTTTTATTTTTATTTTTATTTTTATTTTTATTTTTTATGTTTTATTTTTTATTTTTATTTTTATTTTTATTTTTATTTT
>Ga0209086_10003538_pt1 | contig 11838 bp, 5 predicted proteins | sample M_130207_XF_Meta_FD_187312 | JGI IMG/M metagenome (GOLD analysis project Ga0209086, IMG submission 187312) | Freshwater microbial communities from Lake Montjoie, Canada to study carbon cycling - M_130207_XF_MetaG (SPAdes) (version 2) | ecosystem: Environmental > Aquatic > Freshwater > Lake...
AATCTTGCTCAAGCGAGGTCTCGACCTCTGCGTCCCGATTGAGACCAAGAGCATCGCTGGTCACCACGTGAGCGCTGTCGGAGGAGGCGTCATGTTCGCTTGTCTCGACAGTCAAATCGCCCGATCCGATGTGGAAGCACTTGCTGAAGGGATCGTTGCGTGGCGCGAGGAACTTGGTGTCGTTGGTGATGTGAACTGCATCTTTAGAGATAGCGCATTCGACGGCGATGTGGCGAAGTCCAACATGAGTTCGATCCTGGAGCAGGCCGGGTTCACGAGGATCCAGAGTCTTTGAGGTGAGGGCATGAAAATTCAATTCGAATCAGATCTCGATTTCCAACATGAGGCCATCGAGGCGGTGTGCGACCTCTTTCGCGGTCAGGAGATCTGTCGTACGGAGTTCACCCTCACTACCTTGAGCCCATCAATGCCAACACTCGCCTTTGATCCATCTGAGAACGACGGCAGTTTGGGTATTGGTAATCGACTCACCCTTCTGGATGATGAGATCCTCTCCAACTTGCAGGCTCTTCAACTCCAGAACGGGCTTGCGCCCTCCGAGTCGCTCAAGACTGGCGACTTTAGCATTGAGATGGAGACCGGGACGGGGAAGACTTACGTCTACCTCCGGACAATCATGGAATTAAATCAACGCTACGGATTTTCAAAGTTCGTGATTGTGGTCCCTTCGGTGGCCATCAAGGAGGGTGTCTACAAGACCATTGAGATGACGAGGGACCATTTCAAGCAGCTCTACGCCGGAGCTCCTTACACGGCATTTCTCTACAACTCCGACAAGTTGGGCGATGTTCGAAACTTCGCCATGAGCTCGGAGATCCAAATCATGGTTGTCACGGTTGGTGCCATCAACAAGCAAGACGTCAACAACCTCTACAAGGAAACTGAGAAGACTGGTGGCGAGGCTCCTATCGAGCTCATCAAGGCTACGCGACCGATCCTGATCGTCGACGAACCTCAGAGTGTCGATGGTGGACTGAAGGGCAAAGGCAAAGAGGCTCTGGATGCCATGAACCCGCTCTGCACGCTTCGCTATTCGGCGACTCACGTGGACAAACATCACATGGTCTACAAACTCGATGCAGTTGATGCGTACGAGCGCAAACTGGTCAAGCAGATTGAGATTGCTGGAGCGACTCTGGCAAATGCAAGCAACACTTCATTTGTCCGGCTCGTCAAGACACAGAACAAGTCTGGAACTATCTCAGCGATTATCGAGCTCGACATCGAAGGCGGAGAGGGGCGTGTCTCGCGCCGCGAAGTCGCGGTCTTTGATGGAGATGACCTTGAACAAGTTGCAAATCGCGCCATGTACGCAGACCACCTAATTGGCGAGATTGGTACGGCCAAGGACAACCAGTACCTGCAGCTTCGATACCCGGGTGGTGAAGTGTTCCTCTCGCCAGGTAAAGCCCACGGAGATGTTTTTGGCGGCGCTATCCAAAGGCAGATGATTCAAAGGACAATTAGGGAGCATCTAGATAAGGAAATGAGATTAAGGCCACTTGACATCAAGGTGCTCTCGCTCTTCTTCATCGACCACGTCGAAAAATACCGCCAGTACGACGACGATGGGCAGCCAGTGAAGGGTGAGTATGCGAAAATTTTTGAAGAAGAGTTCTCGGGCCTGATCAAGTTACCAAAGTACAGAACTCTGTTCGTTGATCTCTCTGAAGACGCAGATGCATCCCTCGCTCATGACGGTTACTTCTCGATAGACAAGCGCGGTGGCTGGACAGACACGGCTGAGAACAATGCTGGTGCTCGCGAGAACGCCGAACGCGCATACAACCTGATTATGAAAGAAAAGGAGAAGTTGCTTGCTTTTGAGACACCTCTTCGCTTCATCTTCTCCCATTCTGCACTTAAGGAAGGCTGGGATAATCCAAATGTGTTCCAGATCTGCTCGCTTCGTGATATGTCATCCGAGCGAGAGAGGCGACAGACAATCGGCCGAGGACTCAGAATTGCGGTGAACCAACAAGGTGAGCGTGTTCGTGGTTTCGAAGTCAACACCCTGACGGTGATTGCTACGGAGAGCTATGAAGAATTCGCAGAGAATCTTCAGAAGGAGATTGAGGCAGAAACGGGCATTCGCTTCGGGATTGTTGAGCCACACCAGTTCGCAGTCATTCCGGTCGAGCAGGCTGATGGCAGCCCTGGGATGCTTGGGGTGGATGAGAGCCGCGCAGTTTGGGAGCACCTTAAGGTTGAGGGATACATCAATAGTTCGGGCTTGATTCAAGACTCTCTCCGCACGGCTTTGAAAGACGGATCGGTGTTGTTGCCCGAAGCTCACGAGGCCCAGCGAACTCAGATCGAGGTAATTCTGAAGCGTCTTGCTGGGCGGTTGAATGTGAAAGACGCTGACGAACGCAGGACAGTCCATCTACGTCGTGGTCTGGACGGCTCTAAGGTGACGCTCGATCCCCAGTTCAAAGAACTTTGGTCCCGAATCCAGAAGAAGACGACGTATCGGGTTTCCTTCGATAACGAACTGCTGATCACGAACTGCATCCAGGCTCTTGATAAAGCTGAGCGAATACCACCAGCCCTCTTGCAGTGGCGCAAGGCGGGGATTGCGATTGGCCGAGCCGGCCTGACGACCAAGGAAGTGGCAGGTGGAGCCAAGACTGTTGCGGGTGTGGACAAGGATGTTTTGATACCAGTGCCGGACATAGTGACTGAACTTGAGAGCCGAACCCACCTAACTCGCCGAAGCATCACCCAAATACTTATATCCTCAGGCAGGTTGAGCGAACTCAAGCACAACCCCCAACGCTTCATTGAGGATGCAGCCAAGATCATTAACTACCAGAAGCAGATGCTCATCGTCGATGGCATTCGCTACAAGCAACTAGGCGAGTCCGAGATCTTCGCCCAGGAGCTCTTTGAGACCGAGGAGCTGACTGGCTACTTGAAGAATATGCTGACCGATACCACGAAGTCTGTTTATGACGCAGTTGTTTATGACTCCGCAACAGAGCTGGCGTTCGCGAAGGAGCTTGAAGCCCAAGACTCAGTCAAGTTGTATATGAAGCTTCCGGGTTGGTTTCATGTTCCGACCCCGCTCGGTGAGTATCGGCCCGACTGGGCAGTTGTTCTCGAGCAAGACGGAAAAGACATCCTCTACTTCGTCGTCGAGACTAAGGGCACTCAGTTTGTCCATGAGCTGAGGAGCAAAGAGGAGCAGAAAATCGATTGTGGTCGTAAGCACTTCGAGGCCTTATCGATGGAGAAACTTAACTCGGCTCGTTACGTTCTTGCAAAGGATTATGAAGCCCTGGTTGTGGAGGCTTTAGGGACCTAAAGAATTCAGAGTTAGCAGCCGCCTCGCTAAGCCGAAGTGCTGCTTAGGTTTTAAATGGCCAGTAGGCAATCGGGCTTTGGGCTCCAGTTGGGAGCGCGACGCGTTTGTCGTGCTCTCCAACCCACGCCTTGTGGAGTGCTCCGCTAGTTATTAGTTCCGCGTCGCAAGCTCTTCGGCCGTCTGTGCGCTGGTGCCACTTGCCAATTGTCATGACGGCGCGCGTTATGCCTTCGTGCACTGCAACAGCATGCTCAATGCCCTTACGCTCAACACTCGCGGGGCTAATGCGCCACATCCGCGTGTTGAGTCAAGGAGTTCTCGGTCGGTCAGCCCTATGCGAAAACCGTGCCCTCGGCGCTTGTATCCCGGCTACATCGGCATGTCGCGATCTGTCCATGCTCCGAGGCGTACGAGCAGAACAGGCGGGGCGTTAGGTGAGACAAGTCGTGCTCCGTAGCGCTGCGTGTATTCGTCTAATGGTTTTCTTCCGACTCCAGCACCGTGCCCTGCCACGATATTCGTCAAGTTTTCCAGTGAGTCGATAAGTGATGCCTCCACGAGGAGCGCCTCAGCCTCAGGGAGGCCGTGGCGTATGACATCAATGCGCGGCTCGAATCCCTTGGAGCGAATCTCTCGGATCAATCGTTGCTTTGCAGTTTGGCCTGTACCAGGTGCTGTGAGATCTGCGGCCTTACCGTGAGTAAGGAGGCGTGCACCAGTGCCCTTACCTACATAAAAGATCGTGTCATCGCGCGGGTCAACGAGGGCATAGACGTAATAGGGGCCAAGTTGCCTAGCGACCTCTCGGGGAAGATGGTTCGGTTTCATGGCATGAGTATTGCCTAAATCATGAAGATGACGGACGGGATTAGCGCTCATAGGGCATTAGACACGCAGGCTTGCGCTGTCACCGAGCGGGCTGGCACTATGTAGAGAATTCGGAGTGGGGGATCATGGGGCAGGACGAGCAAGTATTAGGTGATTCCGCGGGCGACACGGCGCTGAGCGCCGATGGTGTGATGCCGGAGGACGCGGCCCCGGAGAGAGATCCAGAACCCACTAGTGCCCCTGATATTACTTCAGTTGCGACTGCTAACCACCTTAATGATCTCAATGCTGAGGGGATTGCGGAGACGCCATCGGTCGATCCCGGTCCGTTTGAGATTGACGTCGACTACAACGATCGCGTCCTCTACGCGTTCGCCCACAACCGCATACCCACCGTCCGTTCGATCTCAATTCGAAATGTCGGCGGAGCAAAGCCCGGCACGCTGACAGTCTCGGTCACCTCGAAGTGGGGAGTTTCAGACCGCCAGGCGTTCAAGCCCAGCGAGTTCACCGTTGAGTGTCCAGCGCCGGGGCAGAGTGTGACGATTGAGCGCCCCGATTGCTTGCTCGACGATGTGACGCTTGGAGCGTTAGAGGAGGCTGCTCCGGCCACATTGTGCATATCGGTAAGAGCAGCGGAAGGCGCCGCTTCGCGGATCGAACGCCCACTCGAGGTGATGGCACGTACACAGTGGAGTCGCCTCGGAGAGGATGCAGCGGTTACAGCGGCGTTTGTTCAGCCGAATCATCCGAGTGTCGTCGAGATACTCCTAGAGGCTTCGAAGATCCTTGAAAAGCGCACTGGTAGTGGATCACTCGAGGGATATCAGGCCAATTCCCCCGACCGTGTAAGTGCCATAGCTAGCGCAATTTTCTCAGCGATGCAGAGCCGGGTGACTACCTATATCAATCCTCCAGGAGGGTGGGAGAAAGAGGGGCAGAAGTTGCGCCCGCTCGATGAGGTTCTCGAGACCGGTATGGGAACGTGTATCGACCTGGCATGCGCATACGCATCCTGCCTAGAACAGGCCGGGCTACATGCGATCGTGTTCCTCGTTCATGGCCACGCATTCCCTGGCTTCTTCCTAGAGGATACGGCTTTCGACTCGCAGGTCGAGAGTGATCTCGCCACGGTAGAGAGTTGGTTCGAGTCTGGTCGGATTATCGGTGTCGAGTCGACCATGATCCCATCAGGCGCTGGAGGGCGAAGGCCTTTTGAGTCTGCGGTCTCAGCGGTGAAAAGTCACTTCGCCGCTAGGGAAATTGGATGCGAGTTCTGTGATTACTACACCGAAGTAGGAGCATCACCATCGGATTTTCCGCACTTCGAACATGCGGTGGACATTTTCCGCAGCAGGCGTGCAGGTGTGCGCCCATTGCCTGCTCGGGTGCGTCAAGGTGATGCGATCGTCATCGTCATCGATAACGGGCCGCAAGCCATTCCGACTATTGAGCGTCGTGATGCCCAGACGATGCGACTACTACCGAATGAGGTTCCGGCGCGAGTGCAGCAGTGGAAAAACTCGTTGTTGGATCTTTCGTTCCGCAACCCGCTGCTCCACTTTAGGCCTGACACGCGCGGCGTGAGGTTGTTCCCAGCTGAGAATTCGCTCGGCGCGATTGAAGATGCACTCATTTCGGGGGAGGCAATCTCATTCGTCGACGCCACCGGGTTGAGCGATCTATTAAAAAAGGCTGGGTTCACGGCTATTCGCAATCTTGGAAATAACGAGTTGTCACAAGCATGGGATCAAGACCGAAAGCTATACGCGGATTGCGACGGTGGTTCGCTAAAGACGCGAGTGAAGAACCTTGTTAGTAAGGCAAAACTTGAGGAGCAGGACACTGGAGTTAACAACCTCCACCTTGCTCTCGGCTCACTTTCGTGGTCAGACAGCAAGAGCGAAGTGGGTCAGGTCACCTCGCCGATATTCCTAGTACCAGTGCGAATTCAATGGTCGCGCGGCGCGCAGGTGCCCGTCATGCGGTTGCAGGAAGGCGGTATGACCACAGTCAACTACTCGTTGATTGAGGCGCTTCGTGCGAAGGCCGGACTGAAGCTGGAGTGGTTCAGACAAGACATGTCGGATGAGCTCGGGCTGGATATTGCTCGAGGCTTGAACGAACTGCGCAAGGAGTTGCTTGATATGGGCCTCGTGCGTCAGGGATTCGAAGTCAAAGAGGACGCCGGCATAGGAAGGCTTGTGTTTTCTAAAGTTCGTCTGTGGAAAGACCTCGACGAGCACTGGGCTGAATTGAGCGGCAATGCTTCAGTGAAGCACCTCGTCGACGGCGGGGACCTGCGATTCGTCGATCCTGCTGACCCTGACGCTAAAGGTGTAGGCGACTACAACGACGTGACATTGATTAGCCCGCAGCCTGCCGACGGCGCTCAGACTCGAGCGATTGTGCGCGCACTCGCTGGGCACACCTTTGTGCTCGAGGGACCTCCAGGAACAGGGAAAAGCCAGACGATAACGAACCTTCTTGCGAATGCTCTCGCTGCCGGTAAGAAGGTTTTGTTTGTCGCAGAGAAGCAAGCTGCTCTCGGTGTCGTACAGGAGCGACTAGGGCAGGTTGGTCTTAACCCTTTCTGTCTAGAGCTCCACGACAAGGGTGCCAAGCCTGAGGAGGTGAAGGCTCAGTTGAGAGCGGCGCTCGACTTCATGCCGTCTGATGTGAAGGACGCATGGGAGCGCAACGAAGCGACCTTCTCGGCCGCTGCAGAAGGCTTAGCGGAGTACCGGAGGCGTATCCATGAGCCGACTGCCGGTGGACGGTCGTACTTTCAAGCGTACCGAACGCTATTGGAACTCGGCGAGGGGGAGACTGTTCCGGTCGGGCGCGCCATCGTTGACGAGTCAGAGGTCGTGTTGCAGGCGATCGCTAAGGCCCTTGTGGAAGCGCCCGGCGCACTAGCGCCTGCGCAGCCGCGCCATCGCCACCCGTGGAGCCTCGCTGCAAACCAAGACCGAGAAAGCCTTGATCGCAACTCTCTATCTGCAGAGGTGGAGGCACTTACCGTTGGCCTCTCAACTGTTTCTGCGACGCTTGGTGCGTGGAGCGCTCCGATCGGATCCGCATCGAAACCCGAAGACCTTGCCACCGTTGCCGCCGCTGCGAGAGTCGCTCAGGAGGGTCGGGTGCCTCAGCATTCATCGTGGAGAGAGATCGCGAGCAATGGTTGGCTCGATAGCGCCATGTCTGCGTGCGATGACGGGCTTGCTGGTATTGCGTCCTTGAAGGCACTAAGCGACTCGGCCGATGCGACTTGGCTAACGACCGACTGGACCACCACCCGCGACGAGGTGGTAGTTGCGGCAGCATCGTTTGTCATAGGACGCAAGGGCCGCGTTAAGACTTCGCTTGGATCCTTGGCGAGCACGCCTACGTTCCTTAATTTGGCCCCAGACGTTGCCGTGCAGCGCATCCAGTCAATCGCGCATGCCGCTCAGACTTATCGCGCCGCAGTGGCGACTCTTACTGAACTCCCTGGCATCGGTGCGCAGTTAATTGAGGCGGCGCCATCGGTTGGGCTTGTGGAGCAGATACGTCATCGTGTTGCTGACCTCGCGGCAATTTCTCACGCAGTAACGGTTGAAGGTCCATTCGGCGAGGCGATGCTTGCTGCGCTTGACAGCCCTACGTTGCCCCAGGCCGGAACCGGTGAGGCGCTTGACGAGGTTGCTAGGGCGTTAGGGCGCATCGGAGAGATTGTTAGTGCGACTGAGGCGACCATTGCAGCGTGGTTAGACGGGCGACCGGTAGCCACAGCGCTCGATGATCACATTGGTGAGTGGCGAGCCGGAGCCGAAGGTGCGCGCTTCCTCGAACTCTCTCGGTGGTGCGATGCCGTTGCTCACCTCGCGCCGCTCGATATCCCTCCGACCGCCGAACTCAGGACAGCCCTCCTTAGTGGAGCGCTGCGGCCCGATGAAGCAGCGTTGGCTTTTGAGCGTGCCAACCTCTTTGCTCTGCTCGAGGTATTAGGCGAGGAATATACGCTCGACGTATTTGATCAGCACACTCAGAACCGTCAGGTCGATCGCTTCATAGCGGGGCTCTCGGAGCGACAACAACTACTACGGTCCCTCATCCCTGCACGGCTCTACGAGGCACGCACTTTTAGCAGCACGGCTGGAACGGGAATGGTCTCAGAGTTCCGTACTGAGCTGACTTCGAAGCGGCGCGGGGCACGTTCGATACGCGCACTGATCCAGAAGTACCCCGACATCATCAGTGCGCTTACGCCATGCTTCCTCATGAGCCCTGACTCAGTCGCAAAATTCATTGTGCCTGGCACGATCCAGTTCGACATGGTGGTGTTCGACGAGGCCTCCCAGATTCGAGTCGCCGACGCGGTTGGAGCTATGGGCCGTGCAACCAGCGTGGTCGTGGTCGGAGATTCGAAGCAGATGCCACCCACGAGCGTCGGAGTTGCCGGGGGAGTGGACCCAGAAGACGAGCCTGTCTACGGTGACAACGCTCCCGTGACGGCCGACGCAGAGTCGATCCTCGATGAGTATACGGAGGCTGGCTTCGACTCAGAGATGCTTTCGTGGCACTACAGGAGCAAGGACGAACTGCTCATAAAATTCTCGAACGAGCATTATTACAACGGCGACCTTGCGTCGTTCCCTGCGCCCGCAGCGATGGTTGGGTGTGGAGTTGAGTACCGGAGAGTCGACGGGCAGTTTGACCATGGTCAGAGTCGAACGAACGAGATTGAAGCAGATGCGATCGTTGCTGAGATTCGCCGGCGCGCACACGATCCTGTCGACAGCCAGTACTCGATTGGTGTGGTTACGCTCAACGCCGAGCAACAGAAGTTGGTGAGGACAAAGCTTGAGGGTCTCGGGGACTCCGTCATTGACGACCTATTAGATCGCGACGATGAGTTTGAGCTTGTTGTTGTAAACCTTGAGTCGGTTCAGGGCCGAGAGCGCGATGTAATCATCCTAGGAACGAGTTTCTCGAAGCGACGCTCGGGTGAGAAGATGCCACTCAACTTTGGTCCGCTTACGAACGCTAAGGGAGAGAGACGCCTCAACGTGGCGGTCACGCGAGCACGTAGGCTCACGATGGTAATTAGTTCATTTGAACCGGCTGAACTCGCTGATGCAAAGTCGGTGGGTATGGTGCACCTGCGCGAGTATCTTGAACTCGCTAAGCGAGCTACCGCCGACCGCTCAGCGGTGATTGATGCGGCGCGGCCGGCCGAGGTGAATCTCTATGTGCAAGGCGTCGCAGACGCATTGTTAGCGAAGGGTCTGCGGGTTCATGTCGGCTACGGCCTCTCGAAGTTCCGAGTGGATCTAGCAGTATCGACCGATGAGTTCCCAGATCGATGGCTTGTTGGGGTACTCCTTGACGGTGAGGAGTGGGGGAAGCGCGCCCTAGTCCTCGACCGCGATGCTCTCCCCGTGACAGTGCTGAAGAACGCGATGGGGTGGCCCGCCACCGTGCGAGTCTGGCTCCCTGCTTGGCGTTTCCGGCCCGAGGAGGTTGTTGCCGACATCCTCGACGCCCTAATGCAGGCTGCCGAGGAGGTCAAGAACCCTCCGCCGATGCCCGAGCCTAAAGTCGTTCACGTTCCTCTAGTCGTTTCAGGAGATCAGCGCGAGGTGACCAAGACGAATACCGGGCAAATCGCTGGAGATACTCCGCCTGTGTTGAAGAGTGATCGAGAGCGTCCGTTCGTGGTGGCTGCTTTGCCAAGCATCCAAGGGACAAGCGACCACCTAGATAGCGGTGGATCTCGGCCAGTAGCTGCGTTAAGCGAGATCATTGAGCGTTCAGGCCCAATAGCGTCTACGGATGCTTTGAAATTGCTCGCAAATGCTTTCGGCTTGGCCAGCGTGCGAAAAACACGTCTCGAGCAGTTGATGCGATTTATCCCCGACGAGTGCTCAGTGAGTACACCCTTTGGCGACTTCTTATTCCCGCGTGAGCTTCTATCGGTTGAGGGAGAAGTGGTTGATTCGTTCACTTGGTACCGGACTTCGACTTTAAAGCAACGAACAATTCAGCAGATCTCCCCGCACGAGCTCGCTAATGCAATGGTTGATCTGGTGCGCGACAGCTTCGCTATTGATCCTGAAGATCTGGCACGTGCAATGCTTACACGGTTCGGGTATCAGCGTCCCGGCCCCGAAGTCCTGCCTCATCTACTAGCTGTTGCCGAGTGGGCAGTAGACGAGGGTTATTTCATCCTCTCGGACGGTAGATACGTGATCGCCTGAGGCGGTTTGGGCGCCTCATGAGGTGTGAGCCGCAACTATACGATTCTTCCGAGCCTAGAAGTTGGAGGGGTTTCCTCGCACGGCTGGCTAACTAGATTTGCGCTTGTGTTCGCACATTCTTCGCTCTGCAGATAGGCGCTTCGGTAGGTAACGAGGCGCGATTCCTGAAGCTCATACGTCGTAGGACCTCCACAGCGGGCTGCGCGTATAGGCGCTACTCTTGGGCCGACTTCGATAGATGACTATCGGATTATCGCTTCCGTTGCCTTGGGCTGCGGGTTGGGGAGGGCAGGTTCTAATGAGTTGGTATTGCGGCGCATGTGGTTCAGAGGTCAGCAGTGATGCAAAGTTTTGCGGGTCTTGTGGGAAACCACGCGTAGTCCAGCAGGGAGGGACACCGCCTCCTCCAGGAGCTCCGCCATTCCCTAATCCTGTAGGGCCACCCACTGGACAACAGATTCAATATGTTCAAGTGGCCTCGCCAGGCACGAATGGTTACGCGATCGCGTCATTAGTGCTTTCGCTAGTTAGCGCTTGCGGTATCGGTTCGATATTGGCGATCGTGTTTGGAAACATGGCGAAGAAAGAGATTGCGATTAGCGGCGAAGGCGGCTCCGGCCTCGCGAAGGCAGGCGTAATCATTGGCTGGATTGGGTTAGGAATTGTTGGAATCTACGTCGCTGTGGTGATAATTGCGCTTATCTCCGCCTCCGGAAGTAACTACTGATGTACTGCGAGAATTGCGGAGCGCTACGACAGGCTGGCAATGCGTTCTGCGTATCTTGCGGGGCTTCACTGGCCGCTGCAGATAGGCCGCAACGAGGAGCGCAGCCAAGTTTCGGATACGGAGCTACGAGCGCAGCCCCAGCTCAAGACAATCCGTTGGCGGTTCGATTAGCCACTTTTGCCTGTTGGCTCGCATGTGCGTCGGCTGCATTTTGGTTGGTTGGGGTGGGCGACCGTTTGGTCTACCGACACGGCGAAGAATTCGCTTGGTATCTCAAGAATCTTGACTGGTGGTACTGCATTCCGCTGCTGGTCACTGCAGGGATGCTGCTGGCGCGCCGAGGAACACCTCTAATCGGGACTGGGTTTCTAGTCGGCACCTCGGTTCTGCTCTATACAACTGTATTTGACTTAGGTATAAATCTTATTGAGCATTCCTCTACGCGTTACTTGACGGGACCAATGAGCTTGAATTTGATAGCGGCTGCGCTTGCTGTAGGTGCACTCGTTTGTGTATCTGTAGCGGTGATTCAGGGTAAGCCCAAGGTCTCACTGCCAAGTTCTGAATTGGTGATTGTTGCTTCTCTAGCCGCTGCGTTTAGCGCTCTCAATTTGGTCCTCTGGGCATACGGGAATCATTTCTGGTCGTTTGATCTAATTTACCTTGACGGCCCACCGATGTGGATACAGATTCTCTGGACAGGACTCGCCGTC
>Ga0209086_10003539_pt1 | contig 11838 bp, 4 predicted proteins | sample M_130207_XF_Meta_FD_187312 | JGI IMG/M metagenome (GOLD analysis project Ga0209086, IMG submission 187312) | Freshwater microbial communities from Lake Montjoie, Canada to study carbon cycling - M_130207_XF_MetaG (SPAdes) (version 2) | ecosystem: Environmental > Aquatic > Freshwater > Lake...
ACCGACATTCCAGAAAATACATTGCTGCGCGACGCCATTTGTCCACTGGGCGAAGTTGTGGATTTTCAAGGTCGCTCCATGCACATCACCGCGTGGTCGCGGCGATTTCTTTTCAAGGACGCGCAACTTCTGCAAACTGTTAAAAATCTTTCTGGCGGCGAGCGTGCGCGCGCGCACATTGCGCGCATGATGCTTGAGCCCGCAGATATTCTGGTACTTGACGAACCCACAAACGACTTGGACATTCCAACCCTTGAAGTGCTTGAGGAGTCGATCGAATCTTTTCCTGGCGCCGTGTTGTTGGTCACGCATGATCGCACCATGTTAAAGCGCTTGGCAAAAAGCATCGCCGTCATTGGCGCGCCCGACGCCAGCGTGTCGGTGGTCGCAAGTCTTGATCAAGCCATGGCGTGTTTGGAGCGCGCGGAAAAAGAAGTGGCCGAGCGCGACCGCACAACGCGCATGGAAGGAAACCGCGCCGCCAAAGCCGCGGGTGTGGCTACAAGCAAGCGCACAAGATTAAGTTTCAAGGAGCAGCGAGAACTGGACTCCATGGAAACCGCGGTTGAAACCGCGGAAAAAGAGCGACTTGTTGCGGAGGCGCGCGTGGCGGACCCCGCCGTTGCCGCCGACCATGTGAAAATGGCCGCAGCCTGCAAGTCGCTTGATGAGGCACAAGACAAAATCCACACGCTGTATGTGCGCTGGCAAGAGTTAGAGACCAAGCGGGGCTAGCGCGCCAACTTTGCAAATAGCGTTGCGGATTGTGTTACGGGCAATCACCAGTGTTTAAAAGAATCCACGACACATCGCCGGAATCAACCACACCGTTGTTGTCCAAATCAAGCGGGTCGCCTGGCATGGTGATGATTCCAATGTTTAGCAACACCATCGACACATCGCCGCTGTCAAGAACACGATTGTGATCCAAGTCGCCAGGGCACGAACCTATGGAGCCACCGGATTCACATTCATCAACAATGCCGTTGTGGTTAAAGTCCGTCTCTGGATAATCACGGGTCTCGCATTCATCAAGCAGTCCGTTGGCGTTACAGTCCGCGCCCACGGCGGATGTGTACGACAAGCTGCCCTTGATCCACGAACCATTGTTGCAAGCGTGCGCATCCACGGCAATGGACGGCATGAAATCAATCACCAAGTCGGCGGTGGAGCCGTCGCTGCCGGCAATAATGGAATTAAAGATCTCCAGTGGAATGGTCAGGGTCTGTGAAATTTCACTGCAATCCTTGGCTGGATATTTGAAATAATTTCCAATGAAGCGATTGTTCATGAAGACCGTGAGGTATTCCGTGGTGAGTGAGAAATCACCAAAGGCCTTAATTTCAAGCACGGGATCGCTAATGGCATTGGCGGGCGTGGCAATGGTCCATGTCTTGGAGTTGGTGTTGCCCGATGCGTCCTGGCCATATCCAATGGGTGAAAGTTTTTGCGACGCTAGCGCAACGGGGGTGTTCAAACCTTGTTCCACCAAATCAAGCACGCCGTTGTGATTGCAATCTTCTTCGGTGCCAGTTCCAATTTCACAACTGTCCAATTGATAATTATGGTTTTGGTCAAGGTCTGGGTTGGCGATTGTTTGAGTTGCATCCGCCACGCCATTTCCGTCGCAGTCAATTTGAATGGCGATAGCGTGCCCAGTGCCCGCTGCAATAGCGGTACAGAAGCCCAAGGTTTCTGAAATGTTGCATTGACCGCGTATGTTGGAACCCCAAGCTACAACAGAACCGTCACTTTTAAGAGCCATGGTGAAACCATAGATGACACCCATGTCTGTAGTTGCACCACCACCTGCAATGGCAGTGATGCCACTCAGTGTGACCCCCATTATTCGAACTGGTTGTCCGCGGGTTGATGCCGTGTTGGGATTTCCAAACGCATCAGTACCAAGGCATTCACCATCATAGTTTCGCCCCCAAGCAATTACAGAGCCATCATTCTTTAGGGCGATGGTGTGTCCGTAACCGCCCGCGATCGCGGAAACTTCGCTAAGAGCAGTAGCAGGAATATTGCATTGACCATCGCCGTTATAACCCCAAGCACGAACGGCGCCAACTTTCAGAGCAATGGTGTGGCGGGCACCGCCCGCGATAGCAGAAACGCCGCTTAGAGCATCAGCAGGAATGGTGCATTGACCGAATTCGTTGTTCCCCCAAGCCAGAACAGAGCCAGCTTTCAGAGCGATGGTGTGGTAGTAACCACCCGCGATAGCTGTAATGCCAGATTGCGCTTCAGCAGGAATGGTGCATTGACCGTTCCAGTTTTCACCCCAAGCTAGAACTGCGCCATCTTTAAGAGCGATGGTGTGGAAGTAACCACCCGCGATAGCAATAACGCCGTTTTGAGCAGCAGCAGGAATGTTGCATTGACCGCTCGAGTTGTCACCCCAAGCCAGAACGGAGCCCTGAATCTTCAGAGCAATTGTGTGGGAGTAACCGCCCGCAACAGAGACCACATCTGAAGTTGCGGAAGATGTTGGGAAAGCAGGAACATTCTGACCCCAACCAAAAATTTGGTCGTCTTTCAGAGCTACGGTGTAACCGCTTGCGCCCGCGATAGCGGTAACGCCAGATTGCGCTTCAACAGGAATGTTCAATTCACCGTTCCAGTTTGCCCCCCAAGCCAGAACCGCGCCACCTTTTAGCGCAATGGTGTGGTATTGACCGCCTGCGATAGCAGTAACTCCGGATTGCGCTTCTGCAGGAATGTCGCATTGACCGATCCAGTTTTCACCCCAAGCTAGAACCGCGCCATCTTTAAGAGCGATGGTGTATGCCCAACCGCACGCGATAGCGGTAACGCCGCTTTTAGCAGAGTCAGGAATGGTGCATTGACCTTGGTCGTTGTTACCCCAAGCCAGAACGGCGCCATCTTTGAGAGCAATGCTGTGACCGGCACCGCACGCGATAGCGGTAACGCCGCTTTGAGCAGAAGGAGGAATGTTGCATTTACCGCTCGCGTTGTCACCCCAAGCCAGAACGGAGCCCTGAATCTTCAGAGCAATTGTGTGGAGGTAACCGCCAGCGATAGCGGTAACGCTAGATTGCGCTTCAGCAGGAATGTTGCATTGACCGTAGTTGTTGTTGCCCCAAGCTAGAACGCCATTATTTTTAAGAGCGAGCGAGTGGTAGCCACCGCCTGCGATTGCGGTAACGCCAGATTGCGCTTCAGCAGGAATATTGCATTGACCGTCCCAGTTGGAACCCCAAGCCAAAACCGCACCATCTTTAAGAGCGATGGTGTGGAAGGAACCAGTTGCGATAGTAGAAAAATTATTCGCCGATGCCGGCACATTACATTGCACAGACTGGTTGTTGCCCCATGCCGTTACGCCACCCGTTGGGCCAGCCAACTCGCAACTATCGGGATACCCATTTCCATTTAAGTCTTTCAATACGCCACTAAGCAAATCACAATTATCTGGAATGCCGTTTGCATTGCAATCTTGCGCGGCGCCATTTGCAATTTCACACATATCGCCAACTCCATCACCGTTGCAGTCGGATTGATTTGGATTGGAAATTAAAACGCAATTATCCAAGCAATCCACAACGCCGTCCCCATCGGTGTCGGTGTCAGGCACGCCGCAGCCGCATTGGCCAGGCTTGGATTTATTCGCATCAAGTGGGCAAAGATCTGTGGCGTCATCAAAGCCGTCGCCGTCATCGTCTGTGTCAACGTTGTTGCCAATACCGTCGTGGTCAGTATCTACAGATTCACTCGCATCAAGCGGGAACGCATCCATGGAATCCACAACGCCGTCGTTGTCATCGTCATCGTCAATGCAATCAGGCGTGCCGTCACCGTCTGTGTCAAGCGCAGCGCCGCAACCGCCACATGCATTTGTGGGGCAACCGTTGCAAGGGCCAGCCACACTTGGGCAGGTATCACAGGCGTCAATAATTCCGTCAGCGTCGGTGTCAGTTTCGCAAGAATCTGGAATGCTGTTGAGATTGCAATCTTGCGCGGCGCCGTTTGCGATTGCACACACATCGCCAACTCCATCGCCGTTGCAATCAGCTTGGTTTGGGTTGGCAATGTTTGGGCAGTTGTCAACGTTGTCCGCAATTCCGTCGTTGTCCGTATCAGGAATAAAGATGCTGCGGAAACCTGTATCGCCCGCGCTCACTGTGCTCACATTGGCGCCATCAATAGCTTGCACTTTGTAGGTGTAGATAGTTTCAAGAGACACGGTTGTATCTAGGTATGAAGTTGTCGCGCCGGCTGATGAGCCAATGAAAATGTCGTCACGGAAAATGGCGTATCCAGTTGCGCCAGTGGATGCGTTCCAACTGATAAGCACGCCAGTTACGTCAGTGCCATCGCTAGCGACAACGCCTGTTGGCGCCGCCAAAGTATCAACTGCACCAGTGTTAAAAGTCCAAGGGGTTTGATACGGCGTTGTGCCTGCGAATGTTGGATTGAAAGTCCAAGTATTTCCGCTGCTAGTGTAAAGCGTCTGCGCGTCGCTTTTTAAATTCGCGCTGCCGATGGTGTACATGGTGGAACCACCATTTTGTGAAAGTGACTTTCCCGAAAAGTTTCCCCACAAAGTCATAGTTGCAGTGCCGCCTTTATTTATAATGTCGCTTACTTTCAACGTGAAGCGCCCAATTAAAATCGCGTGATCGCTATTCGCGCTGGCGTTGGTCTCAAAGCCCGCATTGAGCGGTGTTGCTTGGAAAATTCCAGCGCCCGCATATATGTTCGCTTGGTTGGAACCGCCTTGAATGGAACCAACATTTGAATTGGGGTTTAAAAAGTAATTGTCAGCGGTGACATTATTGCTGTTGCCAGCACCTTGTGTGCGGCAGCCAATTGTTAGGAATGAATCCCAAGTGTTGTTACCCGTGCCACCGTTTGCGCCAGCGGCTGGCAGCCAACTTGAGTTGCTATGTTGAAATGGTAATCCCAAGTTGTTTTGGTATTTAGAAATTTTACTTACGCCATGTGTGGCAGTATCAGTGGTGGCTTGACCATAAAAATTCACAAGCCGTTCGCCAGCGGTACCCGTTCCCGCCGCTGAACCCCACTGAACGTAAACATCCATCACCGAATAAAAAGCGTTTTGTGCGTTGGCTGGTTCACCACTTTCAGTCAGTACATAATTGCGCGCGAAAAAACCTTGAACGCCTGTGCTTGTAAGCGCGGCATATGGATTGGCGCCAACTACTGGAGTGTTGCCAGTGGTCGCGCCGTCCAAACCCAGCAACATGATTCCAAGGTCCGCGCTATCAATTTGGCGATCGCTATTCACATCTGTAATTTGTGACGAGAAGCGTTTGGCGGTGCTTGCCGATTTTTCTTGTGCAAGTGCGGATGCGGCCAAGGAGACCGTGAAAGCGCAGGCAATACATGTGTGAGCAAGTTTACGAATTGGATTTGTCATGTTCATGTGTGTGCTCCGATTTGTGTGATAAATGTGAATGCAGTTGGAAATTGTGTCCCGAAAAAAATCACGGCCAACTCACTTCACCAAAGTTCAAAAGGATGACGGCTGCGTCGCCTCCGTCAATGTTTCCGCTGTTGTCAAAGTCTCCGAATGAAGGATTGATTTCGCCCCAATACAGCAACAAAATGCTGAAATCACCAGAATCAATCACGCCGTTCAAGTCCAGGTCGCCCTTGGCCCACTCGCAATCATCAAGGTGGCCGTCCAAGTCGTCGTCGCTGGCGCCCTCCGCAAAGTCGCAGGTGTCAATGCGCGCGTTGAAATTGCAATCCCACTCTGGGTGGTCAAGCAAATCAAAGTCATCAATAATGATGTTGCGATTGCAATCAATGGATGGCGTGCGCGCAATTTCCAGGGCGTCAATAATGCCGTTGTGGTTGCGGTCAAGCGATGGATCATCTGACATGTCGCAGGTGTCTTGGCGATTATTGTTGTTGGCGTCAAGGGCAACTTGAATGGCGATGGTGTGTCCATCACCGCCCGCGATAGCAGAAACGCCGCTAAGTGCAGCGGTAGGAATGTTGCATTGACCGTTGCCGTTGTTACCCCAAGCCAGAACGGCGCCATCTTTAAGAGCGATGGTGTGCCAAGAACCGCCGGCGATAGCGGTAACGCCGCTAAGAGCAGCAGCAGGAATGTTGCATTGACCCTCGGAGTTGCGCCCCCAAGCTAGAACGGCACCATTTTTTAGAGCAATGGTGTGGTAGTAAGTGCCCGCAATAGCAGAAACGCCGCTAAGAGCAGCCGCAGGAATGTTGCATTGACCTTCGCCGTTGCTACCCCAAGCAAGAACAGTTCCGCCCTTGAGAGCGATGGTGTGGTAGGCACCGCCCGCGATGGCGACAACGCCGCTTTGAGCAGCAGCAGGAATGTTGCACTGACCGTAGTCGTTGCGCCCCCAAGCAAGAACTCTGCCTTCCTTGACAGCGATGCTTTGTCTTTCACCGCCCGCAATAGCAGAAACCCCGCTTAAAGCAGCAGTAGGAACGGTGCATTCACCGTAATAGTTGTTACCCCAAGCAAGAACAGTTCCGCCCTTGAGAGCAATGGTGTGGTAGGCACCGCCCGCGATGGCGACAACGCCGCTTTGAGCAGCAGTAGGAATAGTGCATTGGCCGTTGGCGTTATCACTCCAAGCCAGAACGGCGCCATCCTTAAGAGCGATGGTGTTGTAGTAACCGCCCGCGATAGCGGTCACGCCGCTTAAAGCAGTAGTAGGAACGTTGCATTGACCGTAGCTATTTTGACCCCAAGCCAGAACCTTATCTGTCTGCCGTCCCGCAACATCGCAAGTATCAAGCACGCCGTTGGCATTGCAATCAAGCGCGGGTTGGTCGAACAATTCATAGGTGTCAATGTGGCCGTTGCCATCGCAATCAATGGACGGAGTGTTGACGCAATCAAGCACATCAAGAATTCCGTTGTGGTTGCGGTCAAGGGCTTCATTGTCGCGGCAATCGCAGAAGTCAAGAATGCCGTTGTGGTTGTAGTCAAAGTTTGGGTTCACACCCATTTCGCGCACATCCAACTTGCCATTGTTGTCGCAGTCGCCGCCAGGACCAATGCCAACATAGCGAAGGTTTACATTCATAAAGCCGTCGGAACATTCACTGGCAGTGACGGTGGGTGAAGGCAGCAGCGTTATGGTTACAGAACCCGTGGCGGCGTAGGCAGCAAAGTTTGCTGCTGGAATATTTATAACCGCTGTGCTCACGCCGCCATTGGTGGCGGTGGTGCAATTCACGGCGCCGCTTTCAAATACTTTTCCAAGCGTGACGCCATTTACCTTCACGGTAAAAAATTCATTCGCGGCTTCAAGGTCGGCTTTGGCGCTAACGGTTAAGGGCACGTCGGAGTCCGTGGGCACAAGGCCAGTAAATGTGTAGTTCACAGCAATGTTCGCAGTAGGTACGCCAAGGCTTGGCGATGTCGCGGTGTATTCAATGGCGCCTTGGCAAGTGTCTGGAACATAGTCATGGTTAAGGTCGGTTGCGCCTGCAGTAACATCCAAGGGGTCATGAATGCCGTTGTTGTTGCAGTCTTGCACTGTGTACAGAGCGATGGTGTGGTAGTTACCGCCCGCGATAGCGGAAACGCCGCTTTGAGCAGCAGCAGTAATGTTGCATTGACCGCTGCCGTTGTTGCCCCAAGCCAGAACGGCGCCACCTTTGAGAGCGATGGAGTGATCGCCACCACTCGCAATTGCAGAAACGCCGCTTAAAGCAGCACTAGGAATATTGCATTGACCGTTGCCGTTGTTGCCCCAAGCTAGAACAGCGCCACCTTTCAAAGCAATGGTGTGGAAGTAACCGCCCGCGATAGCGGAAACGCCGCTTTGAGCAGCAACAGGAATGGTGCATTGACCGTAGTCGTTCCTCCCCCAAGCAAGAACAGCGCCACCTTTCAAAGCGATGGTGTGGTAGTAACCGCCCGCGATAGCGGAAACGCCGCTTTGAGCAGCAGCAGGAATGGTGCATTGACCGTAGTCGTTGCGCCCCCAAGCAAGAACAGCGCCTCCCTTGAGACCAATGGATTGTTGTTCACCGCCCGCGATAGCAGAAACGCCGCTTAAAGCATCAGCAGGAATATTGCATTGGCCGTAGCCGTTGTTACCCCAAGCGAGAACAGCGCCACCTTTTAAAGCGATGGTGTTGTAGTCACTGCCCGCAATAGCAGTAACACCGCTAAGAGCATTTGCGGGGATGTCGCATACACCTTCCCAGTTACGTCCCCAAGCACGAACAGCGCCATCCTTCAGAGCGATGGTGTGGTTGCTACCGCACGCGATAGAGGTAACGCCGCTTAGAGATTCAGCAGGAATGTTGCATTGACCGTAGCTGTTGTAACCCCAAGCCGTGACAATGCCAGTGGCTTGCGCAGACGCACTAGACACAAATCCAAAACAAGTAGCGCATAAAACTGCAAGTTGTAAACAGGCATAAATTCTATTTTGAATTAAACTTATGTTGCATTGCGTTAAAGCCACAAAGACATTGCTAAATAGATATGAAGAAGCATTAAGCGTGATCGAACGGTTCATTGTCTAGCCTCCAGAAATTGGCGCCCCGAATGGGTAAAAGCCAAGAGGCTTTGCAACGCAAGTTGATTATGACACAGTAATTAGGTATTTGCAAAAGAAATCTAGATCATTTGTTATAAAAAAAGACCCGTCATCGATTTAATTTTTACAAATGGTGAGTGATTTTAGAAAAAATCAGGCAATCTGAGCGATTTGAAATAGGCAAATAGCCGGATTGGCTGCCAGACTTGCTATCAGAATTATGTTGCGAGCCATTGGGCGTACTTGTGCGTCGAGGTAAGCGAACGCGACGTATACGCAACAAAAAAGATAGAAAGTTCTTGCTGGGCATTTGCCTAATGTGTCACTGCCATCGCTTTACGTGATGGCGGGCAATCCAATTCACTTCTTCTTCGCAGCCGAATTCAGCGCCTTTTGCGCCGTGACCAGTTGCGTAAGTGTGGCGTCGTCCAACTCCGTAGGCTGGCCTTGCCAACGCACAATGCCGTCGCTGGAAATAACGGCGCAACTTGGAATGCCTTTCACCTTAAAGAATGAACTTAATTTGTTGCTTGGATCAAGCGCCAGTGAGTAGGTGAATGAAGCGACATCTAATTTGTATTTCGCCATGCCGGCGTCAAAGGCGCTTTTGTTTTCGTCGCTAATACCAACGCACACCACATCAGCGGCAAATTTGCTGGCGGTTTCATTCATGTGGGGAATGGACGCGCGGCACGGCGGACACCATGTTGCCCAGAAGTCAATCACCAAAAGTTTTTTGTCCATCTTGGGTTGTTTGGTAATCCACTCTTGCACATAAAATGATATGAGTTGATTGCCGCGCTGATCGCTTGCGGTGGTGACAGCGTTTGTGAACGTTGGAAATGGCGTGTTGGATGTTGGGCCCCAGTTGCTGGAAGCGGCGCCTTTTGCGCCACCAGTAGCCGCGCCTGCGCCGCCACTTTTTTCCGCCAACAAAAATGCGCACGCGCGCTTGGCGCCATCCGCGGTCAGTCCCGCAAAGCGAATGTTGCCGCTTTGGTCCACCACAATGTTGGCGGGTTTTTTTGGCAGACCAAGCAACGCGCTCCAACTTCCTTCTGGGTCAAGCGCGATTAGAAACGGCGCCTTCTTCTCGTATTTCTTTTTTAATTTTTCCGCGTCGGTGGGAATTATGACGGCGAGAAACTTCACATCGGTGGGCAGCATTTTTTTTAATTTCTCGGCGGCGGCCATGCCAAACGGTTTGTCTTGCGCGCTTTGAATCACGGTTACGCCAGTCGTAAATACTGTTTGTGCGGCGCCGCCCAACCACTCAACACTGGCTGGCGCAACGGTCACAGGCTTGCCAATCTTTTCAGTCAGCGCCTCGCGGTCGGCATCATCAAGTTTCTCAAGCCATTTCGTGTTCGCGCTGCCGTCGTCGGCGGGCATGTCAATTGGGAGCGGCTTTTTTATTTCCTTGGTGTCTTTATCGCCAGCGATTTGCAAGGCGCCCAGAAGTGCCAGCATGATTAAGCTAATTTTCACGCGATATGGTGCGATGTGCATCGGTGCATCGTAACGCGTGCAGTGTGGTTACTCCGCGCGTGAATCACTTGATGCAACCGTGGTCACGCGCGCGCGACCAGAGCTTCGCCGAGCAAGTTGAATAACTACGACGCCGCCAAGAATAAAAACGGTCGCCACTGCAGTGCGCAAGCCGGGTTGCTCGTCCAGGAAAAACCAACCAAGCATAATTGCAACCAATGGATTCACATAGGCGTACGTGGAAACCGACGCCGCGCTGACGTGGTGCAACAACCAGACGAACGCGGTGAAGCCAATCATGGAACCAAACACCGCTAAATACAGCCACGCAATCCATGCGGAGTCGTTCCACGGAATTTCACCGATGGGTTTCCATGCTTCAAAGCACGCGCTGAATGCAAGCAACATTAATCCGCCTGAAATCATTTGCATGGCGCTGCACGCCAGTGGATGCGGTGGTTGCGAAACTTGCCTACCCACAATGCCGCCCACGCTCCACAAAATGCAACTGGCAAGCACCATCAAACATCCGATCACATCAACCGGAGCGCTGTCACTGGTTGCGAAAATTTTTCCGCTCATTAACACACTAACTCCAAACAGACCCACCGCAAGTCCGGCGATAATTTGGGGCGTGAATTTTCCCACGCCTGTTTGCCAGCGATCAAGCAGCAACATCCACAGCGGAGTGGTGGCCACAATCAACGCCGCAAGTCCCGACGGCAAACCTGGCCGCCCAAGGCTCATGCACAACAAACCGTTTGCGCCCAGCATCATGAACGCGCCCACTAGAAATGCGCCGCGCCAATACGCGGGTTTGCCCAGCCAGTGAAATTTAAATTTTCCAAGCGCCGCCAAGATCAGCATCAACGTTGTGCCGGCTAGAAAAAATCGTGAGCCGCCAACAAAGAGCGGGGGGATTTTTGTCACCGCGATCTTCATTCCTAAATACGTGCTGCCCCAAATGACGTAGACCAACGCGAAGCATGTAATGGTCATGGCGACCGGTTTTGCAGATGTGGAATTCACCGATGACACCAGCGAATCGCAGCGTTTTTTGCGCGTGATCGAGCGAATTGGACAGGGCTATGCGCGCGGGCGTTCATGAGAAATTGAATGGTAGCGATGACTTCGATCTTGATGCAAAATTCCCTATGATGGCTTTGGCGTTGTGCCGCCTATGGTTGTGTTCATGCTTGAAAGGATCCCATGTCTTCACTGAAATCAAACACTTCTGATCACGCCAATGTCAATGTCAACGCGCAGCAGGCCGCAAGTCCGGCGCGCGCCGTGAATCCAGAAGCGGTCACGCTGTCTGGCTATGAAGTTGAGCAGCAATACGGCCCGAACATTTCCACCACCGACGCCAAGGATTCAACCAAGCCGCACGCGCGCATTGGACAGCCTGGAGAATTTCCATTCACGCGCGGCGTGCATCAAACCATGTACCGAAATCGTTTGTGGACCATGCGTCAGTTCGCCGGCTTTGGTAGCGCTGACGATACCAATAAAAGATTTAAGTATTTACTGGATAATACCAAAGGCACCAAAGCCAACACGGGTTTGTCCACCGCGTTTGATTTGCCAACGCTCATGGGCCGTGATTCCGATGATCCTCTAGCGGCCGGTGAAGTGGGTCGTTGCGGCGTGGCCATTTGCACTATTGATGACATGCACCGTTTGTACGCCGACATTCCTGTGGGCGAAGTCACTGTCAGTCAAACGATCAATGGACCAGCGTGCGTGATTTGGGCCATGTATTTGGCCATGGCCAAGCAGCGTGGCATTTCATGGGATTCGCTTGGCGGAACGCTGCAAA
>Ga0209086_10003541_pt1 | contig 11836 bp, 5 predicted proteins | sample M_130207_XF_Meta_FD_187312 | JGI IMG/M metagenome (GOLD analysis project Ga0209086, IMG submission 187312) | Freshwater microbial communities from Lake Montjoie, Canada to study carbon cycling - M_130207_XF_MetaG (SPAdes) (version 2) | ecosystem: Environmental > Aquatic > Freshwater > Lake...
GCTTTTTCAGCGGCTTTAGTCTCCCGCGCAATCTTGGCCACGAGAAACTCAGGAATGAAGTTGCAAATCTGCCGCAAAAGATTCAGTTTCGACGGCGCTGGAACGGTTGGTTTTTTATTCATCCCTGCCGTGTGGCAGGGCTAAACAAATTGTTCCAGCACTTTTTTCAAAAATCCTGTGGGATGGCTGTGAACTTTTTCCGTTCCTGGACCACGGGTTCGTCCACCAACGGTGACGCGCCCTTTGCCACCTCCCCAATGGACAAAATCCGCAGCCACGGTTCCATTCCGCTCTACACCTGGCAGCCGCAGAACAGCAGCCTGGGGGTGACGCAATCGTTCAATTGCGCGAGCATCATTGCCGGGAATTACGATGCTTACATCACCACCTGGGCGGCGGATGTGAAAACTTGGGGGCATCCACTCTTTCTGCGCCTGGCCCACGAGATGAATGGCAACTGGTATCCGTGGTGCGTCGGCGTCAACGGCAATACGTCCGCCCAATACGTGCAGATGTGGCAACATGTGCATGACCTCTTCACGCAAGTGGGAGCCACCAATGTCACCTGGGTCTGGTGTGTCAACACGGCCTTTTCCGGCTCGACGCCCATTGACGAGCTATATCCGGGTGACAACTACGTGGATTGGGTCGCGCTGGATAACTATAATCGCCTGTCAAATCCCTGGGGAGATTTTTCGGATCGGGGAACCAATACGATTGCCCAGTTGATCAGCATTGCGCCGGGCAAGCCCATCATGGTGGCCGAGACGGGTTGCAACCAAAACACCAACTACAACAAAAGTCAGTGGTTTCTGAATGCGCTGACCAATTATCTGCCAGCGGTGCAGCCGCGCATCAAGGCGTGGGTGTATTTCAACGCCACCAATGCCAATGACGGTAATGACTGGGTGATCACGGATCCGACCAATGCCGTCGTCGGTTACCAACAAGGCATCGGGCTGTCCTATTACGACACCAATCGGTATGGCTCGATTTCCAGTTGTCCGATCCAGCCGTTGTCCAACGACTTGACGACGAGTGACACGATGCCGCCCTTTGTTTCGATCGTCAGTCCCGCAACGGATCAGGTGACTAATGGCACGGTGGTAAAAGTTCGCGCCTCGGCCTCCGACAAATCCGGCGTCAGCAACATGGTGTTTTCCGTGAATGGCGTGGCGCAGCAGACCAACAGCTCCGCGCCTTATCTGTTGAATTGGACCGTGCCCGTTCACAGCGTGATGACCTACACCCTTACCGCGACGGCGTATGATTCCGTGGGCAACAGTGCCATCAGCACCATTCAAGTGGGTTCACAAAACGCCGGGACGGTGACCCTGACGAATTCGGATGCCGTGAACGCTTCTTCGTTCAACACCGCGGGCAAATGGGACAGCGGTCAGCCGCCGACGGCGGGCTATAGTTATCTGGTCAGCGGCACCAACATTCTGCGCACACCGACGAATAACAGTCCGTATGTTTTTGCCGGCGACTCTTTAACCGTGGCCGGCACGTTTTATTTCAAGGAGACCAATGTGGTTACCGTTGACGACCTGGAACTGACGAACGGACTCGTGCTAAACTTCAACGCCGGCGGTAATCCAAATACCGGACGCCTCAACGGCAATATCAATGTGATCACCAATGCCACTATTGATGCCGGAGGAAATAGCGGCGGGACGACGGGGATGCAAATTATCGCCCCCATCAGCGGCAGCGGCGGCTTGACGTTCATCCGGCCAAACACTGTGAGCTTGAGCAACACGAACACTTACAATGGTCCGGTGATGGTCGCCGGCACGACCCTGATATTGGACGGCACGGCAACGTTGACGCCTTCGAGTCTCACGTTGTCCAACTATGTTTCCGGCGGAACCGGCTACAACGGCGTCACCAACCTCGTGCTTGCGGGCGGCAGACTCAATGTGGGGAGCGACTCTTCCGGCGTGCTGCGCGTCGGCTATCGCAATACAGCGGGGACGAACTGCATCGCGGTGCTTGATGTCTCCTCGCAATCCAACTTCACGGTCAACGTGGGCGAGTTCAGCGTCGGCTACAATTTCAACAATGATAACTTCACCACGCTGGGTTCCGTATATCTGGCCACGAATAACAACGTGACCGCGACGAGTGTGCTGATCAGCTTCAGCGGCTTCAGCGGCACCAGCGTCAGCAATTTCATGAAGCTCGGCGGCGGCAGTAATTATTTCAATACGCCCATCATGACCGTGGGCGGGCAAAAGGTGAGCGGGCAACTGACCCTGCCCGCAGGCGGCGTGTTTCGACTCGACAACGGAGCTGCGCGAGCCGACCTGACCCTCGGCGGACAAAATGTCAGCACCGCCTCCACTTGCAGCGGCGTGGCAGATTTCAGCGGCGGAACTTTCATCGCCACGGCCGGAACCTTGACGCTCGGCCAGAAAAGCGGCGGCAGTTCCGGCGGTGCCAACGGCACGCTTGCCATGAGTGGCAGTTCGGCGAACGCCGTGAACGTCAATTCGGTGGTCATCGGCAGCCTCGCGGGTGCGACCACCGGTTCGCCCGTGGCGCAAGGCACCCTGACCTTCAACGGCGGGAATTTCCTGGTGAACAGCAACGTGACCCTCGCCAGTTTCAGCGGCAGCTTTGGTTCAGCGAGCGGAACCCTGAATATCAATGGCGGAACTTTCGCGGTGGCAGGCAACATCGCCGACGGCGGCGGCGCGGCCACGCTCAACGTGAACGGCGGCCTGCTGGATTTGAAGCCGGCGGGGGATGCGGGGGCCGGCAGCATCACGGTGGATTCGCTGCTGCTCAATGGCGTCATCACCAACGCGCTCAACGTGACCGTCTCAAAATTTTCGGGCAATGGCACCATTGCTAGTCAAACCGGCGTGACCACGGTGTCCGGCTTGACGACGCCCGGCGGCAGCAACAGCATCGGGGTTTTGACGGCCGGAGCGCTGGTCCTTTCAGGCTCGACCGTGATGGAACTGAACCGGACCAACGCATCGAATGCAGACCGGCTCGTCGCCAGCTCGATTACTTTTGGCGGCACGCTGACAGTGACGAACTTGGGCGGCACGCTGCTGGCGGGCGATGCCTTTCAATTATTTTCCGGCGCGATCAGCGGTGCGTTTGCGACGACAAATCTGCCGGCGCTGTCCTCTACAAATCTGCATTGGGACGTTTCGCTGCTGCCGAGCCAGGGCATCCTCAAGGTGGCCGCCAACACGGCGACAACGCCTACCATCACAGCTCCAGCCGTCAGTGGGACGAATTTCAGTCTACAGGTAACGGCTTCGCAGGCCGGATTTAATTATGTGCTGCAGGGGACGACCACGCTCGCTCCCGCCGCTTGGAAAGGTTTGCAAACGAATGCCGGCACCGGCGGGACGCTGAATTTTTTATTCCCGATTACGCCGGGCAACCCGCAGCAGTTTTTCCGCATCAGCGTCCTATAAAATATGAAATTAAACGCGGGTTGAACCGAGCTGGCGGTTATTTTTGAACCAAAAGATTGCAATCCGTATGGCTTCTTCAACACTCTTCCAGACAGCCGCTGTCAGATGAATTTGCGTTCACCAGATTTTTGCTTTGGGACCCAGCAAGGTTTCCCGGGCAGTTGGCTATGGCGTGTCCTGTTTGTCGTGGGCGCGCTTTTCTGGGGAACGGAATTGTTCGCTGCCGAAAACATTCCTATCGATGATGCTTATTCTGCGCGGGTCTGGCTGGCGGAGGACGGCTTGCCCGAAAACCGGGTGGTGGGCATTGTCCAATCGGCAGACGGTTTCTTGTGGGTGGCGACGCAGAACGGCCTGGTTCGTTTTGACGGAGTCCGGTTCCAGCCGATTGACGTCGCGATTGCGCCCGGAGGAATTGTGGGCACGGTGCGCGCCTTGCTGCGGGATCACACGGGAAAAATCTGGCTGGCAAAACAGGAGGATGGCTCGCTGTATTGTTTTGATGGCTCACAGATGCGCGTCATCACGCCCGATCCTGGGCTGGTAAAAAATGAGACGCCGCGTTCGATCGCCGTGACGGGCGATGGCGGGCTCTGGGTGGCTTACTCTTCCGGCAAAGTCCTCCGTTACTCACCCGATGGCAAGGCAACCATCTTCACCGCCAAAGAAGGGTTGCCCGTCGGCGGCGTCACCTGCTGGCTGGCGACCGACCGTGATGGAACCTTATGGTTCGCGAAGGGCAGCCGGGTGGGCGTTTTTCGCAACGGACAGTTCAACGTGCTGGAAAACTTTGCATCGCCGGTGGTGCGCATCGCCGCTGCGCGCTCAGGCGGTATATTAATCTGCGCCGGGCAGCAGATTTTGAAATATGACGAAGGCGGCGAACCGGTGGAACTAGGTAAGATGATGGTCGGCGAAGGGCAAGACCGGTCGAGTTTCGACCCGACGGTTTTATTGGAAGACCGCGCGGGATCGGTCTGGGTGGGTACGGTTTCCGCCGGTTTGTTTCGTTGCCGCAGCAACACCGTGGAGCGGGTGGAAGCGTCCAATCCCGCCATTCTTAGCCTGGCCGAGGATCGCGAAGGCAATCTGTGGATGGGCACGCGCGGCGGCGGTTTGAACCGGTTGCGCCAGCGCGTGGTCTCCATGATTCAATCGTCGGACGGACTGCCGTTTGTCGGCGTGCAATCGGTTTGCCAGGATGTGACCGGCGCGCTGTGGGCGGTGGGGCAGAATGGCGTGCTGGCGCGCGACCAGAAAACCAACTGGATGGTTCAATCTCCCGCCGGCAGTTCAGGTCAGGTTTATGCGACATGCGCGGCCGCCGCCACTAACGGCCTCGTCTGGATTGGCACGCGGGAGGGCAACTTGTATCGCTGGGACAATGGCCGGTTCAAAGACCTTGGCCTCCGTGACGGTTTGCGCGCCCAAACGGTGTTTTCATTGCTGGTGATGCGCAGCGGCGATCTGTGGATTGCCACCGCTGCATCCGACGGGCTATTCCGACTGCGCGGTGAACAATTGCAGGCCTTTAATCTGCCGCCCGGCCACCGGATCATTCGCGCGATGGCGGAAGATGCGGCCGGAAACTTTTGGGTTGGAGCTTCGGATGGCTTGTTGGTGCGCGTGTCCGTAGATGACCAGATGGAGGTGGTGGTTCCGCCAGTTCAGTCAGCTGCGCTACCCATCCGCTGTTTGCATGCAGCAGCGAACGGCGACTTATGGATTGGTTATGGAGGAGCGGGAGTCGGGCGGCTGCGGAATGGAAACATGACCCGGTTCAGCACCGATCAGGGACTGCCGAACAATTACATCGCCCAGATTCTGGAGGATGATCGGGACGGCTTGTGGTTCGGCGGAAATCAGGGTTTGTTTCACGTGCGCGAGCGGGATTTTGATGAGGTAGCTGAGGGAACGGCAACGCGTGTGTGGCCCGAGATTTATGGGCGCAGCGAAGGCTTGCCGGGACTGCAGTCGAGTTTTGATTATTATCCAAACTCGTTGCGCACCTCGGATCACCGGCTGATTTTTTCCATGCTTTCGGGTTTGGCCGAGGTGCGTCTGGAAAATGAACTGCTCAACTATCGGCAGCCTGGTGTATTTATCGAACGCGTCACCGCCGACGGAAAAAGCTTCGCCGTTTATCAGGGGTTCAAGCCACCGTCATCCACCAATCTGGCGGCGCCAATGGAATTGAGCCTTTCAGGCAAAAAAGACGAACTGCGGTTACCGCCGGGATTACAACAAGTGCAGTTTGAATTTACCGCATTGAGTTTTGTCGCCCCGGAGAGCGTGCAGTTTCGCTACCAGTTGGAGGGTTTGGACCAGAACTGGGTGGATGCCGGTTCGCGGCGGGTCGTCACCTACACGCATCCGCCACCGGGAGACTATCGTTTCAAAGTCATCGCCTGCAACAATGATGGCATCTGGAATAGAATCGGCGACACGCTGCCGGTCAACTTCGCGCCATACTTCTGGGAAACGATTTGGTTTAAGCTGGCGCTCACCGCCCTCGTATTTGGCGCTTTGGGCTTCGGGTTGGTGCTGGTGCTGCGCCGCCGTCACCGGCTGGAAGTGGAGCGCCTGGAACACCTACGCGCCGTGGAACAGGAACGCACCCGCATCGCCCGCGATCTACATGACGACTTGGGCGTGGGTTTGACGGAGATCGGCCTGCTGGGCGATCTGGCCGGCGCGAACACGTTGGTGCCCAACACCAGCCGGGAAAAAATGCAGGAAGTCACCGCTCGGGCGCGCACGCTGGCGGCCTCGCTGGATGAAATTGTCTGGGCCATTAATCCTGCCAACGACACATCGCAATCGGTGGTGGAATATTTTTTTGAGTATGCCCAGAAGCTAATGGAGCGCGCGGGCATCCGCTGCCGGTTGAAATCGAATGAGCCGATGGCGGTTGGCAACTTTAGCGCGAAAGACCGGCACGAAGTTTTTCACGCTTTCAAGGAAGCTTTGAACAATGTCATCCGTCATTCTGGCGCTACTGAAGTTCAGGTGAGCATGTCGGCGACGGAAGGGGAACTGCAGATTCGCGTGGCAGATAATGGCCAAGGTTTTGTGGCCCCAGCCGGCGATGGCTCGCGCGATGGCCTGACCGGAATGCGCGAGCGCCTGCAACGATTGGGCGGGCGTTGTGAAATTGATGGCACGTCTGGCAGCGGCACGACCGTCACCTTCATCATTTCACTGCACCCTAAAACTAAAACACAACCATGATCAAAGTCGCCATTGTCGAGGATGACGCTCCGTTTCGGAAGAGCCTGCGTCAGGTTATTGAGTCCAAACGTGGTTTCACCTGTGTCGCGGAGTGCGGCACGGGCGCGGAAGCGATCGAACTCATTCCGCGCGACCCGCCGGAGATTGTCCTGATGGACTTGAATCTGCCGGACGCCTCGGGAGCGGAAGTGACCGCGCGCCTCAAGGCGGTTTTGCCCGACCTTAGTGTCGTCGTCCTGACAGTTTACAACGACACCGAGCACATTTTTAAGGCGCTGCGGGCGGGTGCCAACGGCTACCTACTCAAACAGGCCAGCGCGGTTGAGATCCTTGAGGCAATTACCGATGCGCACAACGGCGGTGCCCCGATGACCAGCGGGATTGCCCGCAAGGTGATCGCGGCGTTTCATGAGCCACCACCGGCGGATAAGGTCACGGCCAAGTTGTCCCCGCGCGAACGGCAGATTCTCGAGTTGGTGGCGGATGGCTACACCAGCAAAGAAGTGGCTGACAAACTGGCCATCACCAAAAACACCATCTATTGGTATTTGGAAGAAATCTATAAAAAACTCCATGTGCATAGTCGGGTGCAGGCGGTCAACAAGCTGCGCCAATCACAATCTCGCCCCACGAAACCCTAGGTGGGGCACACTACGGACAATGAACCAAGAAGTGGTCTTGGTCACACCCCGCGTTTTGCGGGGTGGCTGGTTTTCAGAAATGATTTAATATGCCCCTGTTGTCCGCTGCGGTGATGAGGTGGTTTGGCCGCCAGAAATTTGTTTTAGGTTGAATACTTTCTGACGGCAGGCGGTGGACGTTGAGATAAAATGAAATTTATAAACAGGTCATAAACGGGTCAGGGAATAGTAACGTGTCATTGCCGTCATTTCCCTGACCTAGCTCCCCCAATGGGATCCAGCGACACGCTGGTTTGCGGTTAAAACTTCCCCTCCAAAAATTCGTGTCAATTCGTGAAATTCGCGTCACACCCGGGTCTGAACCCCGTCCCGCTTCATGCGCTCGCCGGCAGTCGTCGCGCCAAGGGGCACCTGTCACGCCGGCTGCTGAAAACCGGCGGCTGGCACTTCGCTCCGGACACAGACAATGAGTGAGGGTTGACGTGTCGGCGCTGTGGCGCCTCGGAGTGATTCAATATGAGATCGCTTCGCTCACACACTAAAATGTGAGTTCGCTTAAACGGGTCAGGGAATAGTAACGTGTCATTTCCATCATTTTCCCGTCTTAGCATGTTTCGGAAGCTCCTAACCAAGATTTCCCTGTCACATTTGGAGAATTTGTAAAACGTGAAAAATAGCACGAAAATGGGTGACCCTTTTAGAGGCTGCCATTTTCGCCATCATCGTAAAATGGTCTGGACTATTTTACGACGCACACAATAATGGACACATGAGTGACCGCCCTCGCTTCTACACGGGTGTGCTGCAGGATCATCTGCAAAGGCATCGTCAGATGGCCCTGATTTCCGGCCCGCGTCAGGTGGGCAAGACCACCGTCTGTCGCGCGCTTGGCGACGCCTATTTCAACTGGGATAACACCGATGACCGGCGATTGCTCTTGCGGGGCCCGGCGGCGCTGGCCGCCGCGCTGCATTTGGATCGGCTGCGCGCCAAGCCGCCCGTGGCCGTGCTCAACGAGTTGCACAAATATTCGAAATGGAAATCGCTGCTCAAAGGCTTCTTCGACACGCACGGCAACCAGGTGCGCTTGCTGGTGACGGGCAGTTCCCGGCTGGATGTTTTCCGCCGGGGTGGCGACAGCCTGATGGGGCGCTATCTGCTTTATCGCATCCATCCCTGGAGCGTGGGCGAATGTCTGCGCACCCGCCTGCCGGCGCGCGAGATTCACGCCCCGGGCGAGGTGGCGACCGGTGACTGGGACGCGCTCTGGCAACATGGCGGATTTCCCGAACCCTTTCTGCGGCGGGACAGCCGCTTCACGCGCCGATGGCGTTCCCTGCGTCACGAACAACTTTCGCGGGAAGATCTGCGCGAGGTGGCGCACATCACCGACCTCGGCACCATGGAAATTCTCATGCAAATTCTCGCCGAGCGCAGCGGCCAGCAGCTGGTCTATTCCAATCTGGCACGGGAAATCCAGGTATCGGTGGATACGGCCAAGCGATGGGTTGATCTGTTAGGCCGCATGCACTACGGATTTCTCGTCCGGCCCTGGTTCAAGAATATCGCCAAGGCCCTGCGCAAGGAACCTAAATGGTTTCTCCGGGACTGGAGCGGCCTGGCCGACGAAGGCGCCCGGGCGGAAACATTCGTCGCCTGCCACCTGCTCAAGGCGGTGGAGGGCTGGACGGACTTGGGCCTGGGTGATTTCGAGTTGCGCTACCTGCGCGACAAACAGAAACGCGAAGTGGATTTTCTCGTCGTGCGCGACCGGCAACCCTGGTTTCTAGTTGAGGTCAAGCTCGCTGACCCGAACCTCTCGCCAGCGCTCGCCTACTTTCAGGCCCAGACCAAGGCCTCCCACGCTTTTCAGGTGGTGATCAACCTGCCCTATGAGCCGGCTGATTGTTTTGCCGTCCGGCAACCCGTGGTGGTTCCGGCCAAGACCTTTTTGAGCCAGCTCCTGTGACGTTGGATGATTGAGGTCATGTTGCCAAATTGTCCGTGACTTGAAACTCGTTCGCTCGGGAACAATGATGGCTCGCTGCGCTCAATAGCATGTTTGTTCGCGTTGCTTTCCATTCGTGGGCTCAATCGGTCAACACGAACGAGGGCTCGATTCCCTTCACCCGCTCCATTGATAATCAAGCACTTATGAAGAAGTGCAAGTGAAGTGCAAGTAAAACGGCCTTCTAAAATTCGATCTACAGAGGGTGATAATCTTACGATTCGACCGTTCGCGAGGTGTTCTTACCATTCCTCCTGTAGATTAAAGTCTTGCACACATCCTCAAATATATTGAGGATGTGTGCGATGCGGAAACAGCGAAAAATTGACCCGTTTAGCGCGCTGATGGAAATTGCTCAAGCGCAACAGGGCTACTTCACCACGAGGCAGGCCATAGCCGCCGGTTACGCGGACAACACACACACCTATCACGTCCGCACGGGAAATTGGGAGCGGATTCAACGCGGCATTTATCGGCTGGCACATCTTTCGCCAGCGGAAGATGGATTGACGCCGGCTTATCTTCTGTGGACGCGTGGTCGTGATGACAAGCCGCTTGGGGTGCTTTCGCATGAGACGGCGTTGAGTTATTTCGATCTGGGTGATTTTAATCCACCGAAAGTCCACCTTACTGTGCCGCCTGATTTTCGCCGGAACAGCCAGCCGCCCAAGGCGGTTGTCCTCCATCACGCCCTAATCACTCCGGCGGAAACCACGCTCCTGCGTGGGATGCCGATTTGCCGGGCAACCCGCACCTTGTGTGATGTGGTGCTAAAAAATATTTTGGCTCAGGAAGAATGTCGGCGGTTGGTCAAGGAAGCTCGGCGGCGCGGACTGATTCTTGACAGTGAAATTACGGCGGCGAAAGCGAATCCTAAATTCTCCGCCATCGCTGGAAAGCTGTTCCCATGAATCGCTACGAAACTCCCGTCGCGCTGAGGCGTGCTCTTGAAGACCGGATCATTGCTTTGGCGACCAAGACGGGCGATGACAATCAGCGATTGCGGCGGCAGGCTGCATTTGACCGGTTATTGTGCCGTTTATTCCAGAATGAAAAATCGCCCTGGTTGCTAAAGGGCGGTTACGCAATGGAACTTCGCATCCGCGGTGCGCGCACGACTCGGGACATTGACCTCGCGTTACGCAGATCGGCGGCAACTCCCAAAGGGTGGAATGTTGAAGTCGTGACCGCCATGCTACGTCAGGCTGCCGCAATCAATCTGGCGGATGGTTTTGAGTTTACCATTGGCGAAGCAGTTCTTGACCTTGATGCTGCACCTTCCGGTGGCGCACGATTTACAGTTTTAGCACAGATGGCCGGCCGGCAGTTCGCCCAATTCCATATGGATGTCAGTTCGGGCGATGTCCTTCGCGAGCCTTACGAAATACTTGAAGGCCGGGATTGGTTCGGTTTTGCCGGCTTGCCCCGCGCTCGTGTGCCAGCGGTTTCGCCAGAGGAGCAATTTGCTGAAAAAATACACGCTTACACCTTGCCGCGAGCAAGCCGGGAGAATACCCGCGTGAAGGATTTGGTGGATTTAGTTTTGCTGATCGAACAGGCTAAACTCGACGCCACCCGACTTGCGAAATCCATTCGTGAAACGTTCCAGCGGCGTAATACGCACAGCTTTCCAACCGCACTTGCCGCACCGCCGGCCTCATGGTCGGTGCGATTTTCAGAAATGGCGGAGGAATGCGGACTGGAGCCGGACATTCAGAAACATTTCAGTGTGGTCACGCAATTCATCAACAAGCTGGATCTTTGAACTGGCAGATGAACTGCTTCTGACCATCTAACGCCATTTTACACCACAGAGGAAGAGGGTTCGATTCCCTTCACCCGCTCCAACTTTTTAAAACTTTAATTCACAAGGTGTTATAGCTTTTAAAGCTTTCTTCTAATTGGCTAGCGCTAAATCCCAGTGCTAAAACATCTGCCCATTTCAATCGTGTTCGGGGAAGCTGCTTTCCCAATTCACCCGGTGATTTGATTCATATCCAGATGTGGAATCGGGCCAGTGCTGACAGGGCATGGAATTAATCCTTGTCCCGTCTTTGGCGCTGGGAGTTGAAAAAAGTCCCTATGATTGGATGCGGGACAATGATCAAACCTATTTCCCACTTCATTTTCAGTATTCAAAAAGCCTCAATTAAAAAAGTGCGAAACTGTTGACTGCCCCCTTTTCTGTTTTTTACAGGAAATTCATTTCCAGCTATTTGGCTTTTGGCTGCTGTTCCTATCTCACAATTGCCACGTGATTTATTTGCGGAAAAGCATGAAAACGAGTCGTAGGCTTTGGTGGCCACGGGTTAAAAAGTTATGATCTAAATCGCATAATAATACATTATGCGTTATTTCGAATATTAATTAATTATTGAAATTACCCCATAGTCAGATCTATGAAGACCTTGATTCGAGATGCCCGCCAGCTTGGCAACTTGATTCGGCGCGCCCGCAAGCAGCAGTCGTTGAGTCAGAAGAGTCTTGGTGACCGTGCCGGACGGCGCCAGGAAACC
>Ga0209086_10003542_pt1 | contig 11833 bp, 8 predicted proteins | sample M_130207_XF_Meta_FD_187312 | JGI IMG/M metagenome (GOLD analysis project Ga0209086, IMG submission 187312) | Freshwater microbial communities from Lake Montjoie, Canada to study carbon cycling - M_130207_XF_MetaG (SPAdes) (version 2) | ecosystem: Environmental > Aquatic > Freshwater > Lake...
TGACGCTCCGAACCGCCTGCAACGCTGCCGACACGGCGCCATGGTCGTAGGTCGGGTTCGCAACCACGTAGGCGGCCGGTCCGTACGCCACGCCCCCCATTTGCAGGCGTTCCGGTGCGCGGTCGATTGCGTTCTGGACGATGCGACGCGCGGATTGAAGCCTGGTTGGCGACACGTCGGTGGCGCGCATCGCCTCGGACACGTCGAGGATCACCATCACCGTTGCCCGGTCACGTGGCATCGGGTGCGTCCAGACTGGCCTCGCAAATGCGATTGCCAGGCCGGTAAGGCTTGCGAGTGTCAGGAAAGAGGCAGCACCCCGGCGCCAGCGTCCTGGTCGCCGTGGGGGCGAATGCGTCGCAATCCGGAAGAGATCCGCTGACCGTTTCCTGGATAGCCTCGTCATGCCCCATGCGAGGAGGATCAAGGGGACCGCAAGGACACCCCAGAGGAGTTCCGGTTGCCGCCATTCAATCCCGTACGCCTCAAAGGCATCGCGGAGACCGGTTGCCGAACCTAGCAAGTCGCCTATGTTCACCGAGCACCCGCTCCGAAGGGTGTCGCTTGCCCAGGTCGCGGCGACCGGTCAAGCCACCACGAGGCGAGGATTGAGGCCAAGGTGAGGGTCACTAGCGAAGCGATGGCGAAGTACTGCCCGATGTCATAGCGTTCCCAGTCCCACCCCAGGGCCCGGCCAAGGTCCCCGTAGATGCGGTTCAGTTCGCCCGCGCCGGGTGCGAAGTAGTACTGGCCACCAGTCTGCGCGGCGATTTCCTGAAGCAGCGTCTCGTCAACACCATTTCCGCGATTTCCACCACCGAACGGGTTTCCGCGTCCGCCCATCCCAATGGTGAAGACCGGGACACCCGATGTCCTCGCGTCTGAAGCCGCCGCGTGCGGGTCTGGCCCCTCGGTGTTCTGCCCATCCGTGAGGAGAAGGACAACCGCAGGTGGAATTGGCGGTGCGGTCAATGGCGTTCCGTCGGGTTTGACCCCGCCCTGAACGTCCGTGCTGCCCGGTTGCGTCAATGGTGCCTCGGACGGGGTTGCGAAGGTCTCCGGTGGCAGTGACGCCAACGCAACCTGAAGTCCGTCACCGATCGCAGTCCCCCCATCTGGTTGGAGCTGGTCAATTGCGGACCGTACTAGGCGCATGTCCTCGGTAACGGGCTGGACAAGCGATGCCTGCGAGGAAAATGAGACCACTCCCACCCGGAACCCGGCAGGGAGGGTATTGACGAAGCCCCTCGCTGCTGACTTGGCTGCCTCCAGCCTGGTGGGAAAAACGTCTCTACCCGTCATGCTTCCGGAAACATCCAGAACCAGTACTATTGTGGTGCGTTCCCGCGGAATCGGTGTCCGAAGTGCCGGCCTCGCGATTGCCACCGCTGCCAAGGCCAGAGCGGCCACGGTCAGGACTGCCGGCACGTGCCGGCGCCCTGCGGTCGATGGACGGGTCGCCATCGCGGCTCTCAGCAGCGACACATCCGGGAACGGCACGGCGTCGCGGGCACGCCTGGTTTGGGACCACGCATACGCGGCAAGAAGAACCGCGCCTCCGGCAATCCACCACAGGACCGTTGATACCGCGAATTCCACGCTCTTCCGACGCCCTTCGCCTAACCGGCTGCCATCCGCGTACGACGCAGGCCGGTTGCCATGCGACGTCTGGTCTCGAGTAACCGGACGAGTGACGGAACCACTGCTTCACTGGTATCAAGCGGCCACAAGAGGCCTCCAGCGCGGGTGAAAATCCGGAACAGTGCCCGTTGGCGTGCCGTTCCTCGGGTGGTGAATGCCTCTCGGATTCCCGGTTGGCTCGTATCCACGGTCAGTTGCTCGCCCGTCTCCAGATCCTCGAAGGTCACTACCCCGGCGTCGGGCATGGCGAGTTCGCGTTGGTCGTGCACCCACACGCCAACGACGTCGTGACGGGCGGCCAGTCCGCGGAGGCTTCGCGCCCACTGGTCGTCGGCCCCGGGCCCTCCACCGCTAGTGGAAATATCCAGGAAATCAGACACGACCACTACCATTGACCTTTGCGTCACTGTCGCGAACGACTGGTCGAGCAACGTGGCCAGGTTGGTCACTGGGTGACGTGCGTCCGGGGTATTCCGGTGACCGGGGGTCCTAAGCAACCCGCGTGCAATCGCCACCGCGCGTTGCAGGAGGCGGAGTGCGTGGGTCCGGCCCGCGCCAGCACTGACGCGCGTTGCGGGACGGCGGTGCACCCGTGGTGCTCCATCGAACCATGCCATGATGCGGCGTTTCGTCGTGCCTTGCGCCCGCCGGCTATCCGTTCGGTCACGAACGGAGCCCTGGGGTCTCGGTGGAGACCCGGTGTAGAGCAACGCGCCGACGCGGTCACCACGCGCGGTCAGGAGTCGCACCAGCGTCCCGGAGATCGTAAGCGCGCGCGAAGATTTTGTCTCCGTCCCGCTACCGAAAACCATCGATCCGGAAAGGTCAAGCACCAGCCACGCGCTGATGTCGCGGTCCTCATAGAACCTCCGGACGTGCGGGGTTCCTGTCCGTGCAGTGACGTTCCAGTCCAGGCTGCGCACGTCGTCGCCGGGTGCATATGGGCGCAAATCTGCGAGGTCCAGCCCGGGACCGAAGGCGGCCGTCGGATGCTCCCCTTGACGCAGCCCGTCGAGTTTCCGCACCACAGACACATCAAGGCGACGCAACAGGCGCTCAACTTCCCCCGGCGCGGTCGTCGGTACGCTGCGCTCGATTGCCGATGGCGCGGTTGCATTGCGTCGCCACCACCGCCATGCGGGCTTCACGACCCGCCCCGTCGTCCGAATGGCCACCAGCGACGCCGAGGTGCGGGAGCGTCCTGCCCCAGGTTTGCTGCGAGGATCCGTTCACTTCTCTCGGCCGGTCCGCGACTTTCCCCGGGGTAGCCGAGGTGCGGGGGCGGCACCTTTTCCAGAATCTGCGTCACGATGTCCGAGACTGCGACGTCTTCGGCGAGCGCTTCGTATGAGAGGACCAACCGGTGGCGCAGGATGTCTGGCGCCAATGTCCAGAGGTCTTCCGGGAGGGCATACGACCGCCCACGCAGCAGCGCGAGTGCCCGCGCACTCGTGATCATGTTGATCGATGCGCGTGGGCTCGCCCCGAAGGTAATGAACCGCCGGAGGTGCGTCAGGTCGAACAATTCGGGATTTCGGGTGGCAGTCACGATCTGTACAGCGTATTCATGCAGCTTCGTATCGATCGTGATCCGGTCTGCCTCTGCCTGCCACCATCGCAGTCGTTCAGGGGTCAGACGCTCCCTGACCTTGGCGGAGGTGCCTGTGACCCGGGCCACGATTTCCAGTTCGTCCTGCAGGCTCGGGTAGCCAACAATCGTCTTGAACATGAACCGGTCAACCTGTGCCTCAGGCAACGCGTACGTCCCATCGTGTTCGATCGGATTCTGCGTCGCCAGCACGAGGAACGGATCCGGCACCGCATATGACGTCCCGCCTATGGTCACTTGGCGTTCCTGCATGACCTCAAGAAGCGCACTTTGGACCTTTGCCGGGGCACGGTTGATCTCGTCCGCGAGCAGGAGGTTTGCAAAGACTGGCCCAAGTTCGACCCCGAAGTCCCCGGTGGCTTGCCGGTAGATTCGGGTGCCCACCAAGTCGGCCGGAACAAGATCAGGGGTGAACTGGATGCGCCGGAACGTGCCTCCAACCACCTCGGCGATCGTCTTGACCGCGAGGGTCTTTGCCAGACCGGGAACTCCCTCCAACAGGATGTGGCCGCGGGCCAGCAGCGCAACAAGCAACCGTTCAATCAAGGTGTCCTGACCGACAATCACCTGCTTGACTTCGCTGAAGACCCGTTTGAGCTCGTCGGACCCGCCGACACGGTCTTCAACCCGGGACTCGGACGCAATCGCCAAGGCCGTCACCCTCCATGATCCCGGTGCGTGCCGGTCCACCATGCCGGCAACAATTCCGTGCCGGCTTTCTAACAGTACCGTTCCCGGCGTCCGTACTCGCGGATTACGCCGTAGTGTCGAACTTCCAGTACTTCATCGCGGTCCCGCCCATCAACGCTGAACGCAGGTGGGAATCGGCAATCGGGATGTGCGTACGCCCGAACGTGATTGCATTCCCGTACCCCTCGCGACCGCTTACGGGCGGGAAGTCCGACCCCCACATCATTCGTTCCGGGCCGTACGCCTTTAGCGCCATGTCAACGAACCGCAGCGTATCGAAGTACGGGGACCATGGCGATGTCGTGAAACTGTAGAAGCCGCTGACCTTGAGCACCGTATTGTCAAAGGCGCTCAGCGCCAGCGCACGCTGGTACGTCGGGTAGGGGGCATCCTCACGCGGGTTCGGGTGAGACAGGTGTTCCACATGCAGGCGTGCCTTGGTGAACCGCCGGACCGTCGCGACCATCTCATCTGATGCAAGGTGGGCCAGCGTCCCGGCCATCGTGATGTTCAGTCCGAGATCGTTCGCCTTCTCCCAGAGGGCAATCGCACCCGGGATACCCGCGAAAAGATCGGCCAGGTAGAGGCGTATGCCCTGGACAGCCGGGTGGGTTCCCACGATTGCTTCAAGGGTTGCGGTTGCATGCGGGTCTTCGGGATTGACCAGGCACGCGATCGCGAATCGGCCGGGATGCCGTCGGGCGCAGTCGATGAGGTAGTCGTTGTCAAACATGCCCATGTGCTGCACCAGGACGGCGTGGTCAACCCCGTGATGCCCCATCTGGTCGATCAGGCTTTCAACGGGTTCGTACTTCGTGAGCCCCGCGTGGACATGGGTGTCGACGGTCGGTGCGTGGGAAGGGGTCGGCATGGCTTGGTGATCCTTTCGGCGTCGTGTCGCCCGGTATGTTGCGCGAGACGATACCCGTCGGGTTGACTGGATTGGTTGGACCAGGGTTATGCCGGTCGGGCCTTTCACGGCCACTTAGGGTGCCGTATCGACTGGTCCATGGATTGCAGTGAGGTGCCACAGGTCCGGGTGGTCCAGGGGCGGTGATGGCGGACCTTGCCAAGGGAGCTGCCCCCCTTGCAGGATGGTCATGGCCGGACCGATGTGATTGCGCACTCGAACAAGGGCATCGGTACTCCTCGCCCGAAGCGGGACGAGAAGCAATCGGGGGTTCCCCGACGGATCATCCAGTGCGTTCAGTTCCTCAGATGTCGCGTGTGCGATCCACTCGTCAATCGCCCGGATGTCCGGGACAACGGTGATGTCCATCGTTCTCGTGCACGCGCGGATTGCGAGTGGGTGTGTGAAAGTCGACGTAACCGTCGATGACGAGGTCGGACTTGGCAGCGGTCCGACGAATGTCACGGTGATTTGCTTCGCTCCCGTTGGCGGACACGTTCTTCCAGAGGCTGGACCTTGCCCAGAAATCGACACTTGCCATGCCTGACCACTTCCCATTGGCAGGACGGGAACCGCGTACCTCGCCGCCTCCGTCGTGATCCCGTCCATCGAGAATGAATGTGGCGTGTTCTCCGGTTTCAGGACCGCACCCGTCGGATAGCGATGCAGCAGCCGTGCCAGTCCATTTCCCGCCGCTTCCGAGTTTGACGGAATGACGACCGTATCGATCGCACGGTCCCATGGCCGTAGCGAAACACCGACGGCGTGCGCCGCACCCTCGATTGTCGGGCCTCCGCCGATCACCATCCTTGGTCCGCCGGGGATCGCAATCATTGCCATCACCGCATCCGGCGAACCGTCGAAGTGAGGGATGACAAGGCGTTCCCCCATGGCACTGGCCCCCGTCGTCGGTGCCAGCGGCCCGCCCGTTGAGGCACGGGCAGTGCGGGTGTTTCCCAGTTCCGGCATGGCAATCATGAGGATTGCGACGATGCACAGGGTGATTGCACCGGGGCGCCAACCGATCTGCAATCCAGCCACCTGGCGGGTCGCCGATTGGCGTGGGGTCATCTCTGCAACGACGCCGAGAAGGACCAGCCCTACGAGATAGACGGTTACCCAGACTGGTGACCACGGCGTTGACGGCATCGCGGCGCCGGGGAGTGATGCGCTCCATTCCACGAGCCTGATCAGCAGTGTGGTCGGGGTCCACGCGGTGACCGCAAGGACCGTCATGATCGCGTCGTTGATCGCCCCCGACGCACTCCACACGTATCCGACCGTTGCGATGGCCACCGATGCCAGCATGATCGGCGGGATCAGGATGATCCCCGGGATCGTGGCCGCAACGCCAAGGAGTGGGACGTTCCCCACGGTTCCGGCGATCACCGGCAGGACAAAGACTTGCGCGCCTGCAGTGGCGGAAATGGCCTCTCGCAGGGGAATGATTGCAAACGGCGCTCGAACGAACCGCCCCAGGGTCGCGACACTTCCCGTGGTTGCACCGGCCGACTGCGGTATCAGCCATCGGTTGAACGTCGGCGCAAGCCACACGAGACCAGCGGTTCCGAGAAAGCTCAACTGCCATCCAACATCGTCCAAGGTGGACGGGGACCATCCCGCGAGTGCCACGCTTCCCCACAGGAGCGCCCCGGCGACCGCACCGCGGCGCCCTGTGGCGTAGGCGACGACCAGCAACTGGGTGAGTGTCCCGGCACGAAGGACGCTTCCCGAAGCGCCTACCAGGGCCACGAACATCCACAGTGCGACCGAGACGATCACAGCGCGGATTACCCGCCATCGCGCTGTCCGACGCGTCCCGCCCAATCCTGCGAGCCACGTTGTGGCGCCGGCAACAATGGAGACGTTGTATCCGGAGATTGCGATCAGGTGGCTTGCCCCGGTCATCCGGAACGCATCACTCAGCCACGGTGGAAGGTCGTTCCGATCTCCGAGCAGGATGCCGACCGCAAGTGATGCCTCCGGTTCGGGGAGGTAGCGAAGGATAGGTGCGACTAGCGATTGTCGCCACGCGTGCGCTGTCCCGGCGATAGCCACGCCTGGTGACGACCCGTGGATCTGCTCAGTTGTCCGGGCGTGGAAGATTGCGGAACCACCCCCGAGACCACGTCCAGTCCCCGATGCTTCGATCCCGTCTCCTTGCGTCCATCTTGTTGACACGGGTGCCATGACCCGTAGCTCTCCACTGACAGCCAGCCAGCGGCCATCCTTGGTGACGACTGCATCCACGTGCACCGGTACGTCCTGGGTCGTGCCCCGCGGTACCGGATCACTGGTCACCGATCCGCGTACCGTTGTGATGTCAGGCAACACCTGCACAAGCGCTTCGTTTTCGGTGTTCCGGTCGCTGGCTACACCCCGAAGCAGGCCAATCGCCAGGCCTAGCAACGTAAGTCCAAGGGCAATCCGGGCGGGCATCCGGTTGCGGAGCAGGATTCCGCCCCCGGTTGCCGCGAGGATCAACGCGCAAAGGCAGATCCCCGCGGTCCACCATCCGCCCCCGACCAGCTTTGCGCCATTCCAGGTGACCCAGAGGCCAGTCAGGATGCCAAGGGGAACCCCGAGGATCATCGTCTTCCTACCCTAGTGACACGTAAGGCAGTGCACGTCGCAGGATTGCCGTAGAGATCCCGGCTTCACGCAGGTTGGCAACGGACTGCACGGGACCATGCGCCGACCGGTAGGCGATCACGCGTTGCACGGAAACCGACCCGAACCCAGGCAGTCGTTCGAGGTCGGCCGCACTCGCCTGATTGATGTTCACCCTCGGACGTCCGTCTGGTGTGGCCGGGTCTGCGAGCAAGGCCTCCAGGTCCTCACTTGGTGGCGCCGTTGGGGCAGGACGCACCGCCGCGCCTTGGCTCGTGCCCGTCCGGTCAGCAGGTGTGCCTGGTTTCGAGGCCGGCGTCGTGGGCCGGGTTGTAGCAGGGCTTGTGTCGACGTCAACCACGGTTCGCTTGACAGGGATGTCCAGACGCTGTTCGTCCCGGATCCGCACGGCGAGGTTCAGCGTCGCGGTGTCTGCATCGGCGGTCAGTCCGCCAGCGGCACGTATGGCGTCTTCAATCCGGTCACCCACCCGGAGACCATGCACTCCCGGGTTCGCGACGGCACCCGTCACATGGACCCTCACCGATGTCCCGGAGAATGGGGTCGCTGCGGAAGGTGGCGAAACTCCCGGGGCGGCCGGTTCCATTGCAGGCGATGGGGATCGTGCCTGCCACACCACGATCACTGCCAGCGTAATGGCGATGACGATCAAAACGGGTCCGACAAAACGTCTCACGCGCATCCAGTCCGGTGGTGGGGTTCCGTGCGCCGCGTCCCCTGGTGGGAACTCCGGCGTGCCGGGAATGGCCTGACTGTGCTGCCCGGCAGCGCCCCCAAGACTCAACATAACGGTCGACTCTATCGTACACCGCACCTGTGGTTGCATTGCTACTTGGTCTTGATTACGGTAAAAGCGATGTGAAATCGTCCTGTATTGAGATGTGCAGTGGTGCATGAGTTGGTCTCTCGCTTGGGAACAGGCCTACGGCAGACCCGGGCCCGGGTTCCCCTCCTTGTCTTGGCCCTCGTCCTCGGGACCTTCGAGGCACGGCCAGACAACGGACCGATGTCCCCGACCCACTTGGTCAGCGAAACCACCCCAATGGTGGATGTCGTCGTCCAATCGACGCGTGACGTTGGGCGGGGACTGGCCGGGCGTGGCGGCCGGGTACGAACCGTCATCCCCACCGGTTCTTCAAGGGCAGACCGTCATTCGTCCGGGACCGGGTTCCTTGCGACGGCGCGTGTGCCTCAAGCAGTCCTCCCAGAGATTGCTGCATGGCCGGGCGTCGTTGCGGTCGTCGTCGGCGAACGACTTGTGCCTCAACTGGATCAATCGGTGTCGGCGGCGCATGTTGGCGCAACTGATGTCTGGGCAGTCGCGACGGATCACATTGGCCGCTCGGTCACGGGCAAGGGTGTCCTGGTCGGGATCGCGGACACCGGTGTGGACTGGTCCCACGGCGACTTTCGGTTGAACAGTGGCGCCACAAGGATCGCCGCACTGTGGGACCAGAGTGCAGGGGCGGGTGCGCTGCCTTCAGGTGTCCCATCCGTCGCGTACGGTCGGGCATTCTCATCCGCCCATATTGACGCGTGGAACGCGTCGGCCACTGTTCCCGGCACGCCGTGTGGGTCGGCGGCGTGCGTTGCCTCCGGCGCAGCCGGCGTGAACACTCCCGATGACCGATCGGCCGGTGGTTCTTCCTCGTCCGATGCCCCTGCGGGTCACGGCACACACGTCCTGGGCGCCGCCGTCAGTGGAGGCCGGGCCTTGTCGTGTGAAACCGTTGGGTGTTCGCCGGTCCCCTACCGGGGCGTGGCCCCCGATGCCGACATCGTTGTGGTGCGAACCGACCTCCAGACTACCCATGTCATTGACGCGTGGACGTGGATGCGGGATCTTGCACGGATGCGCGGACAACCACTCGTGATCCTCAACGCCCTGAGTGTCGCGCGTGCCGGGGCACACGACGGTACGCATCCCCTTGAGGTTGCGATCGACGCGATCAGTGGCCCGGGCACCATCATCGTCACCGCATCCGGCAACAACGGCGCGCTTGATGCCCATGCGTCGGGGATCGCGTCAACCGGAACCCTTTCGAATGCAAAGTTCGCGGTCTATTCCGGCGACTCGCCTACCGTCGATGCCAACATCGACCTCTGGACCCGCGCTGCCGATTTCTTGGAGTTCCGGCTCGACGACCCCTACGGCCAGCAAGTCTTTCCCTTCACGGCGACAGGTGCCGGCGCGATCGTTGCAACCACGAACGATGGCACGTCAGTCAGTTTCAATCCGTCGGCTGAAGCACCAGCGACCACCAATGGTGCGCACGCGACAATCTCGCTGCATCGTTCGAGAGGCCTTCAGGGCGTGTGGACCTTGAGTGTCCACGCACTCTTAGTCGGCGAGAACGACGGAAAGGCAACTCCCGGGCGCTGGGACGCGTGGATCGATCCGGACACGAAGGGCACTGTTCGGTGGCTTGACACGGCATCGTCCGGTACGACCAACGGGATTGACCTCACCGGCACGCTTTCCGAACCTGGGACCGCACGGCAGGCGATCGTGGTGGGAAGCTACGTTTCGCGCGGTTCGTGGGTAGACGTCACTGGCACATCCCGCCAACCCGCGCCAACACCAGTGATGGGCGCAGTCTCAACGTTCAGTGGACGAGGCCCAGCGCGCGACGGCTTGGCGAGGCCAGACATCGCTGCTCCCGGCGAGGTGATTGTTGCCGCCCGGTCGCAGACGGCAACGATCGCAGACAGCAATCTCGTCGGGTCAGCCGCGCGACATCGTGCCGCCTCTGGAACGAGTGTTGCGGCGGCCCACGCCGCCGGGGTCGTTGCCCTTCTCATGCAGGTGAAATCCGACCTGACCCCAGACCTCGTACGGACACTCTTGCGTGAAGGTGCATCGGCGGCGCCGGGAGGGGCGTGGGACGGCGCGTGGGGCACCGGGCGCCTCCGGGCCGCGCCCGCCGTTCAGGCTGCGCTTGCCCTCCGACTCTCGGTTACCCCGACCGCAACGTCGGCGGCTACCCCAACGTCCAGTGCCACTGCGACGTCCACGCCACTGCCTACCGCCACTGCGACGTCCACGCCAACGTCCAGCGCCACTGCGACGTCAAACTCCGGAGCCACGGCGTCTGCCACACCGACTGCAGTGACTTCCGTGACTGCGACCGCCAGTCCGTCGCCGACCGCCAGCGCGTCCGCCACCCCCACGTCGATCCTCACCCAATCGCCGTCTGCTTCCACTTCCACGCCGGTCACCGGTCTGACCACCCCAACGACGTCGACACCGACGGCATCTGTCACGCCATCGCCGATTTCGACACCGACGGCAACCTCCGTCTCGTCGGCCACCCGTACCCCAACCACTGGTGCCTCACCGACCCGAAGTGCCACCGCGTCTCGCACCGCCACCGCCACCCGCACGGCCACCCCGACTCCGGTAACCGAAATGGTGATTTCACTCCTGCTGACCCGCGCGGTGTCTGTGCCGGCACCCGCGTACGCGGTTCCCGTTCGTGTGTCCCTGTATCGTGGGCCATCAGTCCCCGGAAGCCGCACGCCAGTCGTCGAACTCGATCTCGTCTCTGACCAAACTGGGATGATCGATGTCATCGTCCCGGGTCTCGATGGGGTATACGACCTGGTGGTCAAGCCGTCCGGTGCCCTCTCGCACGAGGTGAGTGCGGTGTCGCTTCGCCCGAACGCTATCCGCGCCGTCTCCCTTGACAAAGTCCGGTTCCGCGATGGTGACGCCGACGGAAACGACCGGATTGACGCCGTTGATCTGGCGCGACTTCGGGCGGCGTATGGCCGGACATCATCTGATCCGCTGTTTGACCCGGCGGTGGACTTCGACAGGGACGGTGAGGTCACTGTCCTCGACTTCAGCGCGGTCGTCCGCAATCTGGGTTATGCGGGGCCAATCCCGGTGAACTGACGTCGCTCGCCAATCAGGTCGGCGTTCGGGGTGATTCCTGATGTTGTGCGTCAGTTCGCCATTCCCGGTGCCGCGCCTCTTCAGAATCGGTGACTTGGGACGATGATTAGGGTGTAGTCGGAACAAACCCGCTGATCCAGCGATTTCCCTAGTCGCCAGAACCTCCCTCCCAAGCAGGTACAGGATCAGGGCAATGTCCAACGATGTGGCAGCATCGATGGACCAAGACTTCAGCAACACCCCCGGTGGATGACACCGGGGGTTTTTTGCGTCCCCGCCCGGTCGTCGATCCGTACTTTGAGGCATCATCTACGTCTTTTTCTGGTACCGGTGCCGCGCCTCTTCAGAATCGGTGACTTGGGACGATGATTAGGGTGTAGTCGGAACAAACCCGCTGATCCAGCGATTTCCCTAGTCGCCAGAACCTCCCTCCCAAGCAGGTACAGGATCAGGG
>Ga0209086_10003543_pt1 | contig 11832 bp, 8 predicted proteins | sample M_130207_XF_Meta_FD_187312 | JGI IMG/M metagenome (GOLD analysis project Ga0209086, IMG submission 187312) | Freshwater microbial communities from Lake Montjoie, Canada to study carbon cycling - M_130207_XF_MetaG (SPAdes) (version 2) | ecosystem: Environmental > Aquatic > Freshwater > Lake...
ATAACGGTACCTGTAATTTGTAAAACAAATTCTCGCCCAAGTGCCCTGGCCTGTTTGCATAAATTAGAATCCCAGTCAAGATTAAATACTAATTGGGTAAGCCCGTAACGATCGCGCAAATCAATAAATGTCATACCTCCTAAATCTCTACTTTTCTGAACCCATCCGCACAAAGAAACTTCTTTGTTTACATCTTCAAGTCTTAATTCTCCGCAAGTATTTGTTCTTAACATAAAAAATATTTTTTATAAAATTAAGTTTTTTTTAATTAAAACGAATTAAAATTTTTTTTTCTACCCATTGATTTTTATGCGACTAATAATACCCGAATAGAGCCTAAAAGAATTAAGAGGCATGCATTCAGCAGAGTTTTATGTTTCGTTTATTTATATTCATGCTTTTTCCAATAAAGTTGGTATTGATTCTCTGACTCATTTATTAATATATCGTATGCAAAGATGCCTGATTTCTTTTTCTTTGATTTCGTTCCACATTCTTTTAAATTGACAGGTCTTTTTTTTCTTTTGATTATTCCAAATGGTCTGAGCAAAGGAACATCTCCTTGCATAGTAATTTCACTAATACCAGAAATAAAAACAGTAGAATCCTTACTTATCTTTCCCAAATAAAAATGGTCAAACGATACTGAATCAAGATTGTAACCGGTTTTATTGAAAACTGTGATTTTAATATTCTGAGCAATTGAAAACGTTGGAATTAACAATAAAATAGCTAAATAGAATGTGTATATAAATATTTTCATGAATTTTTTTAATATTATTCTCATAATATTTGCGGCTAAAGAATTTGGTTATTTCGAAGCACAAAGCTTCATTTAACCACTGTACCGCCAATTTGCCAAACTCGTGTTAGCATTTGTGCTATAATTATTAAAATCCTTTATTGGTTTTTTGCGAAAAAATAATTTCCACAACACCCTTGCACTTATCACAAGACATATAACCCAATATTGCCAGCCGAAGCAGTTCTGACGAAGATTTTGGCTGTTCTTAACTATTACTGCAACTAAATAGCAACCACTAAAATATAACCCCAAACAAACGTAATTTTTTGCATGTTACTTCTCAAATGTTTATATTTGGATTAGCAAAAAAAAACGCATGTTTGCGGTCCGTTATGGGCTGGCTTATTTAAAAATTATCTCAAACTATCTAAATGAGCTTTTTGTGCATCAAGAAGCTCTTTAACAGTTATTCCCTTATTTAATTTACTCATTATTCGAGCTAAAACAGTCTTTTCGCCATCACCAAGCACACCATCAGAAAAAGCTGTTGTTAAGATGTTTATCAAGCATTGCATCTGTACTTCTTTGCTTTCTTGATTTAAGATGTCAATTGCAGAAGTCTCATTTAGCTCTAAAGATTGCACTTTATCTCCCCAATCTGGTGCCTCTTCTACGTCTGATTTAAGAGTTCCCAATAATAAGGCAGACCGCATTTCCTCTTTAGTCCATTCGCCATCCGATCCGCCCATCAGGCTGACTAGATAAATTGTTGCATGTGATTTATTCATTTTTTTTAATTTAATTTCTCTACTCATTAGGCTTTTCAAGATACGCCCCGTTTTTTTTTAGTTGTTTCTGGTCTCAACTTTTATTTGTGAATGTAATAATTTATAATTGACATATGATTTTTTTAACTGCTCTTTTTTTTACGTTTTTAAAAGTAATAAACTTTCGCGAAACGACAACTTTTAGACAAAAAACTTATCTAATTGAAAGATTTTTTTTAGGTGCTGTTACAAGCTGAGCTAAATAGTATTAACTAAGATTTAAGTATATTTTTACTGCCCAAAATAAATTATTTAAAATTCCAATTCTCCCACTGTCCTTCAATTTGAGGATTATACAATACATCAGGGTTTTGATCTTTACTATTTATTATAACAGAATTTAATTGTACTTCTTTTTTAATAAAATCAGCAAGGTCTTTATAATTGATATTACCTTTTGTTTCTTGAATTTTTTTCAAAAGAAAATAAGTAAACATGCCATGTGCTTTATCTTTATATGGCAAAGATGTTTGATCTCCTGAACTAGCCGAAAAAACAACTAAATTTCCCTCAATTAATCCTTCCTTTGGCTTTATTTTAACCCCTCTAGCTGCAAGTAACCCTGCATTTCTGCCTCCTCCGCTAAAACAAGCATCTAAAAATACGGTTACCCTTTTAACAGGGTTTTTTGTTAGTTGCTGATATAATTTTGTTAGCATTATTCCTTCTTTCACATTCGCTCCTGTAATATCTACAGGTATAATAAAGCCTTCTTTTGTTTCTTCATCAGGAAAACCATGGCCAGCATAGAAAAATATAATTTCGGCTTCTCCATTACTATATTCAGCTATCTTGCACATTTTTTTAATTTCAGATTTCATCTTTGAGCCTATTGCATCAACGTGTAAGCTTATATTTTCTTTTGGAACTCCCAATGTCTTTTCTGCATACTTTGCAAAAGTTGTTGCATCGTTTCCTGCATAATCTACATTACTTTCAGAATTAAGCCCGGTTTGATATTTAGAGTAGTTCTCATTACCAATTATAAGAGCGTATCGTTTGGGTTTTTTCAAAATGTCTTCCGGTATGTTTTTATCAATTTCAGATGTTAATGATACCTCAGAAATTAATTTGTCCTTACTATATTCTCCTTCAACTTTAATATTTTGCGCTGCAAGAGTTACTTTTTTCAAATCAAGTCCTATTGGGAATTTACCCCCATAAGAATTAAATTTTTCAGAAAGGACAACATCTATAGGTAATGAATTTGCACCATTATATTCGTTGTTTACAGTAAATGCAAATGTTATCGTTTTACTCTCACCTGGATTTATGACGCCTATTTTTTGATTTAATTTTTTAGGAGTTGTTGTAATTATATTAGCATCATTAATTGCAAAAAGTACTTGTGTTACTTCCGATACTCCCTGACCTTTATTTTGAATTAAGGCAGAAACTTCTATTATTTCATTATTCTCAATAATATTATTAGAATTTCCCATTAATTCTTTAATACCAGATTCAATATATACTAAATTGGGCTTTTTAAACTCCTGTGTATTTACTGTCAATTTTATTGGGGTTGGGTTAAACCCTTTCCATTCAGTAACATTTATATTGAATTCAATTGACCCATTTTTAAGATTTCTGTCAGACTCAATATTCATTTTTACTGTTTGACTTTGACCCGAAGCAACGCCAGTAATTTTTTGTGCTTTATCATATTTAACTCCTGCTTCAGTACTTCCTGTCATATTAATTCTAACATCTTTAGCACTGCCATTTCCTGAATTTTCAATTACTACTTCAATGAAAGAATTTTCATTTCCATCTATCAGGTTATTACCTGATGGCTCAACTAACTTTGCTTTTATTGTAAGTTTTGGAACACCACTCTCTGCCGAATTTGCAGTTTCCTCGTCAATGTAAAGTGCTTTTCTCTGTTCGCCAAAGGCATAAATACTTCCGGTAAGAGGATGGGCTATTTTTATATTATAAACAGTAAGTTCGGTGCCTGTTACATTAAGTTGTTTTGATGCTGTGGCTTTTGCACTTGTATAGTTTTCTTTAAAACTGCGTGCCTCTGATTTAGGGATTTTTACCAACATAGTAACACCATTTATGGTAACAGGAAACTCCTCTCGTTCAGGAATATATTGGCCAAGTATTTCTATATTAAATTGCACTTGGCTGTAAGATTCTTTTATTGTTTTAATTAACACTTTACTTTTTTCGGCATTAATATTTTCGTATTTAGAAAATATGGAGTTTTTTTCTTTAGCATATCTATTATTAAACTCTTCTTGTGTTTCAAATTCATCTTTCGTATTAATTTTAGCAAATTCAGCATCAATTTTTGGTTTGTAAGTGCCATAAACTTTAATTCGATCCAAATCAAATGTATGTTTTTCAAGCCCCTGATAGGTAGCCACCACCTTTGTGTTTGAAATAGATTGGATTATATAAAATTTACCAAAATCATAAAATAACGTGCCAGTTGATAAATCGTAAATTTTACTTCCAATAAAACCAAATCGTAAATCGTCACTTAAATCAGAAATTGTAGTATTTAATATTGCAGTGCCCGACAAAGCATTGTATACTTTTTTGTAAGTAATAATTAATTTCTCATCCTTACTAAAAAAAGAAAATTTCCCTTCTATTTTAAAAGAGACTGTTTCCTTATCTATATCAAAAACATCGTAAGACTCACTTCGATTATAATAATCGTTTGTTGATTCACTGCTTTCACACAAAGCGAATTTATCGTTAAAAAAAAATGGATATTCTATTTGTTTTGCTAATGTTATGTTTTGTTTTAAAGATCCTGTTTTTAGGTCATAAACTTTTCTATAGCTAATATATTCACCTAAAATAATGAATTTATCTGTTTGGCTAAAGGCAGAGTATCGCATGTCTTTCACAATCTCACCGCCAGGGTTAATTAAGGCAATTTCTTTTTTAGTTGCTATTTCTATTAATTTTTTGTCATAGCTATTACTATTAGTTGAGATGAAATATTTTCCAAGATTGGATATTTTTTCTATCCTTTGTTCTGGTTCGCAAGTATAAATAAGTTCGCCATTAGGGTTGTATACTTCGAGTATAAAAGAGTTATCTCTAATTACAAGATTTGAAGTAAATTTCGATTTTTGTTCTGACCTATGGTTATAAGCACCTCTTTTTTCGCCACTTCCTTTTTCAATATTCATTGGTTCAACCTGAGCATTAATTTTTAACGGGATAATAAATCCATTAAAAATAAAAATTAAGAGAATTATTTTTTTCATGGGTGTATTTTTTTAGATTTAAATTATTTTTTTTATGCTTTGCTTGTAACGTTTTGCAGCTACAAGAAGTTGGCGATTTCGGAGACGAAAACTGTCTGCCAGCACTGAACTTGATAAGAAGCACAAAGCTTCATTTAACCACTGAACCGCCAATTTCTTGTAGGTGCTGTTATGCCCAGTGCTTTTTTCCATTCGTTGCAATTAGTTTGTTTATTTCTTCTACTGCCTTTTCAAATCTCTTGTCCCAGTCGCCCTTTATTTCTATAATGTCAATATTATGGTCTGTTAAAATTTGGCGGTGTGAAAGGTCTAATAAATTTCTTTCTACTTCACTCAATCTTGTTCCGTCTTGTAAATATTCCACATCGTTATTGAGGTAAAGATAAAGATTTGCTTTATTTGAATTGTAAATGTTAGTACTTATTTTCAGTTCCTTTTCAAAAGTAAATCTGGAATAGGATTTTGTTGTATGTATGTCCGTGTCAATAATTACAAGAGCGTTGTCGGCTAAAATAATTTTGTCAATTCTCTTTGCATGTTCTGTTGCTACAAGATGTAGGTCGTCAAAGGTAAACGAGTTTGAGTTAGCGATAATATCTCTCCCTGCTTCTAAAACAAAACTGCTATTGAAATACTTTGCAAGTTTTTCTGTCAAAGTTGTCTTGCCAGTGCATTCTGTTCCTAATATTACAATTTTAACCGAAAGGTCGGGTTTCACACTGTCTGGTAAATACTCCCAATTAGTAAAAACATCATTGCGAACGGCAGTAGCCGAAACAGGAAAAAGTTTTTTAGGAATGTCGAAAGCAATGTGCTGAATATTCATAAATACGGCAACGAAGTTGCCGTATTCTTCTGATGTAATCAGAAGCGAATAATCAGGAAATTGCTTTTTAAAAATGTCTGCCCAAATTTTTGAAACTGATTCAGCTGTTTCTGATGTGTTCGGCAGTTCACTTTCCAAATAGTTGAATGTTCTTATTTCAATATTTTTTCGGTTTTCAAAAGTATTTTCAATCCAAGCCTTTCTAAATGTGTCGGGAACGCTTTCTTTGTCGCTACAACAAACCAAAACTGTAAGGAAATCGCACTTGCTCAAAGCGAAATTTATCATCGCCTCGTGTCCTTTATGAAAAGGCAAAAATTTACCAAATACAAATGCTTTAGTCATTGCTTAATTGTTTTTTCCAATGATAAAGTCCGTAAGATGCTAACCCAAGAAAAATAAAATATTCAAGTGACAGAAAGTAAACACCTTTCTTGAAATACATAACTACACAAACCAAATCAATGGCAATCCATAAATACCAATTCTCAATTTTCTTTTTTGCAAGTAGGATTGTAGCAATGATGCTTGAAACCATTACAAACGAATCTGTGAAAGGATAAGCCGCTTGTATTTTGAAATATGTTGGCAAATACAAATGAATATTGGTAAAAAGAAAGCCCGAAATCAATGTTCCGATTAAAATAGTTACTGTAAGAAATATTTTGTTTCTGAAACTTGTTTCAGAGATTTTGGACTCGGCTGTCTTTGAGTTCCAATTATACCAACCGTAAAGCGTAACAATGAAAAAATAAATTTGCAGAAACATGTCTGCATACAGTTGAACTTGAAAAAATAAAATGAAAAGAAAAACTTCGTTCACTATTCCTGTTCCCCATGTCAGAATGTTTGCCCTTGAGGCAAAGTAAACAGAAATCAAACCGAACAGTGTTCCTATCAGTTCAACGTAGCTTATTGGATAATCCCAAATTTGAAAGGCGACATTTTTTATTTCAAAAAAGTTCATCAGAAGCTATATTTAATTGAAGCATAAAAATTTGTCGGTGCTTGCACAAAATACTTTTTACTTCCGTCAAAATCTACATATCCGTTGTTGAAATAATTTGAATTGGTAATATTATTTACGAAAACACAAAATTGAATACCAGAAGTGTGCGAACCAACTTATAATGAAGAAATAAAATCCGTTTGTTACAGGGCAGGTTTTACAAATTTGGAATTTAAAAGAGAAACAAGAGGCGGTTCAAAGTTGATCCTTACTATTCCTAAATATCAAATGGTAAGCAGTCATACTGCAAGGAGGTCTTTTGCAACCAATTTTGATGAAGATGGTGTTCCTATTAAACAGCTTATGGCTGTTACCGGACACACAACAGAAAAAGCTTTTAAAAACTATGTAAAAGCGAAAGCAGAAACAAAATTTACTGAGTTCCTTGCAGTTGGTGCATATAGATAACTAGGGATAAATTATCTTTTTTCCTTTAACCGGGCCAGGGAAGGGAAAACGATCTATTTTGTAATTTTTCCTGCAATCTCAAAAGAAGCTGTTATTATCACTTGTATGTGTTCAAACCAATTTGGACTTTTCATATTAAAAAAACTTAATACACTTTCTATTTTAAAATTAGTTATTTTACGTCAAAAAATAATCAATCTGTTTACAGAGTCAGTATCAATGAAATTACTTTGGGGAAATGATAAATTCATTTTAATAATTCGAACCCCAGTTTATCTCCAAATTCAGTCCCATCTTCCAAACTGTCAAAAATATAAGGTGTTCCGTTTTAAACCAAATTGTAATGATTTAATATAAAAAAGTAGATACATTTTATTAAGTTTATCAAAAAAAAACCTTAAGAAAATGGAAACAAATCTAAAAAAAAAACAGCACAGAGTTTAAAACGAAATATTAAACGCAAAACAAATTGTAAATTTTCTTCTATTATTTGAGTTCCTAAATTAGGATCAATAAAAAAGTTATTTTAATGTTTTAAATTTAAACTAATGATATACCAATCATTAATAATAGAAATTCAAGGCACACTTAACGCTATCATTTACAAATTAGATTCAAATTCTTCGGAATTTTTTTTTGCTAACTCAAAAACACTTAAATAAGAATGGATGTTTTATTACAATAACTTCAGACCTCACTCAGCATTAAATAACAAAACACGTGCAGAGTATGCTATGAAAATCGATGGTGGGTAAGTAAAAGTTATTCTAGAGATGGGCTTGGTCTTAATTAGACAAGATTTGGAAATAACTTTAAAAAAATAAAATAAAAAAAATATCTATTTTTGATTGTTACTAAAAAAAAAGGAAGAACACATTATGTCTTTTTACTTAAAACCCAACCTCGTAATCGAACCACTTTTCATGAAGTGGTACGCATGGTCGCATTTAATTTCTCCTGGAACTTCGGCTATGAATATCGTAAAGCGCCATATCGAAATTATGAACTCATATGTTGATTCTCCTCAGCAACATATGGACGCTGTAAAAGATCCAAAAATGCTAGGTGGTCCCTTTATGGATTATTGGCGTGACCGCACAGATGAGGTGAAAGCATTACTCACTAAAACATTGGACAAGCAATCCAAGATGGTGCAATTGGCCTTTGCGTTTCGTAAATTAGATAAATTACTAAAATCACATCCAAAAGGATATGCATTGGAAGAGTTATATGATAAAGTGCCGCCTATCCTTAAAGGTTATGTTGAGTTGATTTATGATTTGAATAATAATTTATCCTTTAGGGTTTTCGAGGAGTTGCTTTATCATACAGAATATTATGATAAGGATTTTCAATCTATTGCTCTTTGGATAACTAATAATGATTCACGTCCTTTTTCATTGAGTACTCCTAAGTTGGATGAGCCCAATGTGCTTCAATTGCCAATTGCTTTTGATGATCCGATTATTGATGAATTAGCTAGAATGAAACGAGTACCTGGTTCAATTGAAGAAATAGCTACGAAACTTAATTTGACCGAAGAACAGAAGGAATTGTTTACAACCTTCTTTACGGAAGATACGCCTATTCCTTATGAGAAATATAATGGAGATAAAGTGCGAATGCGCTATTTCGGCCATGCTTGTATCTTTATTGAAACAAAGGATTTAAATATTCTAATTGATCCACTAATTAGTTATTATGGTTATCCTTCAGAAGTACATCACTTTTCAGATTATGATTTACCGGATGAAATAGATTATGTATTGATTACGCATAACCATCAAGATCATATTCTTTTTGAGACTTTATTACCTTTAAGACATCGTATAAAAAATGTAGTTGTACCACGCTCAGGAGGTGGAGGTTTACAAGACCCAAAATTGAAATTGATGTTTAATAAAATTGGTTTTAAAAACGTTATTGAAATTGATGAAATGGAGACTATACGAAGAGTGGATTGTATCATTACTGGACTTCCGTTTACCGGTGAGCACAGTGACTTAGATATAAAAGCAAAGACGTGTTATCATGTGAAAGTGGAAAACTTCTCTTTACTGTTTTCTGCCGATTCTCGTGTTATGGAGCCTAAATTGTATGAGAATATTCACAGAATAGTAGGTGATGTAGATGTGATTTTCCTTGGTATGGAATGTGATGGCGCACCTTTAACTTGGCTGTATGGTCCATTAATGTTTGATGATGTCTCAAGAGAAAACGATCAATCTCGAACACTTTCTGGTTGTGATCATAAAAGAGGAATGCATTTAGTGAATATGTTCAATCCTAAAGAAGTTTATGTCTATGCAATGGGACAGGAACCTTGGTGTGAATTTATTAGTAGTTTGAAATATACCGATGAATCTATTCCGATTGTGGAGTCAAATAAATTGGTAGAAGAGTGTAAAAGCAGAGGGCTTATTGCTGAACGATTATATGGGGAGAAGGAGATTTTGTATAGTAAATTAGTGAAAGTAATGGAAAATTAAATTATTAATGAGCCACAAACAATCAAATCATCAGCTATTAACAGAAGAAGAAAAGACTTATCTGCTAGAGACCTTAAATAACACGAAGTTAGATTATCCAAGAGACAAGACAATAGTTGATTTGTTTGAGCAGCAAGTAAACAAAACACCTGATGCTTCAGCCTTGAAGTTCAATGATATAGATTTAAGCTACAGAGAGTTGAATGAGTTATCGAATCAGCTTTCTCATTATTTGATAAATAATTATCATATAAAACCTGATGATTTAGTAGGAATAGAGTTAGACCGAAGCGAATGGATGATTGTTTCCATTCTAGGTATTTTAAAATCAGGAGGCGCCTATGTTCCGATTGATCCTGAATATCCACAAGACCGAATCGATTACATTATAGAAGATAGTCAATGTAAGATTGTTATTGATGCAAAAGAATTAGAGAAATTCAAAATAGGGTCAGATAAATACAGTAAAGAGAATCAAAATATCACCATCCAACCAGAGTCTCTTATCTATGTTATTTATACATCTGGTACTACAGGTCAGCCAAAGGGTGTTCTTTTAGAGCATCGAAATGTTGTTCGTTTATTTTTTAATGATTCATCTTTATTTGATTTTACAGATCAAGACGTGTGGACCATGTTTCATTCCTATAATTTTGATTTTTCGGTATGGGAAATGTATGGAGCCTTGTTATTCGGTGGTAAATTAATTGTTGTACCAAAGCTTATTTCTCAAGATACAAATTCTTTTTACTCTTTACTATGTAAAGAAGAGGTGACGATTTTAAATCAAACGCCATCGGCTTTTTATAATTTGATAGAAGTCGATAATCAGCATTTGACTAAATCTATCAAATTGCGTTATATAATTTTTGGAGGAGAGGCATTACTTCCCGCTCGTTTGGGTGATTGGTATAATAATTATCCCCATACCAAATTGATAAATATGTACGGAATTACAGAAACCACTGTACATGTTACTTATAAGGAAATTGGAGAAAAAGAAATTGATGAAGGGAAGTCTAATATTGGTATTCCAATACCAACACTTAGCTGTTATGTATTAAATAGCCAACTCCAATTATGTGCAATAGGAATGGAAGGAGAATTATATATAGGAGGAGCAGGTTTGGCAAGAGGTTATTTAAACAGAGATGACTTAACCAAAGAGAAGTTTATAGAAAACCCCTACAAGCCAGGAGAAAGAATCTACAAGACGGGAGATTTAGGTCGTTGGCGAGAGGATGGCAACTTAGAGTACTTGGGCAGGATAGATGACCAGGTAAAGATCAGGGGTTACCGAATCGAGTTAGGGGAGATCGAGTCTGTCCTTTCACAATATGCGCAAGTAACCGCAGCAGTAGTGGTTGCTAAATCCATCAATGGTTCAGAAAAGGAGTTGATAGCCTATACAACGGGAGAAGCAGAAGCAATAACGTTAAAGGCTTATTTAAAGGAAAAACTACCGAGTTATATGGTACCGAGTTACTATGTAAAGTTGGAATCTATACCACTCACAAGTAATGGAAAGGTAAATAGAAAAGCTTTACCAATGCCTGAGGGAACAGGGATAGATTTTATATACATAGCCCCCACAACAGCAATAGAAAAGAGTTTAGTGAAAATCTGGTCAGAAGTACTGTTTAGTCCAATAGAAACTATAGGCTTGGAAGCAGACTTTTTTGCTATGGGGGGGCATAGTATAAAAGCAATTAAGCTATTAGGATTAATCCATAAAGAGTTGTGCGTAAAACTAGCCTTAAAGGACTTATTTAGCCAGAGTTTACTATCTCAGCAAGTGCTATTAATAGCAAATGCGACCAAGCAAACGTATCAATCTATCGCTTCAATTCCCACTTCAGAGGATTATGCCTTATCCTCTGCTCAACGTCGGTTATGGGTATTGAGTAAATTTGAGGGAGCGAATGAGGCGTATAATATACCTCAGGTAGTAAGATTAGCGGGTAGTATCAATGAATCTGCGTTCACTCATGCCTATCAAAATATTCTCAATAGACACGAGGTTCTAAGGACTGTTTTTACAGAAGACTCAGAGGGCAATCCACTCCAACGTATTTTACCTGTAACAGATGTACGATTTAATGTACGGATAAAGGATTACAGCAAACAACCTCAAGAGACAAGGGAAGAAAGCATAAAGGCATATGTAGGGAAAGAAGTAAGCAGTGTATTTAGTTTAGAAGAAGGTCCATTGATTCGTTGCAGTTTACTGAAGGAAACTGAAAACAGTTATGTGTGGGTATTGTTAATGCACCACATTGTGAGTGACGGCTGGTCGAT
>Ga0209086_10003545_pt1 | contig 11822 bp, 16 predicted proteins | sample M_130207_XF_Meta_FD_187312 | JGI IMG/M metagenome (GOLD analysis project Ga0209086, IMG submission 187312) | Freshwater microbial communities from Lake Montjoie, Canada to study carbon cycling - M_130207_XF_MetaG (SPAdes) (version 2) | ecosystem: Environmental > Aquatic > Freshwater > Lake...
CACTCTGTAATGATGTATTTTCTGTTTCACCTACTATCAAATCCACTACACCTTATTATTCAATTCTACCTTTTTATACACAAAATTCGGCGGTTACTGATGGCGCATCTAATTCAGGCAACAGCGGTGTTTTTCCAATCGTATTCGGCGCCAATCAAACATCTCTCCTTTATAATAACGAAAACAACGGTTTATTCTCATTCAATTACTTACATTCACCTATGTATGCCTTTCTCTCGTCAGGCACAGCAGATTTAACCGAAGTGACGGGGCATATGTATACTACGCAAAAGGTTTCTACTAATATGACTAGCACTAATTTTTTCACTACTCTTGTTGATAAAAACTCGGGTATCTTGTTAAATCAGATGAATCCACCCTCATTCTGGGAACAATTGGGCTTCAATATTAATGCACTAACCGTTGATTTGGACGGACCGAAAATCGGTTATCAAATGAAACTTGCTGAATTTCAAGCAAAGACTACCGGTGGATTCTGCGGCAGTAGTAATATATTCAATCCTACTTTTCATACAGCAAATTCGGCCGCACAGCCTTCCTGCCCTGATACCGAGTTAGTTTATACAACAGCCGTGCCTGCCGCTATTCAGCCTTCGGATATTATAACTGCTTATAGGCCTAACCTTACGATTGGCACTTCTTATAAAGTTTATTATCCCGGTAAGGTTGCTTCTGGCGGCGATCCTTATATTGAAAACGACTGGACTCCCGTTGGCGGTCCGCTTGTTGATACAGGCGTAAATATGGCCGGCACAATTTTTACAGCCACAAGCACAGGTTTTGATCCGGATAACCCTCCAAATGGTGTTAACTGGAAAACCGATCCTACTGTCGTTTTAGCCGACCTGCCTATTACGACTAACACACAATTACAAACTACCTACTTCCAAGTGGAAAATACAAATGTTTTAAATGCGGCTACGATTCCTACGGTGAGAGAAAGCACCGGCCACTACCTTGTGGAAATTACGGGGTATAACAGTAACTACATTGATAACGAGTCAAAATACGAAATAAAAGCTATCGTTTCTGCGTATTGGGTTTCTGCGGGTAGTTTTGTTTCAGTCCCATTTCCAGATTCTTATAATTTTTTTGGAACAGGCGCACCAATTACGCTCTCCGGACTGAAGGTGCGTATACTAGACCCGTTCACTATGAAAGAACCAGTCATAGGACCGAATTCCTCAATATACCTACAAATAAATAAAATGTTATCCGAGCAGGCCGTTGCGCAAATACCTAATTAATATGAAACCATATATGCTTTCAAATTAATTCTTTATCAAGTTCGTTGTCACGCTCTATTTTCAACAAGTGCAACCCTTCCTTACGAATGAGTTTCATTATTGCTAAATTAACACGAACACGCTCTAGTGAACAGGGTTTGACTTTATTTAAATGTCGCATCATTGTGCCTTGGTGCTTGGTTTCGTATTCGCAATACTCGCATACATAAATTGGCATATTTGTATATTACGGAGAGAATAAAAGCGCCTTTACAGTTCTTTTGTCGTTCGGTTCTGGGAAAAAGCCTTTTTACTTACAAGGAATACCTAAACAAATTCATCTGTTTATATCTCTTTATATCTGTTTTAATTGATTACTTAATTCTGTCAGGGGTTGTCAGGGGTTGTCAGGGTTGTCAGGGGTTACACAAAGTCCGTAGGACGGCAAAACCGAGTATACGAAACTCAAAACTCGTTACTCTGGACTTTTTAGTTTATACAACCCCTGCCAACCCCTGCCAACCCCTGACAGACCTAATCTGTTTCTTCCATTGTTTTAAAAGAAAGGCCGCCGTAGCCTGTGGGTCGTTTTGTTTTTACCTTACCATTTTCGTCTTTAATCTCATTACCGTGTTCGTCTTTCATAGGAATTTCACTACCTTTCTTTTGTATGAATCCACGCTCTTTTAAAAAGAAACTCAATTTGACATCACTCAATCTGTTCTTTGGTAAGATTTTGCGTATGTCGTCAGTGCTAACCCAGCCATTTTCATCTTTAACAAAAGTATTGTTAAAAATCTTGACATAATTGTTCTTATCACCTTCTTTACGAACTTCCATTGCTTCGGCTTGACTAATTTCATTCATTTGTGACATTTCTATTACATTTTCATTAAAGCCTTCAAAAAGCAAATATAAGAAAATATCACGCCACTTTTCGTCTTTCTTTATTCTAGCTTTCAAAGAATAATCAGCTTCTCTATACATAATATCATTGGCAACTTCTTCTTTTGAAACGAATTTAAAAGGCATATCAAACATAATCATATTTTCCAATGCGTCCGCAGGTTTGGCACGGGGAACATCATTTAATGACATAAAAGTAGTAGTATTGTTTTTGATTGTTATTTCATCTTTGTAATGACCACGAACTAAAAAACCATCGCCGCCTGAAGCAATAACCTTCTTGAGTTCATTTCCATCAAGTGTCAAATCAACTTTACCGGCCACATCAGATGTTTCATTTGTAAAGGCCACACGCTTGAGATGCGCATTAATAGCTAATACCCAGCGCCTATCACTCGCATCGCCTTTGTTGTTTGATTTGCTCATAGGCGCATCATAAATACAGCAAAATTCGCCGAAAGAAGAAAAACATAGTTCTTGTATAACACCTTTACCTGAATTGCGCATACCTTTAAATACATAAAACTTTTTATCTTCGGTATAGCCGGCCAGTGCACGAGACTTGCCGTGTAAATATAAATTCTGGTCTTTTACAGTGGCAAACATATTCAGCGCTTTGTCCTTGAATTCGGCTATTTCTTCGGGTTTAAAATTAAAAGTTGGTGCTTTGCGCTTGATATAAATAAGCGGAATAACATCGGTAATAGGCTGCCATTGTTTCTTTACGAAATCCCAGTATTTATCTTCAAAGTAAAGGCGGCCTTTGGTTTTTTCATTTATTTCATTAATAAAATTTTCATTGATAGGAAAAAGATCGTGCGAGGAAAGTAATGTTTTGAAAATATTGCTACAACCGGTTGCGTTGGCGCTGTAAGGCACAGGTCCTAGTGCAGTATTTTTTTTAAAATCGCTTTTGAGAATAAGTTGTTTAACAAATTCTTCGCCCCTGTTCCAGTAAGTTGTATCGGGGTTATTGACATACCACATATCGCTGGCACGCACGATTTTTTTGTCATACATCTCTTTCATGATGTTACAGGCATTGTAATCGTCTTTGATGATGTATTTTAGTTTATTAATTTTTTCTTCTTGCTTAACATCAAAGGATTTGACGCTGTCAAATAAAAGTTTATAACCGGCATTTAAAAGGCTGCTTTGTTCGTCGGTTTCATCGGCACGCTTGGCTTTAAAATAGTCGCTTTCAATCGTATTAAATTGTTCTTCATTGCTTTTCTGGCTGTATTCCAAAATAGTAGGGATACCGCATTTACTATCAGCTTCAAACATAGTCGGCCACAGTTCGGTATTCTCGGCCTTATGGTTAGGTGACAATTCGGAGTAAGCCACTAGAATCTCAAACCACAGATTCGGTTCATCGGTATTGGCAAAGATGCGTTTAATGGCGAAACCGATTTTCAGCCAATCGCAATAACTATTGGTATATTGGTTATGGTCAATATTTTGTAGGTGATCCGTAAAGCGTTTGCCGGTATAATTATTCATCAGGCGCTTGTATTGATTAGATGGTTCTGTAGGTGTTCTTGGCTGCGGTTTTTCGCCGATAGGCTTCGGGTGGAATCTCTCAAAATCAAATTCAGGAGGAAAGTCACCATTAATGAATTGAATCTTACTGTCAATCTTTTCAATAATATTGGCGTATTTAATATCAATACTAGTTTTCACACCATTGATGGTAATCTTTGTTGTGCACCGTGAGAAGTCATTTTCTTTGCGTAAGCGCCACAAATGTGGCAACTGGCGTTGACTGCTTTTACTCATCCAGTCATTACCGAGCACTTCTAAATAAGGTAAGTCGCTTTTATCGTCTAAATCAATGACACAGTATTTATCTACTTCCTCTGAATTACCGAGTAAAATATTCAGGTGTGTAGGTTTGAAAATAATATTGTTGTTCCATTCCATACATTGCTCGTAATTCCAGCCTGCGAATTTGTCAGGTATAGTGCCTTTTTGGAATACTTTCTTTCCGGTAATTAGTTTTTGAATACATTTCAGGTAAGGGATGCGATTTTCATCACACAAATCAACGACGGCAACTTCTTTCACTTTCGGCTTAAGCGCTTTGATAGTCATTTATTATATACAAAGATAAAAATCTGTTTATATCGTTTTTAAATCCATTTACTTTATCCTAAATGAACGGATTTAAATTTGGTGGTGGGCTTTATGCCTGTCGGTTTTGAAATGGTTGGATTTGCTGGCCTTGTTGTAAGATCCGCCACAGTCGCATATGACTTGCTTATTAATGTCTTCCTTGTGCTTTTGATAGTAGGTGCGGTTGTAATCGGTTTTGTTGTATTCACGGGTGACGGTTGTATTATTTTTTAGCATAATAACTCGTGTAGTCAGGCAATCGTTGACGCCGATAATATTGACTACGGTATCCTTGTGTTGTCGTATGAGCTCATTCTCTCGTTTTATTAATTCTTCTTTGGATTTACAAGGGAATGTTTCCATCAATTCAATGTAAAAATCTTGGTGCACTTCCATCAGTTCTTTTAGTGTTTTGTTACAACATTGTGCTTTGTGTTGAAAAAACCGCTTGAATAAAGGTTGAGTAGTTGAGCCAATATAAATTTTATCAGTTTTGTTGCTTCGCATCGCATAAATTTTACCATTCTTGTAATCCATATAATTATACTAAAGATAAAAATCTATTTAAATCCATTTTAATCTGTCTTAATATGTGTAAATGTGGAGAATGCTTTTTTTGTAGAATAAAGTCAAAACCGATAAAGACATTAAACAAAAAAATTGAAAACAATTTAGACATAAAATAAATATCTAAACAAAGAATAAAAAGAATGGTTGAAAAGAAAACAGCGAATATGAAAAAGTATCAGGCCGACTATGCTAAAGCGAACCCAAGAGACCATTCAGAGTATATGAAAGATTATATAAAAAATGCTGTAGATGTAGAATGTCCTATATGTAAGGCAGCCGGTTTATCCGGCCATTACAAAACATATGCGAAGTATCGTCACGATGCTACGAAAAAACACAAAACAGCGGAGTTGTTATTGGAAGCTAAAAATGAATTAGCAAAAAGAGAAAAAGAACAAGAAGAAGCACAGGCGGCGGCTTTAGCAAAAGAAGCCGAAAAGAAAAATAAACCGAAAATTAGAATAAATAAAAAAAAGGAAGCAGAAAAAGAGAAAGAAAAAGAAAAGCCTAAAAAGAAGGAAGAAAACATAAAGATGGAAGTGAAGGAGAAGGTGTCTTCAAAGCCAGATTTGAATGCGAAAGAGAAAGCGGCCGAAAAGAAGAAAGAAGAGAGAATGGCTGCGCTAAAAGAACTTGAATCTAGTAGTAGTGAAAGCGAAGAAGAAGAAGAGAAGCTAGAAGATACAGTATTTTATTTCCAAAGTAAAGAAATAGATGCGGAAAAAGTGGCGGAGTATATAGAAGAACATCACGAAAAAAGCGTGAAGCCGGATCGGGCGCCAGATACAAAAACAAAGCGGTTAAACAAGAATGCGAGTTTGTGGCGCAAGGTGAGTAAAGAACTTGACGGCAAGAAGTGGAGTTACGTAGGCGAAAACTTCGGCAAAATAATACAAAAATCATATGAAAAACCGAGTAGCCAAGCTGATTTGGTTCAAATGTTGAAGTTAGTTGTAATTCATTTTACCAAAGTTCCGGTAGGAGAACAAAAAGCCATTAGTGCACTGGCTCGTAAGTTGAAAGAAACACATACGGCCAAAGGTAAATGACTGCCCGAGAATGGAAGCACTTACGAAGATTTAAAAGAACACGAGAATGATGAAGACACTCGTGTTGCACTGCTTGCGAGAATTTATAATGGAGAGATGCCACCGTTGCGGATAGGTGATTGGCGGAATTCTTATGTAGGCGAAAGCGAAACACTTAACGAAATCAATTTAAAGAAAGGAATTTTAACAAGAAGAATAAAGAAAAACCAAAAAGAAAACACAGAAGATATAATACCACTACCAAAATCTCTCGTATCATTTATAAAGAAGAGAAAAATTAAAGGCGAGTTGTTTCCGGATATGTCGGTAGCCCAGATTGACCAATTGCTAAATAAAACATATCCAAATAAAACGGCCACGCCACACTACTGGCGTAGTTACTATACAGTTAATGTGTTGAGTAAATTGACAAGTGAAAAAGAAATAAAGGAGAGATTGCGAATAATGGATCACAGTTTAAAAACCAATGCGGCGTATTATAATAAACAGGCAACAAGTGTTTATAATAATTTATTGTCAAACTAACAATTCCGCTTGTAGTCGGGGAGTCAGGGGGCTCGCCCCCTAGCTATAATATACTAGCGAATATTTATTTCCAACTAAATCATCGGTGTTCCAATGCTCTAGTTTAGAACCATCAAAAGTCACAGGTGTATATTTCGCATCGTAGACAACACCTTCCACGACAATATTACAGCCGGTATAATCACCAAAAGAAACCAGCATACTCATACCTGTATTTTTTGAATCGTGGTGTTTCGGGCAAACGACATTGTTGTTTAGATGGATTGATTTAAATTCAAAGGGGCACATAAGTTTTCCAATTCTTAAGATTTCTTCATAAATAGCGGGCTGTTTTTTGCTAGAAGCGGATAGGCCGACAATACCGTTATAGCGGCCACGCACAATACCGAAGGACATCGCACGGTGCTTTACAGGAAAGCCACGGCGGTTGGTAGCCTTCTTTACTTTTATTTTTGAAAGCATTCCAAGTAGGGGGTCAAAGAAGGATTTGTCATAAGTTTCTGAAACAGTTACCATTATAATATATTATCTTATATTAATATGATGAGCGGCTTACAAATTTTAGAAATAAAAGCGCCTAAAAAGAAGTTAATTCGCCCGTTGCCACCCGTGCCACTACCACCATCGTGTTTTTTAATGGGAATCGTTTCGCCGCCACGCAGCGGTAAGAGTGCATTAATTATGAACCTGATAGCAAACAGCAATATGTATGGTCGCAAATATTTTGATGAGGTGATTTATTGTAGCCCCAGTCAATGCTATGATGAAACGACACGACACGTGCTGCCGAAACTGGATTTCGTCACGCAAGTAGATGACATAGATATGTTGGAAAATTGTGATACGCTAATCAAATCAATTATGATGGAACAAGCGAAGGAAGACCTAGATGAGCGGCCGAACATATTAATAATTTTAGATGATATGGCTGGAACATTAGAAAAGAATAAACAACTTCAAAAATTATGCACAAAATATCGCCACTACGGAATAAATATTATTGTTTCAGTCCAGCATTACAAGAGCATACCAACGATGATAAGAACAAGCTTGACTTGCTTTATTCACTTCCATATACCAAACGAAGTAGATTATAAAAAAATGTGTGAAGAGATTCATTGTCAGTTCAAAGATGGAGAACAGATGGGGCAAATCGCAACACAACAGCGCTATAATTTTGCTTTCATAAATTTAGAAAAAGCGGAATTTTGGCACAATTTTGATGAACTAATGTATTCACGAGATACGGATCCAATATTAAATGGCATTCAATAATCAAACGCACCGTATCCCTTGGCTATATCTATAATAATTTGTTGTTCGCTTTTTGTAAAGGAAATCTTGATTTTTTCTTCGTTCCATATTCCACGGCCAAATTTGTTTATTTCGTGGTATTCTTCATCGTCGGTTTTGTAAGTATGATTCGCATTAAAACGAAGCCATTGTTGGAGATGTGTTTTGTAGCGTATTCCTTTGTTTTTTGCGCCATTGAGTTTATTTTTACAATTTAGATTATCAATAAATTCTTTATATTTTTCATAGGTGGCTTGGCGTTTAAGTTTATTTTCAGCCAGATTTTTTAATTCTTTTGTCATTTGTTCGGCTTCTTCATAACATTTATTTTCACATACATCAACCGAACAATTAAAACACACAACACCGTGCGACGAAGTGATAGATTTAATATAAGATGGTTGTAATTCAGGAATCCATACACCATATAATTCTCGTTCGTCACTTGTTTCAACGGTGTCCCACTTTCTAAAACCAGACAATTCCATCAAATCGTAACCAGAATTGTAGGCTTCTATTTCTTCAGGGGTTGTGGCTTCAATTATAATTCCATAACCACTTTCTTTTTCATCATTCCATATCCACTTGTGAGGGAATCGTGTTCTACGATAATAAGAATCGCTGCCACCCCTGTCGTAGAATGAACCGTGCTTTTTTTCGTATTTTTCGTTAGTTTCTGCCATTGCTTTGTATGCTTTGTCGTCATTTATTCGTTTTTTTATAGATTCTGCTGCGGCAAGTTGCTCTGGAGTTAATATTATTTCGTAAGATGGCATTCTTAATATTTGTCTATAAAAAATTGTAAATAATCCATTTCAATTTTTTACAAGAATGTATTGAAACAGCAGAGAAAATAATTTCACTTCGGATTCATAATTAATTCATTAAAGAACGCTCGTGATTTATTGAACTAACACCATCGTATTTTGGATAAAAGGTTAATGAAGCTATTTTTAATAGTTTTGCTTCAATTTCATTGTCTGGATTAATTCCAGATGTTTGCCAATATTCTGTCATTTGTTTTTCGTCTCTTTTTATATTTATTTTTGATGGTTTTATGAGTTCGCAATGATAAAATTTTGCTGTTTTTTTTACAACTTTTATAAAATTTGGATATCCTTGTTGATATTTGGTGCCATATTCAAACATATCGCCAATATTGATTTCGTTATTCATCTTCTTGATTTTTATCAATAAACTATTGTAAATAATTCATTTCAATTTTTTACAAAATTAATTTTATAAATACATACTATATGGATTATATCGTATGTATTCCTTCTTACAAGCGTGCGAAAATATGTAATGACAAAACTTTGAATACTTTACGCAGTTTAGATCCGGCCAAGATTTATGTGTATGTAGCCGATGAAGCCGAATATGATGTATATAAATCAGTTTTAGATTCTACGGCTTACAATGAGTTGCGCATAGGAGTCAAGGGGCTAGTGCAACAACGGCAGCTTATGAGCGAACAATGGCCGCTGAATAAACATATTGTATTTCTTGATGATGATGTAGAAAGTATAGATTTAAGCATCTCTCCATTTACAAGTTTAGATGAGTTAATAAAGCACGCCTTTAGCGAATGTATAAAACAAAAAGCTTATATCTGGGGTGTATATCCAGTTTATAATCCTTTTTTCCGGAAGGCACGGCCAGAAGTATCAACAGGATTGAATTATATCATCGGCGCATTCTATGGCATCATCAATCGGCCGACTTGTAGAGAGATTAAATGGACTTTATCACAAGATAATCCAATGAAAGAAGATGTAGAAAGAACATTGAAATACTTTTTATTAGATGGTATTATGTTACGATTCAATAAAATCGGCTTTAGAACGAAGTATTATGGCAAGGAAGGCGGCCTAGGTAATTTCAAAGATAGGCTTGAACCCGCACGGCTTGCGAGTGAAAAACTAAAAGAATTGTATCCGGAGTATGGTAATATTCGCACGAGAAAAAACGGTATGACGGAGTTTGTATTTAAACGGAGTATGTCAACATCAACAAATTAGTTTATATTTAATTCAATTTTATTTATATATATAAATGAAGTTATTGAGTATTACAAAAGCCACGGATGGCAAACACAAATACACTGCACTATTTACAGATCCAAAAAGGACAACCCACTTCGGTGCGGCTGGTTACGATGACTTCATCAAGACAAAAGATGTTAAAAAAAGAGCAGCGTATTTAGCACGCCACAGAACAACTGAGAATTGGTCAGACCCGACAAGCGCTGGTGCACTGTCAAGATATTTGCTATGGGGGCAAAGTTCATCTCTCAAACAAAATATAATAGAGTTCAAAAAAAAGTTTAACCTTTGATTATTCTTTAATATGATTCCAACATCTCTCGCAATAATAGCGGTTAGCTTCCCAGTCGTAGAACTCATTCTCTTCGTAATCCAGTTCAGCGTCGCAAAAATAACATTTCTCTTCTTCGTCGCTGCTAGACGAGTATTCTTCTGAATCATCAACAATCTCTAAAGTTTCAAACTCTGACATTTATATTAATGGAGAGATTCTTTATTTAAGCTTGTCTATTTAAAAAGATTTTATTAATTTTTTGTGGAGAGAAGTAAAGTTTGACAAGCTTTTCAACATCATTAGCTTCAAAGGGCTTACATGAAAAAACATCAAGATACATTGAATTATTTTCTTCTACAAAATGGCAGCAGATATTACTAGTTTCTATGAGCTGGATTAATGTATAACCAGATTTGTCACCGGATCCAAAGTGCACGACGGTAGGTTCGCCGTAAGCAATCATATCTATTTCTTTTACAAGATGTTTGGCAAAGTTTCTAATTCTCTCGGCCGATTGTATGCTTTCGGCATCGCATCCAGCGCAATCTAATATAAGGTGGTAACCCCAGTAAGACATTTTATATATTTAATGAGAGATTTATTTTTTATATTTTAACATCTCTCGTGCTTGACTAGCGGCTTCACGCATTTGTTCTATGCGAGTGCCAGTGCGCAGAACCTTGATAAGTTTTTTGTGTTCTGTTAGCAAATCGGCTTTACTCATCGTAACGGTTTTCGCCATTTATATATTGATAGATTTTAAAATATGCGCAATGACTTCTGCGTTGAAAGCATTACCGAGACACTTATAGCGGTGCGTCATTGCTACACCAGCGGTATAATTATCAGGGAGAGATTGTAAGCGTTCGCACTCAATAGGTGTAAGTTTACGAACATTACAATCCTGATTTACATAGATATTATTGTTCGTCATAATATTCTTGGCTCTGTCACCAACACGGCCACGCCGCATAGTTTTACAATTGGCATAAGATAAATCAACAGAATTATAATTTTATACTATAGTAAATCCTTTTTTTACACCTTCAACTACAGCCAATTCATTTTTCTCGGTAATAAATAAACCTTTTGAATCTTTTGGATTCGTTGTTATTTCTTTTACTTCACCAATTTTTACCATCGTGCGTTGTTTTTTTTCAATGCTATTTTTAATTTGATATTCGGTTGGCGATATTTTTGCGTAAGACGCAGTAAGCGTGTAAGTTTTTTTCTCTTTATTAACCATTCGCTCATCAACTTCCGCAGGTGGTTCTAAAATATGTTTGAGTATGATATTACGCTCGGCCGGCAAGGTGAAAGGTATGTTCGTCCAGAATAAACGCTTACGGCACTGCGCCGATACGAGAGAAGCATTAAATAGAATAGGTTGGCAGCCCATAGCTTCGCTTATGATATCTTTATCATTTTTTGACATAGAAGCGACATTTTCTAATATAAAGTATTTAGGTTTGAGTTCATCACGAATGCGAACATATTCCCAAAAGAGGCCGCTACGCTCACCTTCCAAGCCTTTACGCCCTTTTTTGGCAATACTTAAATCTTGGCACGGGCTGCCGCCGATAAGTAAATCAATAGATTCGGGTATTTTGCTTATATTGACTTCCACGACAGAACCGAGTTGAACTATGGAAGGATAGTTTTTTTTAGATACAAATATAGCGTGTTTATCTATTTCAGCGGCATAATAGTTTTCCACTTTAATACCAGCCAAATCCAAAGCATAGCGAGCAACAGAAATACCATCAAAGAGAGATACGACATTCATTTCTTATATTAA
>Ga0209086_10003547_pt1 | contig 11812 bp, 6 predicted proteins | sample M_130207_XF_Meta_FD_187312 | JGI IMG/M metagenome (GOLD analysis project Ga0209086, IMG submission 187312) | Freshwater microbial communities from Lake Montjoie, Canada to study carbon cycling - M_130207_XF_MetaG (SPAdes) (version 2) | ecosystem: Environmental > Aquatic > Freshwater > Lake...
CCGTCGGCGAAACTGCGCTGCATTCGATGCGCCCAGTAATGCTGTCGAACGCGACATAGGCGTTACCCGCCGAGTCGCTGGCCATTCCGTAGTCGGTGGTCGAAGAAAGCCCGCGGTCCTTCACCAGGGTCGGCGACTTCCACAGCGACTTGCCGTCCTTATCGAGGCGCGCGATCGACACGTCGTAACCCGCGCCGGTGAAGTAGCTGATGTAGTGGCTGTTGTTCGGCCCCGCAGCGATCTTGGCCTGCACATCGTCTGACGCCGTGGCGACCAGCGAGAGCGGCGCGTTCGGATCGGTCGAATAGTCGGCAGTGACAACCGAGGCGAAACAGAGGATGGCCAAGCAGCTCGCGTGGAGAACAGTCTTCATTCCCACAGGATGACAGTTTCCACCGCCTTGCCAAGGGTCGAGTTTGGAGTTGAGGAGAAACAACGGAGGCTTGCTGGAATAAACGGAATCTCGGACGCCGTGGCGCGGAAGTTGGGAATCTCTCGACCACGAATAGGCTCGTTCCGCGTCAGCTTGGAAATTCCGCAGTATTCTTCTGCGGTACCACAGCCCTGGCTGAGTTTGTGTGAAAGGACCTGAAATGCGCCTCTTCCCGACTCTTGTGTCGAAAAACACTGTGATTTCGCCCCGTTGGCGAGCGCTTCGTTGGCTTGCCCTCGTTGCGTTCGCGCCTTCGTTGGGCGCCGCGTTGATGGCAGCGCCGCCGGCCTCCGCGCCGCAACAAGAGGCGAAGCAACGAGGCAATCCCGCACCGACGCAGATCTCCAAGCCGCGAGAAGCGCCGGCCCCTAGCAGGCCAACTGCGCCGCAGCCCGCCGAGCAGAAGCCGAGGGAAGCTGCGCCCGCGCGACCCATCCAAGCACCTCCAGTTGCGCCGAGGCCCGCTCCGCAGAAGCCCGTCGAGTCGAAGCCCGTTGCGCCGAGGCCCGTCGAGTCGAAGCCCGTGGTTCAGAAGCCCGTCGTTCAGAAGCCGAGGGAAGCTGCGCCCGCGCGACCGATCCAAGCACCTCCGGTTGAGCCGCGTCCCGCTCCGCAGAAGCCCGTCGTTCAGCAGCCCGTCGAGTCGAAGCCTGTCGTTCAGAAGCCGAGGGAAGTTCCGACTGCGCGCAAGCCTGAATCGAAGCCTGAATCGAGGCCCGAATCGAAGCCCCAATCAAAGCCTCGCGATGTTCGAGCCAACGAACCCGTCGAGCCCACGCGGCCCGCGCGCGATGACAAACCAATCGTGCGCCCGCCTTCGAAGCCGATCATCAAGCCGTCACCCACGCAACCGACGATCGTTGATGCGGAGGTTGGACGCGGTTCGAGTAACGCATCTGGTCGAGATTCCGCGAAACGCCCGACGCAAGATGGAAGTGCGAGCATCGTCGCTTCCCGGCCCGAGCCTCAGCCCATGCCTCGCCCCGAGCCTAGCCCCATGCCTCGCCCCATGCCTCGCCCCACGCCTCGCCCCGAGCGCTTCATCTCTGACACTGTGCATGGCGTTCCCGTCGTGCGAACCAATGGGAAGGGTGACCAGTATGTTGATAGTGGCGGCAGCAGCCGAGTCCACGATTACGACTACCACATCGACAACCAAACCCGCACGCAGTACGCCACCAACATCGCGCTCTGCAACGGCTGGTCGAGTGGCGCGCGCTGGTCTGACTGCGGCCCTTGCAACACTTGGCAGCGCTACGAATGCAACGATGGCTTCGCGCTTTCGGTTGGGTTCGGCAGCGGCTTCAGCTTCGGCTTCTTCTATGGCTCGAGTTGCGCGCCGCTGTGCAGCAGTTGGAGTAATCCCTGGTGGGAGGGCTACGCGAGCTCGTGGAACTGCGCGCCTTATTCGTATTCGTACTCGTTCGCCTATGGATGGCGGCCGTGGTGGAACCGTTGGAACGGATGCGGGCCATGTCCGTTTCCCGCGTGGACGCCTTGCTACACCTACGGACCGTATTTCGCGCCACTGACCTACACGCAGGTCTACACGCCGGTCTACATCCCGACCGTCTACCAAACTCAACCGCCGTCGCTTCCGAATCCTGATGCGCTTTGGGCGTTCCTCGCCGACGGATATGACCGAGATGCCGAGGACGGCTTCGTACTTCTCGAAGCGGGATATCCCGCCGACGAGCGCTGGACGATCGGTCAGGCCATTGCCCGCGCCTTCCGCAGCGATACCGTCGGTGGCGCCGATCTGTTTCGCGAGGCGTTCATCGCCGATCCTTCCGCGATCACTCGGACATCGCATGATCCGAAGTTCATCGCTCGACTCGAGGCGCTCGAGCGCGCAGTTGAACCGGCGGCATCGGCAGCGCAGCCATCGATTGATGCGTTGATCGTGCTGTCGGCTTCACAGGCCGCGCGCGGCGATCTCGCGACGGCCTATCTCAACGCCACCACCGCACAGGCGGAAGGCGATCGTTCCGCAGGCGCGGCGGCGTTCATCAGTTGGTTGCGGGCGGAGCTGCGTAGGCGGCCATAATCGCCGCGAATCGCTGTGTTTCAGCCCGTCCACGCGCTCAACAACAGTGAGAGATCCTGCGCCGCGACCACGCCGTCATGGTTGAAATCGGCCGCGCCGCTTCCGCCCCATGAGCCCAGCAGAATCGCAAGGTCGGACGCGTTGATCTTGTTGTCGCCGGTTAAGTCGTAGGAAGTGGGCGGAAAATACACGACCGTGAGTTGCGGCCGCGATGCCGCGACACCCGACTCGCGTGCATCGAATCGCTTGACCGACTGCAAGGTGGTTTCGTTGCCCAAGACGCACCATCCGAAATTAGTCGCATTCGCGTTGAGCATCGCCTGCACATCGGCGACCAACTGCGTGGAAGTTGGCCATGTGTAGTAGCCGACGCCGCCAACCGCGCGCGACGAACTCACCGCGGGGTTGAACTGGCCACCCGGAGTAGTCCAAAGCGTGGCTGGATACAAGCGATGCAGCCAAGTCACATCATTGGTCATCGCCAACGCGCCGCCGCCGCCGAACGCCACGCTCGCGCCTTCGCCCCACGACACCTGGAAGCGCTTGAGATTGATGGTCTGCGCGACGGTCTGACCGGCGGCGGAGCAATACATGCGCAGCGAGACGGAACTAATGACCGAGCCCGCTGGAATTGAGGAGAAATCAAAGCGAACCGCGCCGCGGCGCAGCGTGGAGCCACCGTTGATACCGACGCGCCCGGCGAAGAAGTATTGGGCAGCGCCGCAGCTGTAGGTTCCCGCGGGGTCTTCGATGATCGTGTTATCCGCGACGCTGGTGAGGACGACGGTGTCGGCCCGCGCGTTTGGGGCGCCTACCCATGCGCCTCCCCATGGCAGAGCGGATGCAGTGGAGATCGCGAGGATGGCGAATTGGGTCTTCATTCGAGTACGCAAGGCTAACAACCAACTGGCGGACAATCCGCGCACCGCCTGGATTTCTCGGCGCACTGAATCCTGAATCAATTTTTGTGTGATCGCACCCGTGCACAGCAGTCATTCAACAACCGCTGTTCAGCTCCAGCCGTTCAACAGAATCGCAAGGTCGCTGCCCCCAACGTGACCATCGCCGTCGATGTCGGCCGACGAGGTCTTTGGATTGACGGGCCCCCACGCGTTGAGCAGGATGGCGAGATCGGTCGCGTTGACCGACCCATCCTGATTCAGATCGGCAGCGTTCCCGCCGCCCGTGACGGTGACCTGAAGCGTCAGCGTTCGCGAGGTGCTGGTGGCGCCCGGCAGGTTCGCGTCGCTGGTGGCGATGGTCGCAATTTGCGAATACACACCAGGCGCGCGGCCATTGGAATCGAAACTGAACACCAGGCTGCTCGCCGCCGCGCCGATGGCGCTGTCAACGCTGTCGACCACCGAGAACGGCGCAACAAGTCCCGTCGCGCCATCGATGTCGAGCGTCGACTGTGCGGCGGTGTAGCCGAAGTTGTACATGGGCACGATGATCTGCACCGCCCCGACATTCGCCGCCGTTGAAATCGGCGCGGTTGTGGTAGCGACCACGCTGGCCGCACTCCACGATGCACGCGCGTGTGCGAGCACTGAACCAGTCAGGGTGCGGGTGATGGTGGGATTTTGCGCACCTTCAACTGCAGTGGTGATGGTGGCGCTCGCGTTGATGCTGGCCGCCGCGGCGGTGTTCACCAAGAGATTCACCGCGATCGACGAAGGCGCAAGCGGCGCAGTGACTTGCTGGCTTCCAACCAGCCCCGCCGAACCAACAACGCTCGCCAGCAACGCATCACTGCCCGAGACATGCACCACATTCGCGCTGTTCCAAACCAGCACGGGAACCGTCACCGTCGCGCCGACGATGACAGGGCCAAAGGTCGCCTGCATGGTCGCGTTCATGATCGGCGGAACCTGATAGTCGACGACCACCGGCAGGTGATCGGTGGCGGCCCACAGCATGTCGGCGGCCACATTAGAACGAGGAATATCGGTAGGAAAGTAGTCGTTGTTGCCCGTATTGATGTCGAGGTTGTAGTGGTTGCCGTCGTTGCCAAATGTGCGGTAGGTGCCCGCGATCATCGAAAGTCCGTCGTCATCGTGGAAGTCGATGCTGGAGAACTGGAAGTCGAAACGGTCGTCGACTCCGCCGCCAACGAGCGCGCCCGAAAGTAGGCGCGGCGATTGGGTGTGCTTGATCGCGTTGGCCGCGCCGGTCCAGTTGGCCGTGCCGAGCGGATCGACGCACTGCGCGTTGCCAGGTGCGGTCATGGTTGCGTAGGTCGCCTCGGTGTTGGTGTAGAGGTTGTAGTCGCCGCAGAAGATCGCATGCACGCCGGCACCGAGCGCGTCGGCGTTGGCACGCAAGGCGATAGCGCCGGTATTGCGCGTGGCTGCGTCGACGGTGGTGTTGCTCGCTTTCAGGTGCGATGCGTAGATGTAGAAGCGCGCGGATGTCGAGGTGTAGCCGTTGAGCTGAAGCAGCCAACGGTCACTGTTGCGCGAAGCGCCCGTGGCGATATCCGCGTGGCCCGACACGATTTCAGTCAGCAGATCAGTGCGGTAGTACATGGCTTGCGCCCCGCCCGCGCCATCTTCCGTGCCCGAGGTGGTGTAGGTTCCGCGCGCATAAGGCACGCCGGGAAACGCCGAAAGCACGAGCGCGTCAACCGAAGCCAAGACCGTGTTGGGAATCTCCTGAAAGCACATCACCGCGGGCGCAGTGGCAAAGCCAAACTTGTCGTCTTGCCCGATGGCGGTCAACACGCCGCGCGCCGACGGGATGTCGCCGATCAACTTCGCAAGGTTGTAATCCACCACCCGAAGCTGCGCAAAGGCGCCGCTGGCAGAGCACAAAATCACGCCGGCGAGAACGAGCAATCTAGTTAGAAACATAACTCAGGTCTTCCAGGGAGTTCGTCGAACGATCGCACTGTAAGCCTGCGATGCGCAAATCGGAAGCACTATCAATTGAATTGGCGGTGAATCAGCGTCAACCTTCACCGCAGGTGCAACCCAAACTCCCGAAACGAAAGCGGATGCGCCGCTAACATCTGCGCCCCCGCCTCGAAAATACAGGAGTTCACCAAGCATGCGTCAAGTCTTCTGCGCGATCGCCGCCCTCGCGCTTACCGCCCCTCTCGCCGCGCAGCAGGTCGCGCCCGAAGTCTTCACCCTCGACAACGGGATGAAGTTTCTGCTGCTTCCTCGCACCGATCAGCCCAATGTGATCGCCGCCGGATGGGTTGCCAAGGTTGGCTCGGTCAACGAGCGCCCGGGGATCACGGGAATCAGCCATTTCTTTGAGCACATGATGTTCAAGGGCACCGACACCATCGGCACCTCAGACGCCGCCGCCGACGCCAAGTATCGCGCGCAGCAACAGTCGCTGCGGGCGCGGATGAACGCGATCACTTGGAGCGACCAGTACCAACGCTACTTCGAGGGCGAAATCAGCGACGCCTGGGCAACCGAAAACGACACGCCCGAGCTGGCGAAGCTCCGCGCCGAGTTGAAGACGCTCATGGACTCGCAGCAGGGACGCCTCGGGAGCGACAAGATCGCCGAACTTCAGAAAGACGCCGCCGCCGCGACTGGTGAAGCGAAGGAACGGCTGCTGCGCGAGGCCGACATGATGAAGGCGCAGCAGGACAAGGCGCGCAGCATCGTCAAGGATGAGTTCGACAAGATCTACACCGCGCAAGGCGGCTCGGGGATGAACGCCTACACCTCGAACGACTTGACCTTCTACTTCATCAATGTTCCGAGCAACAAGTTCGAACTCTGGGCGTGGATGGAGTCCGATCGCCTTTCGAACTCGGTGTTCCGCGAGTTTTTTGCCGAGCGCGATGTCGTGCACGAAGAGCGCCGCTTGCGCACCGAAAGCACGCCGACAGGAGTCTTCCAAGAGCAGTTCGACGCGATGTTCTACGCGGCGAGTGGATACTCGTGGCCGGTGATCGGCTGGACGAGCGATCTCAACAGCTACACGATGGAGGAGGCGATGAAGTACTTCAACATCTACTACCGCCCCAACAATCTGTGCGGCGTGGTGGTCGGCGACTTCAACCCGAGCGAAGTGAAGGAAACGATTCGCAGCTATTTCAGCCGCCTCAAGCGCGGCGAGCAGGCGCCGCCGCCCGTGATCACGCTTGAAGTTGAACAGATGGCGGAGATGCGGCTCAACGCCGAGTGCGACTGCCAGCCGTCGGTCGAGGTGCGTTACCACGCGGTGCCGTTTCGTCATCGCGATTCGTACGCGCTCGAGGTCATGGCGGCGGTGCTCAATGGGCGCACCGGCCGACTCTACAAGTCGTTGGTCGAGGGCGCGGAGATTGCGGCTGACGCAGGTGCGCAGTTTGATGCGCGCAAATACGCGGGCGCATTCAGCTTCTTCGCCGAGGTGAAGGGCGACTCTGATCCGAGCGATCTCGAGCAAGCGTGGTACGCGCAGCTCAAGAAGATGCAGGACGAGGCCGTGCCCGCCAACGAATTGCAGAAGGTGAAGAACCAGTTCGCGGCTTCCAATTTCCGCCGCCTCAAGAGCAACTTCTTTCTGCTGGAGCAGCTGGGAAGTTACGAGGGACTCGGAACCTGGCAGGAAATCAACGATGCTCCGAAGCGCATCGATGCGGTGACGGCTGAAGATATCCAACGAGTTGCGCGCGACTACTTCGCTGAGAAAAACCGATCGGTCGCGACCTATCGACGCAAGGCTGGTGCGGAAGATGGCGCGCAGGCAACTGACGCGGACGCTGGTATCGCGGCGCTTCCTGAGGTTATGCGCGCGCAGGCGGGTGCGGCGGCGGCGCAGATCGCCAAGGAAACCGACGCCAACAAGCTTGCGCAAGGTATGGCGCAGATGCAGAGTCAGGCTGAGCAAGTTCCGCCGCAGATGAAGCCGCTCTTCGACTTCATCCTCGCCAAGATCGAAGCACGCCTTGCAGAACTCGAGGCAAAGAAGTGAACGGACACGCCATCAAGCAACGCATCAAGCAAATCATGAAGCACATCATGAAGCAAATCATGAACCCCACCGCCACCATCCTCGCGCTCGCCGTCTTCACTGGAATCGCTGTGATTCCCGCTGCGGCGCAGACCACGCCCGCTCGTCCCGAGCAAATCAAATTCAAGCCGCTCACCTTCGACCCGCCGAAGGCCGCCGACTATCGGCATGTGCTTTCCAACGGCATCGTCGTGTTCCTCGCTCCGAGCAAAGAGCTCCCGCTCATCGATTTTTCGATGGCGTTCAAGGGCGGCGACTACCTCGAATCCGCCGACAAAGTTGGGCTCGCGGGAATGACCGCCGACTTGATGCGCTCGGGCGGAACTGAAAGCCTCGCGCCGACGGAGCTCGACGAACGACTTGATTTCCTCGCAACCGAAATCTCGATCGGTGCCAGCGCCACCATCTGCGGAGCGTCGATCGACTGCCTCAAGGCAAACTTCGACGAAAGCCTTTCGCTCATGATGGACATGATTCGCCGGCCGCGCTTTGACGAAGCGAAGCAGAAGGTCGCCGTCGACGACATGCTTGAGCAGATGAAGCAGCGCAACGACGACGCTGATCCGATCCTCGGCCGCGAGTGGAACATGGCGCTCTATGGCGAGAACCATTTTGAAGCGCGTGAGCCGACCGAGGCGACGATTCGCGCCATCACCAAGAGTGATATGGCCGCGTTCGCCGCGCGCGTGTTCAATGCGAGCAATGTGATCGTCGCCGTGAGCGGCGACTTCGAAAGCAAGGACATGCTGGCAAAGCTTGAGACGGCGTTTGCAGCGTGGCCCAAGGGCGAGCGCATGGCCAACCCGCCGACGCCGACCGCCGAAGTTCAGCCGGGCGTGTATCACATCGAGAAGAACATCCCGCAAGGAAAGGTCTATATCGGCGCGCGTTCCATCACCCGCGACGATCCCGATTACTTCGCAGCGTTGGTCATGAACCAGATTCTCGGCGGCGGCGATTTCACTAGCCGCATTGTGAGCACGGTGCGTTCCGACGAGGGCCTCGCGTATTCCGTGGGCAGCAAACTCGACGCGGGCGTGTACTACCCCGGTGAGTTTCGCGCAGGATTCCAGTCGAAAAACGCGACGGTTGCGCTGGCGATCAAACTCATCGCTGGTGAGTTTGAGAAGATGCGCACCAGCGAAGTCGGCGCCGAGGAACTCGCCGCCGCGAAGAAGGCGTTCATCGAAACCTTCCCGCGCGCGTTTGAGTCGAAGGAGGGAATGCTGCGGATCTTCACGGGCGACGAGATGACCGCGCGCGATCCCAAGTACTGGCAGAGCTACCGCGACAATGTGTCGAAGGTCACCGCCGCCGATGTGAAGCGCGTTGCCAATCGCATGCTCGCCCTAGACAAGATGGCGATCTTCATCGTCGGCAACTGGGACACCATCGCTCCGGGCGATCCAGCGGGCCGCGCGAAGATGGCGGAGTTCTTCAAGGATCAGGCGGAGCATCTGCCGCTGCGCGATCCGATGACGATGCAGCGACCGTGAGTTGCGCGTGACTTGCGCGTGACTTGCGCGTGCGCCGCTGCGCACGAGAAAAAAGAGAACACAGCCGCCGTCCCCCACGGGCGGCGGCTGTGTTTTTCAGTCAGTCGTTCATGCAGCGCGCGGACCGTCGTCGTGCGCGCAAGTTTCGTCGAGCGCCGCGCGCAACTTGGCCAGCGAGAAACACGCGTTGTCTAACGCCATCAGCGGGTCAAGGCTGCGATCGCGATGCGGCAGCGTTTGAACGCAGGTGGGAAAGGGAAGTGACTTGGGATATTCGTCTTTCGGGCACTCTTCAATGCCGTCGATTGGCGGGGTTCCCACAAGTTTGAGTCGAGCGTATCCGTGCACGAGAACTTCCCTTTCCAGTGCCGATCCGTGGCACATGTTGGCCGCACCTGCGACACCATCCCATCGGCGGTCTCAACGCCCTACTTCGCACGAGCCTCGCTATTCGGGCGAGAAAGAAAAACCCGCGCAGGATCTGCGCGGGCGAAGGACATAAATACGCGATGAGCAGCCGTTAATCGTGGAGCAGCATCGCTGGTTCCATCGACTTGGCTGGGCGACGGGAGAGCAGCATGACCACTCCCACGAAACCGGCGCCCACGAGCACGATGATGGCGAAGAGCGCACCCGCGCGCTTGAGGCGCTCAGGATCAGGCATCACTTCGGCGACGGCAAAGACAGTGCGCCCAACTTCCTGCTTCGCGTTGGCGATGCCGACGCGGAGAAAGTCGCTGCGGCGGCTGGGATCGCGATTGGCTTCGGCAACGGCCGTCGTGGCAATTGCGTCGAGCGTGGTGCGAGTAGCGGCCTCGCCTTCGCCACGAAGCGCGAGACGAATGGTCGAACCTTCGGAACTCACGGTCACGCGCTCAGCGAGGTTCTGAACCAACGCATCGCTCTCGGCGTGAGTGCGACCGCGCTCGGCGATGCGAGCGGAAACGAGTCCGCCCCAGATGGGATCGTCCACGCGTTCCTTGACGAGCGTCGCAATTGGAGTGGCAATGGAGGTCGCCTCGCCGTTCATTTCTGCGGCGTTGGCGGACTCCGACTTCGAGTCCTGCACACGACTATTGACTTCGAGCTCAACGGTCGCAACGACAGGCGCCGGGACAAGCATGCCCGAGACAGACCAGGCGCACAGCGCGGCCAGGCCGAGCATGGTCGAGCAAAGTGCGGCTGATGTGAAGAAGCGCGTGCCGGCGGCGCGGCGGCCGACTGCCTCCTCGCTGGAGTGCAGCATGGAACGAAGGTCGACGATTTCCTGGCGTTCGCGTGCAAGTTCAACCCGCTCAGCCTCGATCTCCGCGGTCGATGACGGGCGCACGATCGGCTGAGCAACCGCTGCGCGCGACTGCATGGCCTTCAGCTCCTTCGCCTTGCGCTTGAGTCCCATCCGCAGTGCGCTGAGGCGCTCGCGGCGGGTGCGCAAGAACGAAGCGACCTGAGCGAGCTGCTCAAGCTTCGGCTGGATCATCTCGGTGACGCGCGCTTCCGCGAGCGTTTCGATTTGGGCCAGCGACGGCATGTCTTGATCGGAATTGGCGTGAGCGCGGAATTCGTCGAGCGTGGCGCGGGTGTCGATGATCTGCTGCTCAAGCAGGAGAATTTGCTCGGCCTGGTTGTCGGCAAGTTGCGTGATCGAAGCGATGCGCGCCTCGGCCATGCGGGTTGCCTCGACGGCCGCCGACTTGACCGCATCCTTCGCGGCCTGCTTTGCGCCATCACGCTCGCGCTCGATGCTGGTGATGCGCGCCCGCTCAGCGTCAAGCGCGGCGCGGGCGGAGGTCTGCTGCGACTCGAGCGCGCGGGCGTGCTCGGTGGCGCGGGCGGTGTGTTCGGTGGCGCGCGTGGCGTTGGCCTGCTCCGCCAAACGCACGAGTTCTTCCGCAGTGCTGCGATCGGATTCAGCCTTCGCAAGCGCCGCTTGGTGGCGATTACTGGCGGTTCGCGCGACTTCGAGTTGCTTGCGCAAATCGTCGACGGTCTTACGCGCGGTCGCAACTTCGCTCTCAAGATTAGTGATCGCCTGACGGGCGGCGCGAAGCTCGCCTTCACCTGAACTCGATTGCGAGCGCGCAGTGGCGACCTCGGCACTCGCCTTGGTAGCGGCGACCTTGGCATCGGAAAGCTCGCGCTCAAGCTTGGTCGCGGAGGACTTCGCCTGCGCGAGTTCCTGCTCGAACTTCTGCTCGGTCTTCTGCGCAGCGTTCTTGGTTGCCGTAAGTTCTTTGGCGAACTCGTTGGAGAACTGCTCGGCCTCGACAAGCTCCGCCTCGCACTTGGCGCGCGCGGCGTTCGATGCGGCGAGCTCGCTCTGCAAGCGCGTCTTCTCTGCATTGGCGGCCTGAACCGCCTCGGCGAGCGATTTCTGCGTGCGACCGGTGACGGCCTTCGCTTCGTTCAGTTCGGCGCGCAACTTGTCAGCGGCGCTCTTGGACTCGACCAGCTGCTGCTCGATGCGGGCGGTGTTGCCGCGCGCATCGGACAGTTGCTTCTCGAGGGTCGCGCAGGCGTTGCGCGCCTCGGTCCACTGCGATTCAAACTTCGCCGCACTCTTGCGAACCTCGGCGAGCTCGGACTCCAGTTTGGTTGCGCTCTTGCGCTGCTCCGCCAGTTGCGATTCCAACTTCGACAATGCGTTACGCAAGTCGGCGACATCAGCGTCGGCCTTCTGCGTGCCCTTGCGAAGTTCTCCGCGCAGATCGGTGCACTGCGACTCCAACTTCGACGACGCGTTGCGCGACTCGCCCAATTCCGACTCGAGCTTGGCGGCGGACTTGCGGGCCTCGGCGAGATCGGAGGCGGATTTCTCGGTGTTTTTGCGAAGCTCCACCAGCTGCGACTCGAGCGCGCTGCTCTTGGACTTCA
>Ga0209086_10003550_pt1 | contig 11802 bp, 2 predicted proteins | sample M_130207_XF_Meta_FD_187312 | JGI IMG/M metagenome (GOLD analysis project Ga0209086, IMG submission 187312) | Freshwater microbial communities from Lake Montjoie, Canada to study carbon cycling - M_130207_XF_MetaG (SPAdes) (version 2) | ecosystem: Environmental > Aquatic > Freshwater > Lake...
TTATACCTTCCAAATTTCTTACACTGGTGGCACGGGCAATGATGTTACTCTTACTGTTACCAGCGTAGTTTCCCCTCCAGTCGTTATTGTTCCAGGAGTCAAACAAACTTTTGCCACCGCTGCGGATGCAGGGGGTGGCCCCTTAGTTACCGTCAATTATTCTGATGGCCATACTAGCTCTTTCTTTGCTTATGCTTCCACTTTCACCGGCGGCGTTCGTATCGCAATGGGCGACATCAATGGCGATGGATTTTCTGATCTTGTAACTGCTACTGGTATTGGGGGCGGGCCTCACATCAAGGTTTGGGATCTTCGTACTGGTACCCCAATGCAGGTTGCAAGCTTCTTTGCTTTTGAATCTAACTTTACTGGTGGGCTTTATATTGCCTGCGGAAATTTAAACGGTGATGTAAATCCAAATACTGGTTTAGTTTATGATGACATCATCGTCGGAGCTGGCCCTGGAGGCGGGCCCAGAATTACCGCTTTTGCAGGGGCTCAGGCTTTTGCAATCAATCAAAGCACAGTCTTAGTTAATTTCTTTGCCTATGCTCCAGAATTTACAGGCGGTGTTACTGTAGCTTCTGCCGATCGTACTGGTGATGGATTAGATGAAATCGTTACGGGTGCAGGTTTTGGTGGTGGCCCTAATGTTACGGTATTCCAACTTCAACAAACTGCACCTGGCCAATTTAATCAAGTTATCATTCAAAACTTCTTTGCTTTTGATACGCTCTTCACGGGTGGTATTTATGTTGCAGGGGGCAGGTTTACCAATTCCACCTATGATGACATTTTTGTAGGTACCGGCCCCGGTACTAAAGCAACCGTTGCTGTCGCTTTTGGGGCACCTTCAGGGGGAATTCATTACTTAAATCCTTTTGGTAACTTTACAGGCGGGGTCAGGGTAGGCATTTCTTCAACTACTTTAGCTGGAACTACCCCAAATTATCTGATGGCTGCAGCAGGCCCAGGCGGTGGCCCTCAAGTAAATCTTTATGACACGAATTTTAATCAGGTTGACTCATTATTTGCGCTGAATCCTAATGTAACTGTGGGTGTTTTTGCTAACACCACCATACTTTAAGTAATCTTTACAAAAGCGCAGCCATCCTATGAAAAATAGGGTGGCTGTACCAATTTTAACACTTCTTTTGATTATTCTTCCTTTTCATACTTACCCTATAAATTTGTCGCATTGAGGCATTGTATTGCTTGGGGAAGATAATCCGCATAGTCGAATTAATCAATAAGGCATGGACTGTCAGGAAGACAGGTCAGGTATTTCGTATGGAACGAAGTCCCGGCGGCCTAATGAATGATCAGGAGATCTTAAGATGAAGCCTTCATGGATGCGGAACCTGGTAAAGTCGATGTTTGGTTTAACAAAAAAGAATCGTAGCAGGCCTGCTTTTAGTCGAAATATTGACCTTGAACAACTTGAAAATCGATTGACTCCAACAACCATTACCAATGTTGGCGGATTGATTTTAATTCTTGGATCTAATGGCCCTCTATTGCCAGATGATAATCTTACAATAAGTATAGCAAATAATCAATTAACAGTAACTGAAGCCAATACTACCCTTACTGGTACTGTATTTGGGATTGCTGCCGCTAATAACACCGTTACCGTTGACTTTGTAACCAATGCAGCAGCAAAAGCTTTGACAGGAATACAAATTAATTTACTTAGTGGTGATGATACTCTTAATATTGTTACCGGTCTCGATTTTAGAAATCTTCCGATCAATAACAATCCTGTTTCGATTACTTTTGATGGAGATGGTTTTGGAAGTCCCGCAGGGAAAAACATTTTTACTTTCCAAGGTTTGACTTCTTCGAAACAAAGCTTTGTTTCTATTAGTAATTTTAGCACTTTAATAAATAGTGATGCTGCCGGTGCTCTTGCAACTATTTCTGCAAATGGTAGCACTCTCTTGCCTCAACCTTTAATCTTAAATAATAATGGCGCTATGACTCTTTCTGCGACGTTTGCCGCTAGCGTTGGCGTTGCCTTTGAAGCCAGCGGCAATGCAAGTTCCATTGCCATTAATAATCAATTAGTAGTTAATACACCTCTTTTTGTTCGAGGTACCGCTGCTACCGATAAAGTTGGAATCACTTCTACCACAAGTACAGGCACTTCTTTCTCTGGTAATTCAGCGTTAACCATGCGCACTCAAGGTGATATAAATATTCAAGGTATTGTCACTTTAAAAAATAGCTTTACTGTTTTAGATTCTGAAAACTTTACTGCCCAGCAAAACTTTACTGCTACTACAATTTCGATGACCAACACGACCAATCTTGTTACCACCGTTGTTGCTTTTAATCGCAATGTCACCACCTCCACGGGTGATTTTTTGATTACTAATCTTGGCAATAAGGTTAGTCCTGGAGCACAGTTTTATATTAACCGTGATGCAATCACTACGAATTCTGCAGGGTTGACTTTTACCGTTGCTGGTAAGTTTAGTGCTGCCACCACCGGCGGATTATACAACCTTTTCCTAGCAGGCCAGACTACAACTGTTTTCTCTAATATCACTCTTGCAAATAAGGGTTCCGTTACTTTAGGTACGGTTAACATCCCTTTAAACCCTCCCCCCAATGCTTCTATCACTTCAATTGCTGGTTTTTTTGATGCTTCAGCTATAACTGGACCAACTAACCTTTTTGCAGATATTTTTAGCAGTCAGTATGTTACAATCAATGGCGATGTTTTAGTTCGATCCGCAAATTCTGGCACTATTAATCGCAATTTTACCATTCAAGCTAAGAATGGTAATGTTAATATCATAGGTCAAATTCAATTATTAGATAACCCGGGCAATACGGCTTTGGGATCTGATCTTACTCTTTGGGCAGGCATCGCTCCTAATATTGATCTTGGCTCTATAAATATTCAATCAGTCATTGGTGTTAATAGATCCTTGACCATTAATGATTGCATAAATTTTACTTCCACCAGTTCCATTCAAGTCAAAAGTTTAGTTCTTCAAGCAACTGGTGGAGATGCCAACCTAGGCGCTGGCCAATATAAGTTTTTTGGAAATATAGGACTTTTAAGCGCACCTACCGCAATTACTGCAAATAGCGGAGGATATGGTATTCAAATTCTTGGTTCTGCTAATGTATTTGGTTCTACCGCCCCTGCGGCTTTATCAGATTTTAACAATACCGGCACGGTTATTTTAGGTAACAGTTCAAGTTCTACTATCAATTTTACTGGGGGCGCCATTTTTCATGAAAACACCACAGTTTCCGGAATAGGAATTATAAGTGGTAATACTCGTGTTCAAGGTAATTTAGCACCCGGTGGGATTCAAACTAATGGTGCAGGTATTCTCACTTTCACAAGTTCTTTAACTTTTGAAGAAATTGATTCAACCCTTCCTCCCGACTTTCGGAAGGCGGTTTACTATCCAGAAATTTTGGGTAATGTCCCTGGTTCTACCCAGGATCAAGTGGTTGTTCAGTCTGGTTTTGTTTTAACTAACAACCCAATTTTATATCCAATTATTAGAAGTTCGACTTTGGTTTCAGGAAACCAATTTACTATTGTCAGAGAAACGGATGCCACCCCAATCGCAGGTAGGTTTACTGGTTTAATAAATCTTGCTTCCAACACTTATTCGGTTCTTAATGAGGGGGATCTGTTTTTTGCCTCCGGTGGCCAATTCCGTATTTCCTACACCGGGGGAGATGGTAACGATGTAGTTATTACTTTTGTTGGTTATTCTTCGGGAACCAGTGTTTTCGTTGATGCCAACAATGTTTTAAATGTCCTCGGAGATAATAAAGCAAGTAATGTTACCACAGAAATAAAAACTAATCTCTTAGGCGAAAAGGTGCTTAATATTCGAGATTTAGTGTTTGGCCTTACAGGTTTTGCTTATGGTTCCAAAGTTGTTAACAATACCATTGATATAGCTATTTCTAAACCTACAACTATTGGGCCTAATCAGTTTGCTGGATTTCAAGTTCAGCAAAATGGTGGAAGTGATACCTTGAATCTTATCAATGTTGATCTTATTGCAATCAACGCAATTAATCCAAATGTGGCTAATGTGTTTTTCTCATTAAACGGGGGCCCTACTTCTACACCTAATCAAGACATTGATATTTTGAATATCACTGGACTTAATCAGAATGTGGAAATAGGGGTTTCGGGAACCTCTACCGTGTTAATCCAAGGCTATGATTTTATCCATAGTCAAACTGTTGCAGCAGCACCTTCAACAGGTATTTTAAATTCGGCTAATCAGGGTAATAACTCCTTGAGGGTTTTGGGTGCGATTTATTATGATATCGGTGATATTACCTTTGGTAGCAATAACAGGGCGGATACTACTACTTCCAATGTTGCTAGTACCGCTTTGGTTCCAGCTACTGCAGGAACTATTACCTTGGTTAATAGTTCCTACTTAGGCAATGCCGCAACCTTAAGGCTGGGAAATGGTAGTGCATCGAATTTGGCACTTCAGTCTATAACCGGAACCCAGGGCGGCGTTTCCAGTAATTTAACTTTTAATGTCGCCAGATTTAATTCTGTCCAAAATGGAACTATTAATACTATTCCAATTAATATCATTGGTGGAAACATTAATGTGAACGGAACTATTGGTACGGACATTGGAAACTTTAATATTACTAATTCCGGGATTACAATTTTTAATCAATCCGTTGATGCTACATTTATCAACATCGTTAAAAATGATGGGGGAATTAATTTTAAAGGTACTGTTGGTTCTTTTTCTCCCATTGGGTTGGCGCCTACCATTACTATTGGCGCAATTTCACAAGGTGCATTTATTACTTTTCAGGACAATTTAACTGCTACTTCTGTCAATAGTACTGGGTCTAATTTAAATTACGGTTTGCAATTCCTTGGCTCTAATACCACCGTAACTAATAATACTAATTTGCTTAACACGGGCGGTATTGTTCTGGGTGATTCAATTGATACTCTTTCTTTTCTGGGTGGTTTAAATATCGATTTTAATTCCCCAGTGCAAATTAGTGGGACCATTCAATCTCAAGGCGCAACTATTAATATTGCTTCTAACAATATTATTAATGGTAATGTAGAAATTGGGATTACTTTAAACTCCAACTCCATTATCCGAACTACTTTTGGGCCAACCGGTGTTTCTGCTCCGATTTCTTTAGGTAGAGTTTTTTCTAACTCTAATTCCCTCACCCTTGATGCAGGTAATAATACAGGGTCTGTTATTTCAATTGATGAGCTTCGTGGTGATGGTGGCTCTTTGATTATTGTTAATTCTGCTGGGGCCACTATTTCGCAGGTTGGCCGCCTTACTTCTAATGCATCTTCTTTTGCTAGTGAAACTTTTGGGTCTATTTCTATTCTTGATTCCGTCAATACTATTCTTTTTGATGGCCCTATTTTAGCCAACAAAATTATTACTTTTGAAAAAAATTACAATGTTGCTTTCAATGGGAGCACTTTGGCTACTGATACAAATGACCAGCGTATTTTTATTATCACAGACACCAATCCTACGGTGTTTCGTAACCGTGGTGATGTGACTCTTGGTGTTAACGGATCTGATCCAACTGGTTTGATGGATTTCTTTATTTTTAATGGCGGGGTTGATACTACTCCTATCACAGGTATTACTAATCTTGCAGCTAGAGTTTATACCAATAATACCAATATTATTTTTGATGATATTTCAACCAATAGTAGTACTTTCTTAAATACTTATTTGAGTTCTGTTGCAATTGTTGATTTTCTTGATCTTGGTTTTTCCACAGATCAAACTTCTAATATCCTCAATATTTTTGGTTATCCGAATTCTAGCAGATTTAGTTTGCGTGCAGGAAATCAGATTCTTCCTTTCACGACTGGATCTATTGTTCTTTCTTCTGTAGTAAATAATGGAAATACATTTTCATTGAATGCTGGTGGCCCTGGAGCTTCTAGTGCAATAGTTACTGGAAATATTGCCATGGCTTCTTATGTTGGTAATTTTAATGAATCTTTACATATTTATCGTGCTGGGGATGTTACTGTTTTTGGTAATCTTTCTGGCTTTGATATGTTCTTTGGGACTATTGCAAATGGTTTTACCTCTTCTTTGATTGAACTTACTGGAACTGTTTCTATACAAGGTAATTTTACTGTTACTAATAATTTTCAAGTTTCTAATGATGTTAATAATTTTGCAATTACCGGTGATGTGAATACTATTTCTGCTCAAAATAATATTAATAACATTGGCTTTTTGCAATTAGGCAATAGTTCCACAGATATTTTAACTAGTTCGTCTAATTTAAATGTAAGGGGCCCTGCTGAACGCAGGGTTGCTGGGTTTTTTAATCTTACTGGTGCTAGGACTCTTGATTTTGGCCCAGGTATTACCTCCCTTGTTGCTAATACTGTTGTTAATACTAATAGCCAGGTTGGAACCACTATTGGCCAGATTAATAACAACGCTTTTTCTCTTACCATTAATGGGCGAACTCAGATTCAACGATACGCTAATGACAGTCAGCTTTCTCCCTATCCTTCTTCTACCAATCCCAGTAGTATTATTCCGATAAATAATGTGATTGGTGCGGGTACCGGGGGCGGTAATGTTTTCTTGAACGGTGAAGTTAGTGTGCAAACTGTTGTTCAATCCGCTATTTCTGCTATTCTCATTACTGATGGTGGCACGGGGTATACCTCTCCCCCAACGGTTGTAATTACTGGAGGAGGCGGTTCCGGGGCCACTGCTACTTCCCTTTTAGGTATCGCTGCTATAACCCGTATTCGCGTCCCCGGCACTGCATATGTTGTTAATGATGCTGTTACGCTTACGGATTTCTTTGGTAATTCTAGCGCTGCTGCTGTAGTTCTTTCTGTTGATGCGGCGGGCGGAATTACTTCTCTTAATTTAACTGCTGCTGGTACGGGGTATACTTTTACTAATTTCCTTACCGTCACCGGGGGGACTGGAACTGGGGCTTCTGTAAGAGCTTCTGCAAATGTTGTTTCAGTTGCGATAACTAATCAAGGTTCTGGCTATAGCAGCCCACCGCTTATTTCTTTTATTAGTGGTAGTGGAACTGGGGCTTCTGCCATCGCTAATATTACTGTTTCAGTTGGCTTTCCTCCCGGTAACATCATCACCTTACCAACAGATATAAGTCTCCGTAAGCAGGGCACTGGCTCCGTGTTCCTTAACACCGATAGCTCTGCAAATACCGCTGGCCTTGTCACGACCATTGAGAATGGTAACTTCTTCTTCGAAAACGCCAAGATCAACGCTGCTACCGTTACCAATGTTGCAGGGAATGGCCTTCTAGGCGGTACTAAAGGTACCCTCGGCGCAGTTAATGTCCTTCCCAACGGGAAACTTTCTCCAGGGGATTTATCCACTGCTATTGGTGTGCTTAATCTTCAAGGTAACCTAAGCATTCAGAGCACTTATAAGGTTGATATTCGTTCTGTTGCATTCAATCTTTATGACCAAGTGAATGTTACTGGTATTGTGCGCCTTACCAACAATAATGTAAATGGTATCTTGGATGTAGCTTTCACCCCTGATGCAAATGTTGCTATCGGTAATGCTTTTGGAATCATTTCCAACGATGGCACTGATGCGGTTACAGGAAACTTTGTAACTGTTGGTGGAAGAGCACTTACTCAAAATTCCACCTTTACGGTAAATATGCCTGATGGTGTAAATGTTGCTACTTTCCAAATTAGTTACACAGGCAACATTGCAGCCAATGGCACTGCCTCTCTTACTGGTGGTAATGATGTGGTGATTCAAATCACTAATATTCAAACTATCAGCTCAACTGTTGCAGCCAAGTCGCAAAACCCTAATAAGTTCTTTGCTGTTTCCACTGATTCGGGCGGTGGCCCTATTGTTAAAATTAGCTTTGCTGATGGTTCAGGCTTCTCCTTCTTTGCTTACGATACCAGCTTTACTGGTGGTGTTCGAACCGCAATCGGCGATGTCAACGGCGATGGTAATCCTGATCTTATCACCGCGGCAGGCCCAGGCGGTGGTCCTCATGTTGTTATCTGGACTATTACCGCTGGTGTTCCTTATGCCACAGTTCAATCAGGATTCTTTGCTTTCGAACCCGGCTTTACTGGTGGTATCACGCTTGCTACGGGTAACATCAACGGCGATGTGTCCGCTTCTGGAAATGCCTTGGATGATATCATCGTTGGCGCTGGTGCTGGCGGCGGCCCTCGTGTTATTGCTTTCGCAGGTAATGCAAACTTTGCAGCAATCAATAACCAAAGCCAACTGGTTGATTTCTTTGCTTATGCTCCCGAGTTTAATCTGGGCGTTAATGTTGCTGCAGGCGATCGTACCGGCGATGGGAAAGATGAAATCATCACGGGTGCAGCCCAAGGTGGTGGACCTCATGTTCAGGTTTGGCAGATATCAAACGGAACTGCTAATTCCATACAAAGTTTCTTTGCCTTCGATCCTTCTTTCTTGTGTGGCGTCTTTGTTGGTTCTGGTGATCTCGATGGCGATAAACTTGCGGATATATATACAGGTACAGGTTCTGGTCCAACTGGTTCGGTAGCTATCTACTTTGGCAATGGTGCTACTTCTAGGCTTGAACCTTTTGGTTCTGGCTTTACTGGTGGGGTGCGGGTTGGTGCGGCTCTTGGTGCATTTAATAGTGTTACCAACACCTATCCTCCGTACCTGCTTACTGCAGCAGGCCCTGGTGGTGGCCCTCAAGTTTCTCTCTTCGATTCCAACCTTAATATCGTGGATGCATTCTTTGCCTTCCAAGAAAACTTCACAGGTGGTGTTCTGGCTTCGACCACAGTTAATACTTAATTAACTCTTTGTTTTTCCTAAAGAGCCTGTTTTATACAGGCTCTTTTTTATTTCTAATTTCTACAACTATCACTTCTTTTTGTACTATTTTTTCTCCCAGCTTAACTCTTTTTTTTACAATTTTTGTTAAAATCACTTAAGTTTTAGCAAACTTCGTTTGACTTGATTTTTAATTATCTTATTTGTCACGCAGGTGTCTTATTTCCAAGGATTTGATCTTGGAGTTTCGCATGCTCAATTATAAGAAACAGGTTCGCGCCAGTATATTTGCGATTTTTATTGTTCTTTCTTTCTTGAATTCAATTAGTTTTGCGCAGGAAGAAAAAGAAACGCTTAATCAAAGGTTGGGTCGTCTTGAAAAACAAAATGAAGAGCTTTCTAAGGCTCTCAAAGAGCGTTTAAACTCTACGCCATCGGCTTCTTCTAAGGAGGATGTTGATAACTTATTACTAAAAAATCCAGCGGAAATCCCAGTTAAGAATGTGCTTGCCCTTCCCGCTATGGGAGTTGATGCAGTTCCCGGGACCAGTAAAAATCCGGTTCCAATGAAAGTATCTTTCAAAAACGGCTTTTGGGCTGAGTCCGAAGATAAAAACTTTACCTTCAATTTTGGTCCCATGATGCAATTTGATAATGGCTGGTATTCTACCCCTTCAAATATTAATTCCACTTTAGATAATCCTTTAACCGATGGGTCCGCATTGCGTAGATTGCGTTTGAATACTACTGGTACTGTGCTTCAACAATTTGAATACCGAATGGAAGTGGATTTTTCCGGCGCAACCGACTTTCGTACAACCACTGCTGATCCTCAGGCTCCTTTATTTTTAACAGATAACTGGATTGCAATGAAAGAAATACCTTTTTTTGGCACAGTTCGAGTTGGCCATCAAAAAGAGTTTCTGACTTTTGCCAATGGAACTTCGGACCGTTATTATCCTTTTATGGAAAGGCCTCTTATCTTTGATGCTTTTGAAGATGGCAATCAATTTAATAATGGGGTAACTCTCAGTAATTCCTATTTTGATAAGAAGCTTCATATTTGGACGGGGCTATTTCGAACCGGTACACGAACAGGTGCTTTTGGTGTTGGTGGTGGTAGAACAGCCTTCGATCAACGCATCACCTATTTCCCAATTCTAAATCTTGAAGAACAACAATGGTGGGTTTTACAAGCTCATGGTACCGAGCGCGATTTACCTTTAGTTTCCACATCTGATGGCCAGACCCAATTCTTTAAAGCGCCACAAGTCCAATTTTTTAATAGGCCTTTGGTTCGTACTGGTAGCGGTTTTCAAGTGCCCCGTATTATTAGTACTCCTACTCTTTTTAGCCAAGATGGCGAAACAGCATTTGGTTTAGGCACACAAGCTGCCTACGGCCGTTGGACTTTTGGTACAGAATATGTCGCTACACAAATTTATAACGCTTACCTAAATACTGTGCCTGGCTATGTTAGTTCTAACGGTAGAGCTGCTCAAAGTATTGGCAACCAATACTACGATGGTTTTTATGTCCAAGGTCTTTGTTTTCTTACACCCGGCGATCATCGCAGTGTTAATCCAGAAAACCCTGGTTTTATGCGCATTAGTCCAGTTCGCCCATTCCAATGGCGTCGGTCGGATGATGGCGCAGTAACTCGTGGCCCAGGCGCTTGGGAACTCAAGTTCCGATATGATTACTCTAATATGCAAAATCCTTTTTTCACTCAGGCATTTATTCCTACTAAAACCTCCGGTGGTAATTATCAGGCTTATACTTTTGGTATCAATTGGTATACCAATACCAACATGGCTGTGATGGCTGATTATAATTATAATTATCGAGATGCTGGAAACTCTGCTGGCTCGGGTAGCTTCAGTAGCTTTGGTATGCGAACCCAATTTGAGTTTTAAGAAAGCAAATATAAATTCGTTTCGTGTCATTGAAACGCTTAAGCTTTTTACTTTAGGGTTTTTTATTTATTGCTTGCTCGGATTATTGATATCACTTTGCATGCTCCTCATAGACATAATTTTAAATAAGGATATTACGCTTTTATTCTTTAACCTGGTGCAATTAGCAGTAATACCAATACCTATCCTCCATACCTGCTTACTGCAGCAGGCCCTGGTGGCGGCCCTCAAGTTTCCCTCTTTAATTCAAACTTTAATATCGTGGATGTATTTTTTGCCTTCCAAGAGAACTTCACGGGCAGTGTTCTGACTTCAACCACGGTTAATAATTAAGAAAACCCCTTTGTTTTCGCAGAGAGCCTGTTCTATGCAGGCTCTTTTTTTATTTGTAACTTCTACAATTATCACACCTCTTTGCATGATTTCCTTTCCCAGCTTAACTCCCTTTTTTACAATTTTTGTCAATATTACTAAAGTTTAAGCAAACTTCGTTTGACTTGATTCTTAATTACCTTATCTGACCCTCATGTAATTTATGCCGAAGAGTTCAACCCTAGAGGTTAGCGTGTTTAATTTAAAGAAACAGTTTTGCGCAAGTCTATTTGCGATTTTAATCGCTTTTTCCTTCTTGAATGCAAATACTTTTGCGCAGGAAGAAAAGGAAACGCTTAATCAAAGGTTAGATCGCCTTGAAAAACAAAATGAAGAGCTTTCTAAGGCTCTCAAAGAGCGTTTAAGCTCTACCCCATCTGCTTCTTCTAAGGAAGATGCTGATAATCTGTTGCTAAAAAATCCAGCGGAAGCTCCAGTAAAGAATGTGCTTGCCCTTCCTGCTATGGGAGTTGATGCGGTTCCTGGGACTAGTAAAAATCCCGTTCCAATGAAGATATCTTTCAAAAATGGCTTTTGGGCGGAGTCCGAAGATAAGAACTTTACTTTCAATTTTGGCCCAAGTTTCCAATTTGATAATGGTTGGTATTCAGTTCCCAAAAATATTAATTCTTCTATGGATAATCCTCTGAGTGACGGTTCAGATTTGCGAAGATTGCGTTTGAATGCCACGGGTACTGCTTACA
>Ga0209086_10003551_pt1 | contig 11801 bp, 3 predicted proteins | sample M_130207_XF_Meta_FD_187312 | JGI IMG/M metagenome (GOLD analysis project Ga0209086, IMG submission 187312) | Freshwater microbial communities from Lake Montjoie, Canada to study carbon cycling - M_130207_XF_MetaG (SPAdes) (version 2) | ecosystem: Environmental > Aquatic > Freshwater > Lake...
CCTCGCAGAATTGGACTGGTGCGTGAAGCGCCTGACTGCTTTGACAGCGTGGAAGCAAATCCCAAAATTCCCCCACGCGAATACTGCTTGACGCCATCCACCCGTCGCCACTGTGGGCCGATCACATTTGGTATGCCGTAATATTTCGCCATCGATTCATTCAGAAACGTGTAATCGGCATCGAAGAGATCGAGAACCGATGCGTTTTCCTGAACGAGATGCGTGAGAAATTGGAGTGACTCTTCATACATGTCGGCACGCATTCCAGAAAACTCCGGAAAGTGCTGCTCGCTTTTTTCATCGTTGCGGTCAAAGTCGCGGATGTGCAACCACTGCGCACCGAATTCAGTCGCCAACCGTCGCGAGCGATTGTCGCTCAACATGCGATGCATGTGTCCTCGCAGCACTTCCGGTTGCGACAGCGAACCCGATGCGGCAGAGGCCATAAGGAGATCGTCTGGCATGCTCGACCAAAGAAAGTAACTGAGCCTTGTGGCAAGTTCCCACTGATCCACGGCGGCGGCGTCTGCTCCAGTGGCCGCCTTTTCGCTGCGATACAAAAACGCTGGTGCTACGAGCACTCTGGCCAAAAGCATGCGGAGGGCAGCGTCGTGCGAGAGTTCTTCACTCAACAGCGTCTGATAGAGGTTCCGCAACTGATCCACATCTACCGGATCAAGTGGCCGACGCCATGCGCGTCCAGCGAATTCCAAGACGGCCTGCAATTGGCTCGACCGAGAGTCGAGCAGCTCCTGTCGAAAGGCCGTCGCTCGTTCGTTGATCGGTCCACGCATTCCTTCAAATGCACTCGGATCGGCATCTTGCGTAGCAAACTGCATTAACTGTTCAAAGGCATCCACCTGCACCAAAGCGTCTTCACTGACAAAATGCAACTCTTTCCAGAGAAGATCCAGTTCGGCAATCTGCTTCTCATCGAGCATCAATTTTTGAAGATGATCATCCTCGCGGTAGAAAAGCGTGAGCGTCACCACTTCGTCCACCGGAACAATTTTCGTATAGCACAGCGCCGCGGGAAACAACTGTCGAAAATCGTCAAACGCTTTTTCAAATTTCTCTCGAACCGGGCTCCCTTCGCCAATGATCACCGGCGCCGAGTGCATCGTGCGAAGATTATTATCACTCCAGAGACCACTCACGACCGTACTTTGAGACGCGGATACTTTTATATGGTTGTCCACAGGTTTGCTTGAAAGCATTTGCATTTGCACGCTTCCCAACGGACCGGACGTTGGAGCAAGTATTCCTGTTGCAACCAGTTCCGCTCCTTCGGCGAGATCCGCCGGAATTCGCACTTCAATCGTACTTGGAGCCTGCACAAACAGATCCAGTGGACCGATTCCTGGGATGGCTGGAATTTTGTCAACAGGCCCAAAGAGTGCTGGATCGAGACCGTATTCACTTCCCGATGCATCTGTGGCCTGTTTCTGTGAAACGCTCTCGAGCGCCGCAGACATCTTTGAAATAAGTGGGCCTCGCAGCGAAAGAAGTTCCTTTGCAAGTGCACGATCGGGGGAATCAAGAGCCAGCGCAGCGACTCCTTCGGTGAGTAATCGCTCAATTTCTTTCCCAAGGTTTTCCTTCGTCGTCGCATCAACGGCCTGCCGCCACTGAGCAAGGAGTGAGCCGGAAGGAATTACCGGACTTCCCTGAGCGACCACTGGCTCTCCTCCAAAGTGCCAGACGCTCGGGGTACCAAATGTATCGGAATGTGGATTGCCGGAGAGAATGTCGGGGGAAATGTCTTCGGCGAGATCCCACCGACGGGTTCCATCGCCAATGGTGAGATCGATCGCCGTGAGATCGCACGCGTGATTTCCATCTTGTGGACTGATAACGATCGCCACCACATCGCCAACATGCACTCGCACATTTTTTTGTTGTGCGATCTCCATGACCACACCACCGCTGGTCTTTCCTCGAACAAGTTGCTCTCGCGAACGCCCACGCCGGACTTCAAGCGTCCAACTCACACCGTTGCCACATTCGGGATGCGCGTGCTGAATTTTCCCTTCGAGCTGAAGTACACCGGAGACGGGGCTCTTCCACGCCACCACTGCACTCACCGTCGGCGCGGGATGCACCGCAATACTGTGCGGCTTCATCGTGCCCGGTACACGCACCTGCTGGTCCGAACTATTGGCAATCACGCTCAAAGCGTTGTCACCGGTCCACCCCTTAATGAAGTCGTAGTCGCCACTGCGATCGATACGTGTAAGCAGAGGCGAACCAATCGTCACTTCGCCCGAAGTGCCAATGCCCAAACAATCCAGCCACGCTGAAAACAGCACAGGATCAATGGCATATTTCTGAGCGAGCAACTCGATATTCGGTCGCTCCCCAGACGCATCTGCCTCGGCCGCAGCAGAGAGACACTTCGAAACGCTGTCAATCACACTCGCTCGATGCGCGGCAAGATTGTGGACAACTCCACGCAATTCCTTCAGTGGTAAATCAGCCCGCCCCGGCCACACAAATCGAAGCTGCTGCCAGATCGCCACGTCGTCAGTTTCGCCGTCGCCGGCATCGCTTGTTGAGAGATAGAGCGTCAGGTCGGTTTCATCGGCAGGGGCAGTGAGCTTCAATCGCATTTCGTGCCGTGCGACAAGAGGATTCACCGATTCGAGCCAACCTTTTGGGCCATTTTTTTTCCCAATATGTCCAACACTGGCAAACCGCCAGAGCGACTGTTGCCACAAGGCAACATCGGTGACCACCTGGCCAACCGCGTCCTTTTCGTTTTTGTTCCAACGCGAACGCAGCGATTCAAGCACGAACGATTGCGAAGCGTTTTCGTCGTTGAGTGTGTTCCAGAGCAGACCGAGATATTTCGCACTCAGTCCACGCGCCGTCGCCACATCGGCAATCGTGCGACTTCCTTTTGAAAGCGCATCTCGCTCTTCGATGGTCGCAGATAAATATTTTTCCAGTGGCAGTCGTCCTCCTGCATTGGTGTCGAAGGCGATGCCCTGGAGATTGACCGCCGTGGCACCTTGGGAATTGGTGAAGCGGGCATAGAAGCCGCGAATCGCGGCCAACGAGTCATCGGTACAATCACGGCTGGTTGTATGTTTTGAAAACCGCATACCATCGGGCAGGAACATTGCGTGATCGGCAACTTCTTTCGCCGCAATGAGATACTTTGACAACAGTCCCGGACTCATCACAAGTCCGCTGCCAACATTGGTGAAGCCTTCTCCAGCCGCTCCGTCAACCGGAAATTCTTTAGCAACGTCAATCGTATCAATGCCTGTCAGATCGCGAATCGTGTGTCCATATTCGGTATTGCCCAATCGCCGAAGCACCACCGGTCCAGGATCGCCAGCCTGCATAAGCGACTCGGCATCGAGATATCGATCAACCCATGCTCGCAGCGCTACCCGCTCATCAGGCGTTGGTTGCTTTGACTCTTCGGGGGGCATTTCACTGTCTCGCAGAACTTCGCTTACACGCTGCCACGCAATCGGGTCGCGACGCACCTGGTCCACGCTTGTAAATCGTTCGAGATCAAGATCCCCTTCTTTTTTCGAAGCGCTGTGACAATCCAAGCAGAGGCGTTCGATCAAAGGCTTGATCTTGTCGGTAAATGCTTCTGAAAGAACTTCGAAAGACTCTGCTTTGGCCGAGGCATTCCAGTCCATCGGAATACCCGTTTGAAACGCCAGAATCAGGAGCACCGCAGGGGTCGCCAAGTTTTTCCAGAAGGTTTCCCAGAAGGTTTTCCAGAAGAGCGAGAGAGCCTGCGCTCGGGGAAAGGCAAACACCCTCTGGTCTTTTCCATTTTGCATCGCACCCATTCTCCTCACTATTTTCGCAAACAATTCGCGCAGCAAAGCCTCGCGGGACATTTAAAATACATCTTTTTACTTCCGATCACAAAAACTGATCTGTCTGTATTGAGGTCTGTATTGAGGTCTGTATTGAGGAGCCGTCAACCACTCGAGAGTGTTTTCAAAATCAAAAAACACGACCGCCAAAAAGGCATGTTGTAAACTAAAGTCTTTGTCAGCACTCTTGTTACGACGCATACGAGCATCATTCACGCTGCTTTTTGTAGGTCATTGACTTGTCTTTCTCCAGTGTCTTTTATGTAGACTTTGTGAGCGTTGTGTGATGCATGCGTTCGAGAAGATGGAGAATTGATAGCAGAAGAGTCGATTTTTACTTCTGCGGAACGTTGATCGAGAACACATTCTCAATAACACACTATTGAGAACCTGAAGGCGTAGAAGCAAAGCATTGCTAGCAGACAGTCTTTCTGGCGGAGGCTCTGTCGATGACCAATCAGAAGAAATTCAGATGTTCGGGTCCAGTTTCCCGCCGCAGTTTTCTTGAGGTTGGAAGTCTGGCTTTTACCGGAATCGGCCTCTCGGACCTGTTTCGGCTGAGATCTTTACAGTCTTTGGCTTCCACTCAACCAGCTTTCTCCCAAAATTCTGACACTTCGGTGATTTTTGTCTGGCTTCCAGGTGGGTTTCCACACATGGAAACCTACGACATGAAACCGGAGGCCTCGACCGATTTTCGTGGTGATTTTCGTCCCATTCGCACCAATGTCCCAGGGATTGAAGTCTGCGAGCATCTTCCACTGCATGCAAAAGTGGCTGATCGATTCACGCTGATCAGGTCGATTTCTCATGAATTTTCTGATCACGGCGGTGCCCATAAGCGAATGCTTACTGGAAGACTTCCCAAAGATCCCACGGGCACACTCAATGACGCTCCTGCGGGCGGATCGATCGTTGCAAAGTGTCGCGAACAGCTGAATCGAGGCGTTCCAAACTACACTGCCGAGGTTGATTCAGGCCGTGCAGGAGTTGATACGTTTGCTTTTGGGGCGGCCTATCTCGGGCCAACGTTTACTCCTTTTATTGTTCCTGGAAACCCCAGCGACCCGACATTTTCTGTGCCAAGTCTCTCTCTTGAAAAGAGTATGGAATCTCGGCTCGAAGATCGCAAAACATTGCTCGGCGGTCTTGATCGAGTGCGAAGAGAGATGGACCGCACTGGGGTCATGGAGGCTCGTGATGAATTTCATCAAAAGGCAATCGATCTTTTAACGAGTGACACGGCGAAAAAAGCATTTGATCTTTCTCTGGAAGATCCCGCTGTTCGCAATCGTTACGGCCATCACGCCTTCGGTCAGCGGGCGCTTCTGGCACGCAGGCTCGTTGAAGCAGGAACCAGTTTTGCAACAGTTGTGATGGAACACCCAGGTGGTCCGATGCTTTCCAATGGCACCTACAACTGGGACTGCCATGCCGTGAACTGTCACATTTTCGACGACCTTCGTTGGAAACTCCCTTCCTACGATCAAGCAATTTCTGCGCTGATCGAGGATCTCTATACCCGTGGTCTCGATAAAAAAGTAATGCTCGTCGTCACCGGAGATTTTGGTCACACGCCGAGAATTGAAAAAAGTAAAGGAACGCATACCGGAATTATTCAACCGGGACGCGACCATTGGCCGCAGTCGATGTCGGTGCTGGTGTGCGGCGGCGGCATGCGTACCGGACAGATCGTCGGCTCAACAAATTCCAAGGGCGAACATCCCCACGATCGGCCTCTTACTCCATGTGATCTGTGGGCCACTCTCTACCACCATCTTGGCATCGACCCCGAGATGACCTTCCCCGATCTCACGGGGCGTCCGATGCCGATTCTGCCTTTTGGAAGTCCCATTCAAGAATTGCTCTAGCAAAACAACTTACAAAGATCGCCTGTCTTCACGCTCTCAATTTTTCCGATGATGCAAACACGTTTTTACAACACGATTGGCTGCAAAGAATTCGAAGGCGTATCGCCTCTTTCTCGAAGAGAATCAATTCGAGTCGGTGCTCTTGGTGCTGGTCTTTCGCTTTCGAGTCTCCTTCGTCATGAGGCTCTGGCGAAGGAAACGCCACACACGGGCAGCACCGTGAAACGAAATCATTCGATTATTATTCTCTGGATGCGAGGAGGCCCGAGTCAGATTGACACCTGGGATCCAAAGCCCAATGCGCCGTCAGAAATTCGCGGCGAGTTTTCTACCATCGCGACACAAGTCCCCGGCATTCAACTTTCGGAACATGTTCCCGAAATGGCACGAATGATGAATTCATGGTCGGTGATTCGCAGCATGCACTACCGCAGCGAAGACGGACGCACCGATCACTCCACCGGCGATCAGGTCTGTTTTACAGGCTACAGTTCTGGGCCTGCCCCCGATCAGAATATTCACCCGAGCATCGGCTCGGTGGTTCGCAAGCAACTCTACCGCCCGGGCGATCTTCCGGCCTACGTGATGGTGCCGCGTATGGTTCCTGGAACGGCATCGAGTTACCTCGGAGCTTCGTGCGCTCCATTTGAAACTCAGGCAGATCCCGCATCCAACGAACCATTTGTAGTTCCCAATCTCGGTCTCGACAACGGACTGTCGATCGATCGCATCTCTTCCCGTCGAAAGTTGCTCGGTGACATGGATCACTTGCGACGCTGTGTTGACACTGATGGCCGAATGAACGCTGTCGATGATTTTTCGAGGCAGGCATTCGAAATGGTGACAAATAATAAAGCCAGACAGGCATTCGATCTTGAAAGCGAACCGAGGAGTGTTCGAAATCGATACGGATTCTTTCCTCAATACACGCCACGCATGAGAGCGGCAGGAGATTGCCCACAATGGCCGCAACGCATGCTGCTGGCAAGACGATTAATCGAGGCGGGAGTTCGACTCGTGACCGTTGATTGCCGATGGTGGGATACGCACGACGATAATTTTCATGCCCTTAAAACGGCGTTTCTTCCTCAGTTTGACCGGGCCTACTCAGCTCTTCTGGGAGATCTCCAAGAACGGGGACTGCTCGAGACAACCATGGTTGTGGCGTGGGGAGAGATGGGCCGTTCGCCACGAATCTCCAGCACCGCAGGTCGAGATCACTGGCCTGGATGCTTTAGCGCAGCGATGGCCGGTGGCGGCATTCGTGGAGGACGGGTCGTCGGTTCATCCGATCACCATGCTGCACTGCCCAAGGACAATCCAAAAATCGTGCAAGATGTACTGGCAACCCTCTACCGGCATGTGGGAGTCGATGTTTCGCGGCATTATAGTGATCATGCTGGCCGTCCACATCCGGTGCTTCCCTGTGGCGAACCTATTCATGAACTTTTTTAACCATTTTTCGAATTTTTAGCCTGATCCAGAACCTTTTTTGACCGTATTCACTTATTGACCCACACTTGAGCAGTTCAAGTTCTGAATAAAAGCCCTCTCGGCGAAAAATCAGGACGCTCGAACTTTGGAGACCTTTACGATGCTGCCAATTCAAAAGACTTTTTCATTTCATCGAGCGTGCCGATGGCTTGCCAGTCCATGGCTGATCGGTTCTGCCTCGGCAGTCGCTGCAGTCACTTTTTCTGCGACGATGAATTATCTGCTTTTACAACGAGTTTCTGCCGCTGACGCAGTTCTTCAAACTCCAGCAGCCATCGCCCGACTCGAAGTGTCTACCGGGGAGGAATCTGCCCCGGGAATTCCGACGATCAAAATTATCGGAACCGAAGGCCGCCGGCAGTTGATCGTTACTGGTTTTCCAGCCGCAGGTGTTGTGGCCATACCGCGAGACTTGACCCGTGAGGTTCACTACAGTGTTGAGCCAGCCACGATTGCCACCGTGAATTCTTTGGGTGTCGTAGTGCCGCAGGCGGATGGCTTAGGACGTCTCACCGTGAGTGTGCAAGGTGCCGAACCTGTAAACGTGCCGTTGATCGTCGAGCGATTTGGAAATGATCCGCCGATCGACTTTGCCAGTCAGATCGTTCCTATTTTTACGAAACACGCCTGCAACAGCGGTGGATGCCACGGCAAAAGCGGTGGTCAAAATGGATTCCGACTTTCGCTTCTTGGATTCGAACCGGGAGAGGACTACGAGCATCTCACCAAAGAGGCGAGAGGACGACGGCTTTTGGTTGCGGCTCCCGAGGAGAGTCTTCTTTTAACAAAAGCCTCCGCAGCGACTCCGCATGGTGGCGGACGTTTGATTGAAAAAGGATCCCCTTCGTACGCTTTAATCAACCGATGGATTGCCGAAGGAGCGCGTCCAAGTGATCCCAATGCGAGGCGAGTTATTGGAATTGATGCCTATCCTCTGATACGTGTCATGCATCCTTCGAGCCATCAGCAGGTGCGAGTGATGGCGCATTACTCCGACGGCTCCAATGAAGATGTCACTCCAATGGCTCAGTATGAAGTCAATGCGCCCGAACTCGCGGCCGTTGATAAGTCTGGGCTTGTCACCGCCGTTGAGCGAGGTGTGGGTCCACAACGCAGTGGCACCGCCGCCCTGATGGTGCGGTACCAAAGTCAAGTTGCCGTATTTCGAGCAACTATTCCACTTGATTCCCCTCTGGTAAAGCTGCCTTCGGCAGACGCATTCACCAAGAATTTTATCGATCGACATGTGCTCGACAATCTTGTTTCGCTCGGGCTGCCTCCCTCGATTCCGTGCGATGACGCAACGTTCCTGCGGCGAGTCTCACTCGACATTGTTGGACGCATTCCAACGCTTGATGAAAGCCGTACGTTTCTGGCCGATGCCGATCCTACAAAACGCGAGAAGGCCATCGATCGACTGCTCGAGAACCCTGAATATGCCGATTATTTTGCAAACAAATGGAGCTCTATTCTTCGCAATAAACGAACCGACGATGCCCTTCACCGTCGAGGCAGCTATTCCTTTCACGCGTGGATTCGAAAGAGCATGCTCGAGAACAAACCCTACAACGAGTTCGTTCGCGATATTCTCACCGCGACAGGAGAAGCAGGAAGCCATCCTCCAGTCATCTGGTATCGCCAAGTCACTGACGCCAATCAGCAAGTTGAAGATTCCTCACAGTTATTTTTAGGACTGCGTTTGCAATGTGCGCGATGCCATCATCATCCGTTTGAAAAGTGGAGCAGTGAAGATTACTACCAACTTTCGGCGTTCTTTTCTCGTGTGGGACGAAAGAAAGGATTGCAGCCGGGAGAAGATCGACTCTTCCACGATCGTGGAACTCCTCAGGCCAACGGACCTAAGGGAGTTGTAAAAGCGGCCGTTCTCGGATCGCCCCCAGCTGAAATTGCTGCTGATCAGGATCCTCGGCAGGTGCTGTTGGATTGGATGACTGCCGCCGACAATCCGTATTTTGCTCGGTCCTTGGTGAATCGTTATTGGAAACACTTTTTTTCTCGGGGACTCGTTGAGCCTGAAGACGACATGCGTTTGACCAATCCGCCCACCAATCCCGCGCTGCTCGATGCGCTTGCCAAGCATTTCGTAGAACATGGTTACGATCTGAAGGACATCATTCGAACGATCTGCCGCTCGGCCACCTATCAGCTCTCTGCTGAGCCGAATGAACTGAATGCGGAGGATCGTCAGAGTTTTTCACGCTTTTACCCGAGACGGCTTCCCGCAGAAGTCGCGCTCGACTCAATCGACACACTTGCCGGAAAGAGCACCGGGTTTAGTGGCACGCTCGGTGGAACTCGTGCGGTGCAACTGCCCGACTCAAACTTCAATAACTATTTCCTGACTGTCTTCGGTCGACCAAACGGAGACAGTGCCTGCGAGTGCGAACGGGTTTCTGATGCAAACCTGGCACAAAGCCTGCACTTGATTAATTCCACTGACATTCTTGGGAAACTGACTGGAAATGACGGCCGGGCCTTTCGGCTTGCCAATGAAAAAGAACGCGATGTGAAGCAGAAGATTTCTGAACTCTATCTCGTTGCGTTCTCTCGTGAGCCTACCGCTGAAGAAACGGCCTTGATCGAAACGTACCTCGTTGCCCATGCCGAAAATGTGGCCGGTGCGTACGAGGACTTGATCTGGTCACTCTTAAATACCAAGGAATTTCTGTTCAATCATTAGAGCTTTTAAAAAATAGTTTTCCTTCCAAGAGGCATTTCAGACTCGATCGAATTCGCACCTTTATTCAACCGTTCTGGTCGTGGATGTCATTTCCTCTCCAGAACTCCTTCCTCAGGTTCCTCCATTCTCATTCGTAGGATGTACCACTCCATGCTGAACAAACTTTTCTCTTGGTTGACAGCGTTTGCTGGCGTGAGAACGAACTCATGGTGCGGTTGCTCTTTACGAGTGATCGCAGCGTTTTGTTTTCTCTCGTCGCAGATGCTGCTGGCGGATTTTCCGCAAGCTCGCCTGGCAACGATTTATCCCCCGGGAGGCAAGCAGAATTCTCAGGTAACTGTTGCGATTGTTGGAACCGATCTCGACGACCTACAGAAACTTACTTTTTCGCATCCCGGTATTACCGCTATTCACAAAATGAGCGAACCGACTGAGTTCGATCCTCAACCAAAACCGATCCTGGGACAGATGGTCGTCTCTATTGCCGCGGATGTGCTGCCAGGGATCTACGATGTTCGTGCGGTCGGTCGTTACGGCGTCAGTAATCCTCGGGCGTTCATGATTGGAACCGTGGAAGAACTTCGCAAAGAAAAACCTGCCGATGATGTTGCTACGGCAATTGATATTCCTCCTGATGCTGTTGTTTCCGGGAAAGCAACCGCTGGCAAAGCCGATCATTACGCCGTTTTGCTCGCCGCAAATCAGCGGGTTCGAGTCAGCGTGTGGAGCAAACGATTGGAGTCGCGAATGACGCCCATCGTTTCAATTGCTGATGGATCTGGAAAGGTTCTTGCAGCATCGAATCGAACTCCCAGCGATGACCCAGTACTCGATTTTGTGGCGCCGATTGCAGGCAAGTACATTGTGAAAATCAGTGACTTTTTTGCCGGAGGAGGAGACGAACTCTTCTATCGACTCTCTCTCTCCACTGGGCCTCAGATTGATTTCGTTTTTCCACCTGTGGCAAAGCCCGGAGAGACCACAAAAATCAGCGTTTTTGGACGCGGTCTCCCAGGCAGTTCACCCGCCATTCTTGAAGGCGGTGCTGGATCTCTCGAGCAAGTCACGGTCGATGCGAGTCTCGGCGATCCTGCCAAGGGCACTTTATCGCGAGTTTCACGTCGCTTGATGGCGCCGAGAGATTCATCCATAGACGCTGGAGATATCTCAGCGAGCCTGCTTTCTTCTGCTTTGCAACCAATCTCCGCACTTGCTGCAGTTGGTCCTGTTGTGATTGAAACCTCACCGAATGACACTTCATCGCAGCCACAAGCAATTCAAATCCCTTGCGACGTTGCTGGTCGATTTCATCCCAAGGGAGATCGCGACTGGTATTCGTTTACAGCCAAAGCGGGAGAAGAGTTCCGATTTGAAGTCATCTCGCAGCGACTAGGTCTTCCCACGGATGCATCGCTCACCATTGAGAGCGTTGGGGTTGACGACAAGGGACAGCCTGTTGTCAAAGAGATTGCGTTTTCCGACGACATTGCAGCAGACTTTGCAGGCGTTGGAGTCGATCGTCCAACGACCGACCCTGCTATTTCGTTCAAAGCTCCTGTTGATGGCAACTACCGCTTGCTGATACGGGATTTAACATCGGATTCCCGCACGCTTCCAGAACATGCCTACATTTTGGAAATTCGTCGCCCCGCACCCGACTTTCGTCTGCTTGTTATGCTCGCGCTGCGTGATAAAGCTGATGCGAATAAGGCAGCCATCTGGACGCCCTCACTTCCGATTGGCGGATCGCTTGCTTTGGATGTACTCGTGCTGCGTCGCGATGGTTTTGCAGGTGATATATCTCTTGAAGTTGAAGGGCTTCCAGCCGGTGTGACCGCGTCAACGGTATCGATCGAGTCCAAGTCAAATCGTGGATCGCTCGTGCTTTCG
>Ga0209086_10003554_pt1 | contig 11795 bp, 17 predicted proteins | sample M_130207_XF_Meta_FD_187312 | JGI IMG/M metagenome (GOLD analysis project Ga0209086, IMG submission 187312) | Freshwater microbial communities from Lake Montjoie, Canada to study carbon cycling - M_130207_XF_MetaG (SPAdes) (version 2) | ecosystem: Environmental > Aquatic > Freshwater > Lake...
TGCTGAGATGCTTCCTTGTCGTGGTATTTAGCAGTGGCTTCCCGGTCTTCGGGTTTCGTGTCTTTGTCGTCATCGCTTCCCTTCCTCCACTCCTGCGCTGCCTCCCGATGAGCACTCGCGGCTTCTTTATGAGCGTCTGCGGAACGCTGAGACGATGGACCGCCTCCAAGCACCCTCGCCTTCGCGCCTTTCCCATTGGCGGCATCGCTAGCGTGTTCCGCGCCCGTAGAACCTCCTCCGCTTGTCCATTTTCCGTCCTTGTCGCGATTCTCGTCCGAAAGTGCCGCTTGTGAAAGTGCCGCGAGAAGCGCGGTCGTCATCGCGCCCTTGCCCACGAAGTCGCCAGCCATCACGCCGGTTGCAACGGCGTTGTCTCTGGTTCCCTCGTAGTTGAAAACCATGCTCACCATGATGCCCTGCGGGTCATTCAGCGCGGCGTGCAGGATGGCTTCCTTGTGAGGAGTCGGCCAAAGGAAAGCATCGGCCACAAGGTTGCCGTCGCCGTCCTTGCGGAAGTTGCGCCACGTAGCAACGCGGCTGTCGATGCCTTCGTTGCCCTCGATCCACTTGTGCGTCCAGTGCGCGGAGAGGCGTTGATCTTCGCTGCACAGCGCGAGCAGGGAATCCACTAGCTTGGGCGTGCAAAGAAGCTCCTCGGTCTTGCCGGTGTGCGGGTTGGCAAAGCGCGCGAGCTTTCCAAGCCGGGCGAGTTGGCAACCGAAGATGGTGTCACCGTCCACTTTCTCAGTGGATTTCAGCGAGGCTTGCAGTGATGCGACTTTTGGCACGGCGCACGTATTGCGCGCGGTTGCCGCTGTTGGCAAATTTTGCCGCTTAACTAGTTAAGACTTTTTGGGAAGCCTCGAAAGAAACTCCACTGCCGCCGCCGTCAATCGCTTGCTCTGGCGATGCCCGTTTTCCACGTAACTAAGATGCTCTGGCGTCACTTTCAACTCTGCCGCAAGTTGCTTTGCCAGCACTCCGCGCGATGCCCTTAGAACTGCGATTGAAGATTTCGTTTCGTGTTTCATTAGATAGCGATGCTGAAATCGAATATCTCCCCGCGCATATTTTGCGCCCTTGCCACGCGTCTGCCGAGCGTGAGCCGTTCCGTCTGTCCAAGTGCGCGGTCAATTTCCAGCGAAGTCTTGTGCCAGTCGTTCCAGTCCCAGTTTTGGCGATGCGAGCGGTGCCATAGAAGCGGCTCTGTGCAGCCGTAAACGGGTCGCCCTGCCCTCGCGAAGGCCAGCGGGAGCAAGTAGTCCCAAAAGCACTGCCCGAAGCTCAGAAACGAACACGGCACAACGTGAGCGTCCCTGCCGTGTAGCATGAAGCCGTCGATCCCGTCCCAGTATGCGCCGCCGTTCGTGTAGTCTCCGCCGTGGTCGTGCCGGTGGAGTGTGACTAGGCCGCTGTCGTTCGCCTCCGCGAGCCGTTCAAGCTGTGCGGCTTCGCACCGTAGCTCGATGTCTGAGTTGAGCAGCAACACATTCGCGCTCAGTTCCGTCGCGTATCGCAGCGCCGCGTCAATCGCCACGTAGGGCTTGCCAAAGAAAAGCTCAGTCGTGTGGTGCGCTTCGTGGAAAATCACGCCGGGGAATTGCGCGTCTAGCACGGCAATCTCCCGCGCGCAGTTGAGCGAGGTCACGCGCAGGCCAGCGCGCAGCCATGATTCGACGCACCGCTGCTGCTCTTCGATGCGATTCGGGGCGATGCTTGTGAGGGCGTGAATCATTTGTAAATCAGCTTTGCCGCTTTGTGCAGATTGTCGAGCGCCCAAAGTGGTTGCAGGTTCGTGTAGTTGAAGCACTTCTTTTGCTGTTCGGGGTCGCGAAGGTCAAACTCTGCGCACGGGATTCTGTGGTCAATATGCCAAGTGTGTAATCCGTGATTCGCCCATGTCATTCCCGTCTGAAATTGCGCTTCAATCCACCCACGAAAAAACTCGATTGAGCATCCTAGTAATTCAACGCACTTCGCCGCCTTACGGCTTCCGGTGTATCGCTTAATTCTAGTCCCGATAGACGAGCGAAGCTTTCGCATGATGCGGTAGTTTTCGTCGCGCTCCTTGCGTTGTGCATGACGCTCGCTTGTGAGCTTTCTTCCGTGTTCGGTTTTGCTTTGCTCTCGCACTCGCGCCTTTATTTTCTCCGCATTCGCCAAGTAATACGCTTGGTCATTACCATTGTTGGCAGCGCGGTACTTCCTGATAGACGCCAGCCTACGCGAGCGCCTTTCATCGTCCGACAAACGCACTCGCGGCTTCGGTGGATTTAACGCCCTTTTCGCGGCCTTCCATTTTCTTGAGCTTTCTCGCATATTCTCCCTAAAAGCGGGGTCAATTGCGGCGCGATTCCGCGCCCAAACTGCCGCGCGCTTTTCGCTGAATATTCGCTGGCTCATTTACAATTTTGATGGCTCGGTTTTTACGGCTGAAACATCTTCGCTTTTGGTGTCGCTGATTGTTGTTGGTTTTCCTTGTTCCAACAGTCCGGCAGTTGCCTGCTGCTGTGGATTGTCGGTCGTCTGTGCGAAATCTGAATCAGTTACGGGAAGCATCGGCGGCATTTTGTCCAAAATTCCAGCTTCAACAAGCCGCTGATTCGTTTTGAAAACCGATTGCTTCACCATGAAATTCCAAGCCTCTGTTTCGCTTAAAATTGCCTCGCCTGTGGTGCCTAGATTTCTGGCAATCACGCGCTGCGGAGAAATGACTCCGGCGCGAATGTCCTTTCGGTCTGCGTCGCTGTCCCGAAAAGCATCCGCCGTGGGCAACGTAGTGAACTGCCAGCTTCCCCGCGTGATGCCCGCCTTGGCCGGCAGAAGCCCGCGCTCTACGCCGTCCATGATTGTCACGTAGGCAATCACGTCGAGGCGCGGGCCATGAACCTGATTTCGCAGCCGTTCAATCTCGCGGCCCGCAATCTCGAATGCGCCACGGAAAGGTGCGCCGCCGCTCTCGCTGCCGGAAAACAGAAACTCATACGGGAATCCGCACGCGAGGCTTCCGCGCTGGTCGAGGTAACGCAACGCAGCCACAAAATCCTGCGAGGGATGTTCCGCGCGTAGCACCTGATACGAGTCGCCGTTAAACTGATACTTCACCACCGCGCCGTCCGCGTAGCTTTCCTGATATTCAATCGTGCCGTCCGCGTTCGTTTGCTTGTCGTAGCTGTAATCCATCGCACTGCCGGAATTGTTCGAGGCAATCGCGGCCATCTTGGACTGCTGTTGCATCGTGTCCTTTGTAGCCTTCAAAATCTCGTGGCTGCTGCGAATGTCGTCCACCGCTGCCGAGAAAAGCGAGACGCCGCGCACGCCGGTGTCAATCGGGTCGATAAAGAAAATCACGTCCGCCGCTTCCACGTTCTCAGGCCGCGTGTAGGTAGTATCATACCACCGTTCGTAAATGCGGTAATGCGTGATATTCGGCCCGTTGAAAAATAGGCCGCAATAATACGTGATACCGTCCTTCACGACTGGCGCAACGTAGCGATACACTTCGCCGATGCGGTCGCCGGTAATCGCGAGCAAGCGAAGCTCGGAATTAGGATTTCCCGGCTCGCTGCGAATCCAGCGCAACGCGCAATCGCCGTATTGCGGGAGCATGGCATCGGCGCAAATCCCGAATGCCTGTTGCATGGATTGGTTCACTCCCATGCGCTTCCACTGGTCAACGCAGTAGTCGGTGACGAGCTTGTTGAGCGCGGAGTCGCCCGTGTCGGGGTGATACGTGATGCCGGAGGAGCAGTAGGCGCGGCGGCGGTTGATCAGGTTCCGCCCGAAGCTGGTGTTCTTCACGATTTCTTCCCCTTGGAGGCTCAACTTCGATCTCTGCAACTGCGCAATCGTGCTGTTCGGATTGCTGCCCACGCGCGTCGGCGAGTTGAAGGATTTGTTCTGCCGCGCGCCCTCGTATCCCGCAAGCACCGCCGTTTTCCACGGCGATTGCAGGGCTGAGTAGCTTCGCAGAATGCGGCTTTGCATCTGCGGCGAAAATGTGGAGGGAGCGGTGTTAGAAGCCATCAAGTTGAGAGGTGCGGAAGTCAGAATAAACCACATTCGCCAGCGGCGCGAGCAGCCCACGGAATCGCATTTCGGCGGTGATTGCGCAGATCATGTCCTGCGGCGTCATCGTCGTCTTGGTGCCGCTTTTCGCGCCGCCGCTTACCGAAGTCCAGTCTCCTGAGACGAGTCGCGCCTTGGCGGTCGTGAGTGCCGCCGAGAGTTCGGCAGCGGTGAATGAGCGAAATTCGAGTCCCGGTGATGGCATTGCGTGCGTTTAGCCTTTTTCCGTGCAAGTGTCAAACCGTAAAAGCGCACGCATTCGCATCGCTCACGAACATGGCCACGGTTTCCTTCGCAAGCTCTCGGAGGCTTGCTTGGTGCATCGCTATCGCCTTGCGGAGAATCGGAATCGGCACGGTCACAATGTCCGCGCCGCATTGATCGGCTTGATAAATGTTCAGCGGCTCGCGCACGCTTGCCCATAGAAGTTCACTGTTCGCTTTCTTCGCCTGCTTCGCGTCATACATCCACGGCCAAGGGTCAACTCCGGTGTCCGCGATGCGGCCCGCAAACACAGACAGCACGGAAGGAGTGCGCGTGCTCACGGCTGCGATTGCGTTCCTGATTTGTGTCTGCGTCAAGATGGCGGTCACGTTCAGTTGGATGCCGTTGCTGGCGAGGTCTGAAATCAGCGGGAAAAGGTCGCTGCCATCCGCGTGGATAATCGGGATTTTCACAAATACGTTGTCTCCCCATGCCGCGATTTTCTCGGCCTGCCTGCGGATTTCCATCGGCTCATCGGATAGCACTTCAAACGATACGGGCTTTTGCGTCGTGTCCAAAACGCTCCGGCAAAATGCCTCGTAATCCGTTACGCCCAACTTCCGCATAAGGCTCGGGTTCGTGGTGAATCCGCTCACGATTGGGTTGCTGTCGAGTTCCGCGATTTCCGCGAGGGTCGCGCCGTCCGCGAAGATTTTGATTTTCGGTTTCCAGTTCATGCGAGGATGGCTTCAATTTCGGCGCGGATTTCTGGCGTGATGGAACCGTGGCTCCAGAATGCTTTTTTTGGGTCGCGCGGGTGCGGCTGGCCGCTCTCTACGTCATACCACGAAAAAGCCCCGCGCCAGCACTTGTGTGCATAAGCTCCCATTGCGGTAAAATCTTGCCTGTCCTGCGGGAAGCCGTTTTTTCCGCTGATGAAGTATTCGTGAATGTCGCCGTGGACATATTTAAGCTGCGCACGGTAGTGCTGATAGAACCAAATCGGCATCATCTGCGTATTCACGCACATTGCATAGATTTCACTCGCAAATCCAAGCTGCGCATCTGTCGGCTCCCGCCACTGCGCGCAATCACTCACGACGCCATCATGCCCGGTCAGTGATTCCCATGTGCGGTAAAGGTAAACCGGCTTGTCATTGCGAAAGAAATCCTCTGGCGTTGTCGGCACGTTGAAGATGCCGTCGCTGTCGTGGTGCAACACGTATTCCGTGCCGTGCGGGACAAACTCATCGGCGCGGGCCATGATTTCCATGTGTTGCACCATGCCCTTGCCTTCCACTTCGGGATATGTTTTCACTTTCACCCACGGTTTGGAATATAGTTGATCGAATACTAACTTGTCGCGCTCTGGAATCGCCACGGTAACGCCAGCGAATCCTTTGCAGTATTTCGCGATAGAACGCAGGCACAATTCCAGCCAAGGGAAGTCCTTCCAATACGAGACGATGAAGATTTCGCAGCGGCCAACGGGATTGGGATTAGGTGTCAGGTCAGTGGGGTTGCTCATGTGATTCGGGACGTTTATTTCGGTGATGCTCATGCGGGGTTGTTTTCTGGCGCGACGATTATCTTCATTCCGTAAATCTGGCAGACGGCGAGAAACTTCTCGCGCAGCTTCGGGTCTGCTAAAATGGCGGGATTGACGCTGATGCAATCCGGCTTTTGGCCGAGTGATGCCAGCTTTTTTGCCGCCGCGATTATTTCGTCAATGATAATTGGTGTGATTTTCATGCGTGGTTGTTTTCGGAAAGTTTCGCCAGAGGGAAAAATCCGCTGCGGACGGCGAGGACAAGCGCCATCACTTCCAGATCGAAATAATGATCCTCTCTGATGCGTCTCCACACAATCTTTTTGACGGTGGAGGTTTTCTTGTCGGCTTCAATGACTGGCATGAAACCGGGTTGATTCTTGACGTAAACCTCCGGCATGTCCTGTGCTATCCCAAAGTAGCGGCCCGAGGTGCCCGTGATAAGCGCGTAAAGGTAGCTGTAAAGCTCTGGATTGCTCCCCGTGAGGCAATACGCCCATCCATCCGGCAAACGCCCGCGCTTGGCTCCCATGCGCTTTGGCAGGGCTTCGCCGACAACGCCTGACTGCGCCTCCGGGTCTGAGTAGGGCATTGGCGTCGTCGCGGTGCGCCCGTCCTTGTCGTGAATGACGTGGAACTGTTGAAGGTCGCTGCCCTTGAACGCCAGCCAGTTGAATTGACTGCACTCGCGGAATGTGCGGCGCGGTTCATGCCCGCTGTCCACAATCACGCACGGCCAATGCGAGCCATGCACGCCCTCTCGCACGCCAAACTCAGCGGCCATTTCGTGAAGCTGCGCGGCGGTGTCTATGCGCCGGTAACACACGCGCCGAGAGTTGCCCTGTCTGTCCCATTCGGTGACGAGCGCGTGCCGGTGCGCTGGCTCGCCGGCCTTGCCTGCCTGCGGGTCGCAGGATAGGACACGCAATGTCTCACCCCCCGGCTGCCACGGGTCGCCGAGCCGGTAGTCGCGGTTGCCCTTCGCGTCGCCGAGCGATGGCATCGTCGGCGTCCAGATTCCGCAAATCTGCTTCTTCACGAAATTCTCCATCACGTCCAGATTGCCGAGCAAAGCATACTCGATTGCTTCGACGTATTTTTGCAGCGTGGATTTCCATTCAAGCTCCGGCACTGAAAACACGTTCCACCGATACGAGTCCGTGCCCGGCTGCGGGTTCGGGTTCATCGGCACGTAATCATCGCCACACAGCGATTCCCGATCCTGTGTCGTGTCGTGAAATATCGCCTCGCAGTGCGGGCAACGCGCGCGGATGGATTCGACAATCGGCTTCTTGTCCGGTGTCTCATCCCAAAGAAAAACGTCCTTCCCATAGACCTCCACCGCGTGCTTTTGCGTCGGCGTCACTTCCCTCCAAAGCGGCCAAATTAGCTTTGCGCACTTGGGGCATTTCCAGTGATACTCATTCTGCGGCCCGGCGAGAAAGAACTGTGCAATCTCGCGCCCGTCATCCGGTGCCGTGGTGCCATAGACTGCCTTGCCTAGCCAGCCCGCGCTTTGGATTCGATCTTCGATTTCCTTGAGCGCGCCGTCCTCGAACGAATCCGGCAAATGAGCCTCGTCAATCCACACGGTCTGGAGTTGGTCGGTCTGCCGTTGCGCTTTCGACGGGCCGGAAATGTGAAACGTGCAATTCCGAAAATACCACTTCGATTTTGTGACTCGCCCGCGTTCCGTGATGCTCATTTTGAGCAGCCGTCTGCATTCTGGAATCGGGAGGATAAAAGGCTGTCCGCGATCTTGGCTCCATGTGTCGCCCTTGTCGTCATTCTGCGCGAAGAATTTGCAGTCGCCACCTACACGCGCGATGTGGTGCGCGATGCAGATTTGAAGCGCAACGGTTTTCATGCACCCTGCCGCCGCGAGCATGACGAGCCGTTTCGTGCGGATGTCGTCATTGGCCGCGAGCGGTGCGCGCAGCCGCTTGTAGTGCTCGATATTGAAGCGCCCGGTGTAGAGTGACAGCTTCTCAAAAACGATGCTTTCTGCGGCGAACGAAAGCGTGCTCATGCGCCAATAAACTTCGGCAACACACCGTCCTCCAGCGCGGAGCTAATCGCGTTTTTGACCTCCGCGCTGAATGCGCCATCCGTGGCAGCAACAAAGTCCTCCGGCGAATTCGCTTTTGCTGCTGCCTGCGCCATCGTGATTCGGCACTTTTGATGCGCGATTTGAACACAGTCGAGAATGTGCTTTATCCATTCCCGGCATTCTTCGATGCTGGCCTTCTCTCCCTCTTTGCGCTCGATGGCAACGCCTCGGTCGTAATTCAAAAGCGCCTTGGCCGTCTTGTTAAAGTTGTCCCGCGCGTTCAGTAGGTCGCACTCAGCGCGGGCAATCGCGCCTTTGTTTTCCTGCGTCTCGGCAGCGTTTGGCGATAGCGAGCGGAGCGCGTCAAGCCGTGCCTCCGCGTCGTCCTCCTGCGCGGCGAACTTGGCAGCGGACATCTGGAGCCGCTTGAGCACGGCAGGCGCGGCGAGTTCTTGCACGGCATCCGGCGCGGCATCGGGTTTGCGTTTAGCGGCCATTTTCGAGTAGGTGTTTCAGGAGTTTCGGCCCGCTGGTCGTGCCCTTGCGCGCGAGCCAAGCGGCGTGCAGTTCCGGCGAGAGGCGCATACACAGCGCCACGGGCGCGGGCTTGCGCTTGCGGCCACTGCCGGGACGTTTGCCGCCGCGTGTCATTTGCAGATGAGCGCAACGTGCGCCGCGCGGGATTCGTCCAGATACGCGCCGATCTTCGCGGCCAGCGCCGGGTCGTGAACATCGGCGGCACCGCGCAGCACGGAGAGCACGTCGCGGGCGGTGTAGAGTTCGCCGGACGCCTCGCGGCGGGTCATGGCGTCAATCAGGGCGGAAACGATAAGGGAGTCGGTGGGCATGGAGCCAAGCTAGGGCCGCACTTGAAAGCGCGCAAGCATTTTTTCAAAGTATTTTCAGACCGTGCGTAAAGTGCTGAGTTGCGGGGCAGCTACGCAGCGCGACGAAAAGCCGCTTGCACGATTTCAACGCGCGCCCTTGCCGAATGTCGGGGCGGGGCAGAATCCCCCGAAAAAGAATTTGACAGGATCGGCTCGTTGCGCTTTACTCGCGGCAGTTCGCAGTGACGTGCCGACGAAATCTTGGTTCATAAAAAGCCCGCTGGCGCGTCACCGCTGGCGGGCTTTCTTTTGCCTATGCTACGCGAATCCGGGGGCATGATTTGCTCAGAACTCCCGAAGCTGGCACGCAGCGCACACCCACGCTACCGGCCAGAGGTTGAAGGAAAACGACAACGCCCGCACACAAGCGGCGGACGTTGCGGTTTTCTTTTTTCCCTTTTCGTCTTTTCGTGCGCGGTCGCACTTCATTTTTCGGGGGGGCTTTTTGCTTTTCCGCTTTTCCCTTTCTTTCTTTTATGAGTAATTCAATCCCGATGCCGCTCCACTCCCGCACAAAGCCTGCAAAGGCCGAGAAACAGCCTCAAAAGCCGCGCCCCTTTATTTACAAGGTGAACGGCCTTTGGCCTTGGCAGATTCCCGGCGTTTCGCGCCGTGTTCAGTATCAAATTTACATGGTCAGTCCTTTTTGGGAGGCGCGAAGATGGGAGTGCATTCACCTTGCCAATCGCGGCTGTGCAGCGTGCGGAAAGCAAGGGCGGCTCACGGTGCATCATCTGACTTACGAGCGGATTTTCCACGAACCGCAGTCCGATCTTCTTTGCCTTTGCTGGAAGCACCATCGGCAAGCTGAGGACTGGTCAAAGACGCTGAAAACAAAGCCGACACGCGATCAGATTATTGAGCACATCGGCGCGCCGCCATTCCCGCCAAGGAAGTCGAATTTGTTTTCGGTAATCGAAAGGCGGCGCAAAGAATGCGCGGAAATTGAGTCGCTCGGATTTTTCTTCCCGTTTCATTCGCACATGCGCCTGTGAAACCACCCCCCCCTAAAATAAAATTAAAAAAGATATTGACGCCCGGACGCAGCCCGCTAGATTCGACCCCATGAACAAGACGCAACCAAAGAAAAACAAAGTGACCTTCACCTGCTGTAACATCATGGCTTTCGGCTTTCGTGGTGCGCATCGCACGGAAAACGGAATCAGCAAATACGCGCAATGCCCGAAGTGCGGAAAGCGCGTCAACATCAAGGCGGAATGATTGGACGCCCGCACCATCTTGAAAGCCATCGGGCCGGTTGGTCTGTCTGTGGCGTGCAATCCCGATTGCTGATTCAAAAGCACACTGCCGAAGTGAACTGCCTGCGGTGCCGAAAAACCAAAGTGTTCCGGTGTCATTTGGCATTCGAGAAAGTCGAGCGACTGCAACGCATCGCCAATGCTTCAGCGCTTGGCTTCGTGAATATCAACCCCGTTTGCTGGCGCGGACACTTGAACGGAATCGAGACGAAAATTCCCATGCCCACGCACCTAACGCCTCCCCACCGCGGCTGCCGCCTGCGCGACTGCGGCGCGCCTGACTGCCCCACGTGCTCCGGCGCTGAGGCCGCGCGGCTCTACCGCGAGCAGCAAGCGTGCGACCACGACGAGCACGACCACGGCCACTGCCTCGCCTGCGGTGCCGACATCACCGACACGCTGGCAGGGCTGGCCGAGGACGCCGCCGACGCAGCACATGACCCCTAACCCCCTATGCGCAACACTAGCCACTCCGCCAACACCCACAACCTGACCCGCTCCCGCTACCGCGCCCGCGACGCCGTCTCATCGCAGCGCCACGGCGAGAAAATGGACGACATCCGGCTGGCCTGCCACCTCTGGCTGCTCCGCCGCTGCCCCGGCTACGCGCTCGAACACGCAACGCTGGCGGACATGGCCGCGCGCAACTTCGCCCGCGCATAAACAGCCCCGCAAAGGCCTCCAGCAGCCCCGCCTCGCCCTTTTCAGCGCGCTCCGTACCGGTTCACCGCCAAACCGCCTCGCCAGCGCATTCCCGGCCACGTTCCGCCTCGCCGCAGCGCAAAGCACGCGCAAAGCAGGCCAGTCAGCGCAATTCCGCGCCGATATGCAAGCGATAGCCTATGCACGCGCTATGCACGCGCTGCCTTGCCGCTATACACGCGCATACGCACTGCTTATGCGCGCAATAGGCGTTGCTATGCGATAGCAAGGGACAACTAGGGGCGCAATGTCGCTGCGCAGGCGCGTAGCTGGCAGCATAGGACGTGCCGGGTAGGGGCATACACCCGGCAAGGGAGTCTTCTACGCGACTTGGCACGAGGCATGTTGCTGAAAGCAGCCTAGGTCGAACGCATGAGGCAAAAAAAGGCTAGGTAGCTAAATCCCCTTGCCAACGCAGCGCGAGTCGCTACAATGCCAGCCATGCACGAACGAACCAAGATGCTTTCTGGCCGTAGATTCGGCCTATTGACCGCCATTTCACCCTCTGGAAAGGATGGCAAGAACACCGTATGGCGCTGCCTATGCGATTGCGGGGCGGAGTCGCATGTGAGAGGCAGCAACTTGACAGCAAAGGCTCACCCAGTCACGTCCTGCGGCTGTAATAAGCGCAAGGTATGATTGCCGCATGGTATAGATGGCCGATAAACGTGCCGACACTAGGAAGCGTCGTGCATGTAGCTACGCCGACAAGCAGGCGGAAGGGCGTGGTGATAGCGAGCAAGCCGGGAGCGGTGCTAGTGCTACGCTATACAAAAGCCGTGCCACGCGATAGGAAAAAATAGAGCGTAGCTATGCCGATAATAGACTCTTATTATTGACGTGTCTCAGATTTGAGAAGCCGATTCTCACGCACGAATGAGAATGAGAGGCTCGATAGGGCATGATTCGCAAGTATGAGATGCCGATTTCAGGGATGAGAGGCCACGAATGAGAAAACGCACCGATGAGAGTCTCAGAACTGAGAACGACAGAACAGGATTGAGAATCCGCAAGATTGGCATATCAGATTTGAGATTGACAGACGCAAAGTTGAGACGCTACAATCAAAAGCGAGA
>Ga0209086_10003555_pt1 | contig 11794 bp, 8 predicted proteins | sample M_130207_XF_Meta_FD_187312 | JGI IMG/M metagenome (GOLD analysis project Ga0209086, IMG submission 187312) | Freshwater microbial communities from Lake Montjoie, Canada to study carbon cycling - M_130207_XF_MetaG (SPAdes) (version 2) | ecosystem: Environmental > Aquatic > Freshwater > Lake...
AAAAGGTAAAGATGGCGCTGCACCCGATAAAAAGAGCCAGCCCAGGCCTGACATGGATTCTAAACTGCAAAAGCCTTCCAAGATCCAATGGTTTGCTTCTCTGGATGGAGGCTTGAAAGAAGCCCAACGAACCGGCCTTCCTATTTTGCTTCTTTCCGCTGCGCCTCATTGTGCTGGTGTTTCTGGTACTTGGTGACCCGGAAAATCCGAGATGGACAAGAGTTTCTTGTCTGATCCCGATGTTGTTGCTGCTTCCAGAAAATTTATCTGCATTCGCCTTCTTAGCTACGAGAACAAAGAGGAAGCTGCGTTTTTAAAAACCTTCAATGTGGGCAGATCTGGCGATGCGGAAAATACCGTTTTCTGTATTCTCTCGCCTGATGCCAAGCAGCGACTTTCTCGTGCTTCCCGAGGCACCGGTCAAGTTTATGGTAATCCTAAAAACATGGCAGAGGGGATGACTAAGATTGCGTTGCAATACCCTGGTGTGGCTTCAGAAGTTGAAAAGGGTTCTGCTGTTCCCTATGTTGCTGATTTGCGTTTGGCTTTGAATGTTGCTGGTTGTGATAAGCAACCTTTGGTTGTTATTAATCCCGCAATAAACGGTGATGCCTTGGATCTCGAAAAAAAGATATCAGCTATTGCTTGGTCGAATGAGTTTCTAGGCAAGTTCATTTATGTAAAAGTCAGGGATCAAAAAGAATTAGAGTTGGTGATGGGTGCTGAAAAGGAATCGCAGATTTTAGTGGTTCAGCCTGATAGCTTCGGGTTGAAAGGGGAGGTGCTGTTTCAATCAGCAGAGGTTTCAAAATTGCAGTTAAAGGAAACATTGAGCCAAGGGGTGAGCAAAGGTAAATGGCCTGAGTTAAGCTTTTGGAATCATGTACAGCAAGGGCATCAAAAAGGGGTCTTTTGGGAAACCAAATTGCCAGTTACTGATAAGCAAGAGTTAAGTGCCCGCGAACGTGCCCGTTCCAAAAATAGCAGCAAGTAAATTTGTTAGTAGAATCATAGTATGAGAATTCTTGTTGTTGAAGATGAACCGGATCTTTTGCGCACTATTGCCAAGGCGTTGCGTGAAAAAGGCTATGCAGTGGATGAAGCAACGGATGGCAGCGAGGGCCTTTCTTGCGCCGCAATCAGTAGATATGATGCCATTGTTTTAGATATGATGATGCCCGTGATGGATGGAACTCAATTTCTCGCTAAGTTTAGAAAATTGTATAAAGCCCCAGTCTTAATTCTGAGTGCCCGTGATACAGTTGCAAACAGAATTGATGGGCTTAACCTTGGTGCGGATGATTACCTGACCAAACCCTTTTCGATGGCAGAACTTTTTGCGCGTTTACAGGCATTGATCAGGCGTTCTTTGGGGACAGGCGATAACATCATCACCATCCGGGGCGTTACCATAAATTTTGGTTCAAAGCTTGTCAATGTGGGTAGACGCAAAGTTGAACTTACTGCCAAGGAATTTTCGATCATCGAACTTTTGGTCCTGAAAAAGAACAGAGTCATGAGCCGTTCTGATATCTTTGAACATGTTTATGATGCCAACGAAGATTCAATGAGTAACCTGGTAGATGTTCATATTTCGAATATCAGGAAAAAACTCGAAGTAGATATCATCGAAACTAGGCGTGGTCTGGGATACATCATCAGTGTTTAAATCCCTGCGCTGGAAACTACAGTTCTTTTACTCCGCCCTGCTGGCCACTATTATTATTTGCAGTGGTTCCATTTTTTATTATCAGGTCTGGCGTTCAACCTTTGCGGAAGTCGACCGTGGGCTTGAAGCTGCAGCATTGTATCTCGATGTGACACTCCGTTCTTTTCCCCCGCATATCCAGCAGGGAATTGAAGCACCCCCCATGCTACCTCCACCTTTAAGGCCAGACGGAACCGCCCCAATGCCTCCAAGGGCTCGCCGTTCCAAAGAACAGTTTCTTGAGGAACTTCGCTTGCCTCAAGAGTTGAACATCCCTGGTATTAATAATCCCCGGGATCAACCCTTTTTTATGGTGATGACCGCCAATGATATGTTGCTCAAGAAGGAATTCTTGCCCTCTGGCTATTCTGAGGCGACTAGCTTGGCGGGGCAGTTTTATCCCAGACCTACTTTGATAATGCTGAAAAACAACCTCAGGGAAGTTCGGATGATCGGCCCAGGTGGTTCTAAAATAATTGTTGGAAAGTCTCTTCGACGCGAAACTGATCATTTGCGAAATACCGCAATTCAATTCATTGCTATAGGCATTGCTTTTCTCGTTTTTGGTGTTGGTGTTTCTTTTGCAATTGCTTCTAGAATGGTTCGCCCTATTACTCAAATGTCTGCCACCGCGGAGCTCCTATCCGAGAAAGATCTGGGCAAACGGTTGAATATTAATCAGATTGATTCAGAGTTGGCAGGGTTGGCGGAAGTCTTGAACCGCTTGTTTTCTCGATTAGATGCTTCTTTTTCCAGACAAAGGCAGTTCACCGCAGATGCTTCCCATGAACTTCGTACCCCACTCACTGTAATCCGGTCCGCTTCTGAACTTGCACTTTCTCAACCAAGATCCCCCGAAGAATATCAAGAAACCATCGAGGTTTCCCTCAAAGCTGCTGAACGCATGACTAATTTGGTAAATGGGTTACTTGCACTTGCCCGGCTTGACTCTTCAAACGCAGACTTCCATTTACAGCAAATCAATTTAAGTGATCTTGTAGGTGAATCTGTAAGCCTCTTAGGGGCAATTGCTTCAGAAAAACAGATCAGCTTGGTTTCTGATTTGCACGCTGTTCAAATATTTGGCAACCCTGAAAGCCTTTCCCGAATGATCGATAACTTAATTACCAATGCTATCCTTTACAATAAACCAGGTGGCAAAGTTTTTATTACACTTAGCAGAAGTGATAATAAAGCGGTGTTGGAAATCAAGGATACCGGAGTTGGGATTTCTGAAGAACATCTCCCTTTTATTTTTGAAAGGTTTTATCGTGTAGATAAAGCAAGATCTCGCCTTTCGGGCTGCAGCGGCTTGGGCCTTGCCATTTGCAAAGGCGTGATAGAAAAACATAACGGAACTATCACTGTTCAAAGCATTTTCGGCGAGGGCACCACTTTCCAAATTCAATTACCTGTTTGGAAAGATTCTATTTAGTACTGGCTGGCATCCACCACATTGCCATCCATGCGATTTGCAAGATTTGCGTATACAGTGCCTTGAATGGAATTAATGATTGCTTTTACCGATCCATCACAAAAAACGAACATCACAATGCCTGAATGGCTGCTTCCAAAGCATCCTGTCCGAGTGTCGGTAGGCCCCTTGGAGGGTAAATTGGTTGCAGAAGCGCCTACAAAGCTCGAGCCTTTGTCGCCATTATAGGCTGCCCCATCTCGTGAGTTTAAATCGCCAAACATATTAATTGGCACATGCTTCTCACCGAAAAGAAAAGTATTGCTAAGCCCGTCTGGTATTTCTGCGATTCGAAATCCTGTTCGATAAACGGTTTCACCTAGGCCCCATGGATTTGATAGCGGAAACACCCCATTGGTCGGGGTATTGGGTGTTCCATCGCCATTAGTCGTGTAAGCGTAATCGCCCCCTGTGGTTCCAGCGTTTGCAGCATAATCTGCCAACGCCCCAGGATAACGCGTACTTGTCGCAGGCTGGCCATCTTGCTGGTCACCATTATTCGCATCTTGCGCCATGGGCGCTCTTCGTGCAGGGCAGAATAACGCCTTGATGGTTTGGGTACGAACCTTTTGGGTTTGATTGTAGTAATCCTTAGTGAAGTCCCAGGAATTACGGAATGCACCTTGTTCCAAGTAATCTAAAAGTTGGCAAATCCAAGTATAATCTGCATCTCTTCTACTATTGGTAAAGCAGGAAAAGGTGGAATTATAATTGTGCATTGCAAGGCCCAACTGCTTTAAATTATTACTGCAACTCATTCTGCTTGCAGCTTCCCTCACTTTTTGAACTGCGGGAAGTAATAGCCCAATCAAGATTGCGATGATTGCTATCACCACTAATAATTCAATCAGCGTAAAACCTCTTACAATCACGGTTTTCTTTGGGTTTTGTAGAGACATTGGTTCGCACCTTTAAAATAAACGAATGGGGTAAACAAGAAATAGCGATGATTTATAGTATAGCAGCATTCCAATTAAAAGGAACACTATTTTGAACTTGCTTAAAAGTAGTAATCCAAGGTAAAAAGCAGTGTAATTTAATTGGTTTAGGGTGTTGTTTGAATGCGAATCTTAGTTAATTATCTGCCTGCCTTGAAACAGCGCAGCGGTGTGGGTCATTACACTGCTGAACTTTGCGCTGCTTTACAATTATTGCACCATCCTCTGGAATTAGATTTGTTTCCTAACCCCTCATGGGAACCGCTAATCAAGGGTGCGATGGCTAAACTGAAGCCTATTAAACCCAGTGTGACTGTTAATTCGCAACAGCAAAATAATTCTGCTGCTTCGATGATCAAAAATCAGGTTAAAAGCTTTGCGAGAAATGGCTTGGATTATTTGTTTGCAGATCGGGTGCGTAGGATTGGTTGTGATTTATACCACGAGCCAAATTTCTTGCCCTTTGATGTCGATGCTCCAACTATTTCTACCATTCATGATCTTTCTGTTATTCGTTATCCGCAATGGCACCCTAAGGATCGGGTTCACGAATTTGAAAAACGATTTGAAAAAGCACTTTCTAATTGCACCCATTTTCTCACCGATTTAGAGTTTGTGAAACAAGAACTGGTTTCAGAGTTCAATGTCCCCAGCGAAAAAATAACTGCAACTCCTTTGGGAATCCGTTCGGGGCTTTCCCCTTTGCCCATTCCCGAAGCCAGGGCTATTCTTAAAGAATTAAACCTTCCCCAAAAGTATTTCCTACATCTTGGCACTATCGAACCTAGAAAGAATCTTCTTTTCCTTATGCAGGTTTATTGTGATCTACCTTTGCGGGTTCGCGAACAATACCCCTTGTTGCTGGTTGGTGGATGGGGCTGGAATGCCGAAAAAGAAGCAGCTTTTTACGAGGAAACTGCAAAGCATCATAATGTGATTCTTTCAGGATATATTCCGGATGATAAGATTTCTGCTGTTTACAATTGCGCACGGGCTCTTCTTGCCCCTTCTCATTACGAGGGCTTTGGGCTTCCCCCTGTTGAAATGATGGCTTGTGGTGGTGCTGTTCTTGCATCTAAAATCGGGGCCCATCAAGAAGTTTGCGGCACAACCGCTTCCTATTTTCACCCCGAAGATAAAGACGCTTGGCGTGATGCCCTTTTGCAAATTGCATGGGATGATGAATGGCATAGGGCCCTACGCAAAGGAGCAGTTGAAAAGGCTGCCCGTTTTTCTTGGCATCAATGTGCGTTGGATACTTATTGCGCCTATGAAAAAGTGTTGGGTATCAACGCAACCCCTGCTTTGATTCCTTCTGCTTTCAAAAAAGCCTGCTGATTTTACTTCGGTTGGATTTGATAAACAGTCATTACATAAGCACGCATATCACTGCGATAGGTTGTTGGCCCGGAAACTTCAACCCGTTGATTTATAAACAGATCCAAGTTCTGCCCAGGTGCAGGCACCAAGTAGATCAACGGTCTGCCTTGCTGTGATTCAATGTAATACGATGGCTCATAACTTTGTGGTCTTCCTGCTTTACGAAGAAAACCAGGTCCCACCCCTGAACCGGAACCAGAGTTGATCGACTTCACAGGAGTTGGGCTTGGACCGTTCGATTGAGGTACCATGTTTGCTGTGGGCGCAGATCCGATAGGCGCTGTGGGTGCATTGTTTTGCGAATTCGATACTGCTTGAACCAAGGCTTTGTTGGTTAGCTTGGGTTGCCCGGGTGCGCATGCTTGTACCGTATTTGTTCTTCCTTTGGATGCGCAATCGCGTAACCAGACTGCTCTGCCGTAAGCTTGGCTCGCAAACATCGGCTGGCTACAAGCGAAATCCTGCCCGATTTGCGAATACAACCTTATCGCTTCAGTCGATTGGCCTGCTGTTTCAGCACTTATTGCCTGGCTCCAGCGTTGATTCGCATCACAATTCGGTAAAGCGGAATTCGCATTCACGATGGTATTTGAACTTGCAGTATTGGTTGGTATAGCGGGCACCGCTGCAGGAACCTTTGCAGGGGCAGGATTGGCTTGAACGGCTTGTTTTCCTATCGCCTCACATCGTATATAGCGTAACTCATTTTCCGGTGGCACGATCGGTATCCAGTTTTCCTTACCATCGGATTGCTCTGCCCCAAGCGATTTTACCTGGCTACCCCTTGCTAATCTTGCACTTTCAAGAGTCGGCTTAGTGTTTAATACTGCACTGCCTATGTATACTGGGATTTTGTTTCCATCATTTGTTTGTACAAGATAATTTGGCTGGGTCGCAACTATTCGCTGTAGATACTTGCTTTGCACCCAAGAAAAAGATCCATCAGGTGGGCGGATCGCCAGCCAACCATCGGTTCGCTCTTGCACCACGGTTATAACATCGCCCGCTTTCAGATTGTTGGTGCCATAAAGTTTCGAATCGCTGCCGGGGCCGGAGCGAACCTCTGCATTAGGAAGAATGATTCGGGCAGTGAAAGGCACAGTTGTGTTGCCTGGCCCTGCTGTGGTCCCGGTTTGGTTGGATATCAAAAGGAGTAGGGCTAAAAATCCGTACATGTTCTTTCGCTCTTAAACTAAAAACTCTCACATCTCTTTATCGACCTTTGCCTTGCCTTTTCTGCATCAGATATCTTTGAAACATCAATTGTTTTGGCATAATTATTGAGAATTACTCAACCAACATCTGTTTCTTCTTTGCTAAATTGCCCATTCTCTACACAATTTTCTTGTTTGAGTGATCTTAGACCCTCTGTATGCCTTTGCGAAATTTTGATGTTTTTTGCTTTTCTAGTAATGATACTGCCCAAAATGTTTATAATAGCTTTTGATTATTGGACTAATATCTCTTCTAGATAAGGAATTATGCGATGGGTAACCCAACTAAATTGGCTTCTTGGAAAGCTCTTGAAAACCATAAGAAGGAAATGGAAAATGTGCAAATGAGGGATCTCTTTGCCGCTGATCCTGCTCGCTTCGATAAGTTCCATCTCCAATTTCAAACCATCCTTCTCGACTACTCTAAAAATCGTATCACCGAAAAAACCATGGCACTTCTTTTTGACCTAGCAAAAGAAGCTAATGTACATGGCGTAGCTAAGCAAATGTTCAATGGCGATAAAATCAACACTACCGAAGATCGTGCTGTTTTGCACATCGCCCTTCGTAACCGCTCGAACAGGCCAATCATGGTTGATGGCAAAGATGTCATGCCTGAAGTAAATGCTGTGCTTGCTCATATGAAAGAGTTCAGCAACGCTGTTCGCTCTGGTGCTTGGAAAGGTTACACAGGTAAAACCATTACCGATGTTGTTAATATTGGTATTGGTGGTTCCGACCTCGGCCCCGTCATGGTTACTGAAGCCCTCAAGCCTTATTCAAAGCGTGATCTTCATGTTCATTTTGTTTCTAATATTGATGGTACCCATATCGCTGAAACACTTAAAAACCTTTGCCCTGAAACAACTTTATTCATCGTTGCTTCCAAAACTTTCACCACTCAGGAAACCATCACCAATGCACTTTCCGCTAAGGAATGGTTCTTGAAGAGCGCTAAGGATGTTGCTCATGTTGCAAAGCACTTCGTTGCTCTTTCAACTAATTCGGTTGAAGTTTCGAAGTTTGGGATTGATACCAAAAATATGTTCGGGTTCTGGGATTGGGTCGGCGGGCGATATTCATTCTGGTCCGCTATCGGCCTTTCCATTGTTCTTTCGATTGGCATGGATAATTTCGAAGAACTGCTTATGGGCGGTCATCTCGTTGATGAATACTTCCTCAACACTCCTCTTGAGCAAAATATTCCTGTCATCATGGGCCTAGTTGGCGTTTGGTATAATAACTTTTTTGGTGCACAAACCCACGCCATTCTTCCTTACGATCAATACATGCATCGTTTCAGCGCCTATTTCCAACAAGGCGATATGGAATCCGATGGCAAAAGCGTCACCAAAGACGGCGAAACCTGCACCTGGTCAACCGGCCCTGTTATCTGGGGCGAACCCGGCACCAATGGCCAACACGCTTTTTACCAGCTCATCCATCAGGGGACTAAATTGATTCCTTGCGATTTCATCGCTCCAATCGAAACCCATAATCCCCTTGGCGAACATCACCCAATTCTTCTTTCCAACTTCTTCGCTCAACCCGAAGCGTTGATGAAAGGCAAGAATGAAGCAGAGGTTCGCAAGGAGCTAGGCGATTCCAAGCTTTCAAAGGAAGAACTTGAAAAGCTTGTGCCACAGAAAATGTTTCAAGGCAACAAACCTACCAACTCTTTCTTTCTGCAGAAGCTTACCCCCAGAACCCTCGGTTCCTTGGTGGCTATGTACGAACATAAGATCTTTACCCAAGGCGTTATCTGGGGCATTAATAGCTTTGATCAATGGGGCGTTGAACTTGGTAAGCAACTTGCCAAAGCTATTCTTCCAGAACTTGCGGGCGATAAGGTTATTGCTAGCCATGATTCTTCTACAAATGGTTTGATAAACTATTACAAGAAAAATAGGGCAGCAAAGTAACGCTACTGTTTTTTTTAGCAAATGACTGAACCTTGATGGGGGTGGCTTGTGCTTGGTCCGATATTTGATCGCGAATGGTACATCCTGCCCCGCAGGCCCAGTCATTTTCCTACACGCGTTGCCTACCTAGGCATTTTGTGGGTCATTGCTGTTACTGCTTGGCTTTCTACAGGCCTTTGGCAAAAGCCCGCAACTCTTGGCGAAACCGCCAGGCTTGGGCCCCTCCTATTCCAAATCCTTTGCCTTGTGCAACTGACTTTTCTACTTTTTTTTAGCGCGCTTTCTTCTGCTAGTGCTGTCTCTCTCGAAAAAGATCGTAGAACTTTTATTCTCCTTCTCATCACCGACTTGCGTGATTACGAAATCGTTCTGGGTAAAATCTTTGGCAGCCTTCTGCCTATTGTCTTCTTGCTTGCTGGTTCTGCCCCTGTTCTTGCATCACTATTGCTTTTGGGAGGCATCGCTCCTTTTCAAGTCGGCCAAGCTCTGGTTATTCTTGCTGCAACTTCCTTGGTTTCCGGGGCTCTAGGAGGATTGGTTGCCCTTTGGCGCGAGAAAACTTTTCAAGCGCTCGCTCTTACCACCCTTATCCTCGTCCTTTACCTCGGACTTGTTCGCGCAGTCGCCTTCATCCCTGGTATCAACCAACAACAATCGTTCTTCATCCAAGAACGGCTCGATCCTTTTCTTGCACTTGGCACCGTGCTCGACCCTCTTTCAACTTCCGATTCTGGTTTAAGCGCGCCTTACTCTTACGCCCTTTTCATGATCCTTTTTTCTCTGACTTTAAATGTTTGGGGCATGCTTAAACTCCGTGATTGGAACCCCAGTGGCGAACCCCTCATGCAACGCGAAGCACCCGAAGATGCTGGTCTTGAAGAAATTAACCGGGCCTCCGCTCATGCTGCACCAGGCATCACCCGCAGTGTTCAGGGTAATCCCATTCTTTGGCGTGAAATTTATACCCGAGCTTATGGCAGAAAACCTATACTCATCAAACTTGCTTACGCTTTTGCCTTAGTTCTGATTTGCTTTGCTGCGCTTAGGCCTATTTTTCTTGATCAAGATAAAGCCGCATTCTTCGCAGCCTATGGCTTGCTTCCCGTTACGGTTTTAAGTCTTCTTTTGGTTTCTGCTCAGGCTGCAACTTCAATTACTTCTGAACGCGATACAGGTGCACTTGATCTCCTTTTGGTTACCGATCTAACCCCTCAGGAATTCATTTTTGGAAAACTCGGGGGCATTCTTTACAACACAAAGGAATATGTTATTCCACCATTCTTGCTCGCTGCTTTTTATGCATGGAATGGTTTCCTTGCAACTCCTCCTGCTAACCAGCCTCAGCTTTCTCCTTCCATGAATCTGGTTTCTTTCCTTTGTCTTGTTGCTGGTTTTGCAGTGCTGCAATTCTTTGCCATGGTGCTTGGTGTTCATGTCGCACTTCGTAATCAAAACAGTAGGATCGCAATCTTAAACACCCTTGGTACTATTTTCTTTCTTACCGCGGGTACACTTATCACGATCTCTTTGATTTTGATAAATGGAAAATTCGAATATCAATGGGCCAGCTTCATCTTCTTTTTAGCTGCAGGCATCGGGGGCCTTTGGTGGGTTCTCAATGGTGACAGGCCATCTCCCGCACTTACCTTGGCAAGCTGGCTTTGCCCTTTGAGTGTTTTTTACGGCATTGCCAATGCATTGGTTGCCAAGCCTGGTTCGCAGGAATCAGCGGATCCGGTGTTATCGTTTTTAGTTTTGGGGGGCGCTTTTGGTTTCACTTTAGCTGCTATGTTGGTTCCGCTTTTAAGCGAGTTTGATATTGCTTTAGGTCGAACGAGTGGTGGCGCAGATTAATTCCAGATCATTGGGTTAATGAAATTTCTTACTTTTGTCGATAGTACATAAGTGATTTCTGTTATTTCAGTTAGAAGTAATATCTTTCCTATTTTCAACACTTGCCAAGCATGGGGGTAAAGAGATAAGAAAGAAGTAACAGAATAAGCCCCGATAGCTCAGTTGGTAGAGCAGCTGACTCTTAATCAGCTTGTCGTAGGTTCGATCCCTACTCGGGGCATTTCATTTTTTTTCTCTATTCCTCTCAACACACTCTCACTTTAAACCCATTCTGTTAAAAACTCTACAATACCCCTTGTAATTTTAATGTTTTGTGTGGGCCCCCCTTTTTGCTGGTTACAAGAACCCTACCGATACTGTCAGAAAAGTACCCAAAAACCAATATTTCGGGGTAATCAGGATCAGGGATTGTGTATCTTTTGCTGCTGTAAGTGTTTTGACGATACGACAGAACTGTTGCATTAGTAAATGATTGCTTTAAAATCACATTTATATTAGTGGCCGTTTTAAACTGTAGCCAATGTCATTACTAAGTCCCTTTTATGAAAATACATTTGTCATTTTTATTGTGTAATCGTTGGTTGCTCACCTTCACTTTGTTTGCAGCAATAATTCAATCCGCATTCGCAGTAGACCCAATTAAAGAAGATCCGAAATTCAAAGCAATTGCCGAACGGTTTCAAACCGATTTTGGTGCAACCATAAAACTGGCTCAAAGCAAAGATGGTGTGGTGGCAACAAATTATGATGTACGAGTCCTTGATCCTGCTCAATTAGAAAATGCTATTAAAGTTCTCACTTGGCTGGAAACTGAGTACAAAAGATTTCCCTCAGGATTCTTTAAAAAGCATGGCTCGAAGAATCTCGTATTGGCGAATGCTTATGTTTCTAAAACATGGAAAGGGCCGGGGGTTCCCTATTCGCCAACTACCATTGCGGAAAAACGAAGCAATTCAATTTTGGTAACGGTGCCAAGTACTTTCACACCGTCTTCCGAGTTCCTAGCTAAGAGTAGTATTTATCATACGGTGATTACCTATTTGCTTGATGATTTGAAATCGCCTGATTCTCCTTTAGCGCTCGCGAAATGGAAAGCCTTAGAGTCGAAGGATTTAGAAAATGAAAGTGAATCTGCGAAAAGGCTTTTGAAAAGTAGCAATTCGCGAGAGGGGCTTTTCAAGATTTTATGGGATCCTTTTGAATTAAGGGAGATGATAGAACTTGCAAAAAGCGATCCTCTACTAAAGCAAAGAATAAAAATCGTCCAAGCATTTTTGAGCACACTCGATCCACAATTCAACCAA
>Ga0209086_10003561_pt1 | contig 11778 bp, 6 predicted proteins | sample M_130207_XF_Meta_FD_187312 | JGI IMG/M metagenome (GOLD analysis project Ga0209086, IMG submission 187312) | Freshwater microbial communities from Lake Montjoie, Canada to study carbon cycling - M_130207_XF_MetaG (SPAdes) (version 2) | ecosystem: Environmental > Aquatic > Freshwater > Lake...
TTGCTTTTCCATTGCTATCGATAGAGTAAATTTCTCGCGTCGATGAATCACCGGCAAACACTCGCCCCTCATTGCTCACCGCAACAGTGCGCACCGCATTGAGAGGAGTACGAAATTTTTTATCACCTTGATAAAATAGTTTGGCTTTGCCCTCCGTGATCTTCCAAATGCCGGGGAGTAGGCGATCGGCAACATAGAGCGAGTTGTCGGTCGCGACCGCAACCGACAGTGGATACTGCATCTCTTGGGCATGGAGTGCATCCATCATCAATACTAGAGCGCCCGAATAGCTCACGCAGATCACGATCCATTGTGTGAACCGTTGGGCGACAGAATGAACCATCACATTTCTCCTCACAAAAAGCTTGTTTTTCTAACCTCATACAACGAGGATTCTATCGCGCCCTCGACCCGCGTCGGATCAACTGCCAAAAATCCTCGGTCTGCATCCGAGTTTGATATTCTTGAAGATACGCTTTGTAGTCCTCCGAATCGGGCAACGATTCATCCGGGCTTTGCGGGTACGATCGCATCGCGACAAATGGCATTGGCTCCACAGATTGCCCGGCTGCAGTGGCAAGATTCGCATCCTTGTCCCAGCCAACGCTCTTGAGCAGAAAATCTCGTTTCCATCCATGTGGTGGATCTGCAGGAAGAGCAAATCGCAGCGTGACTTCGTCTCCTGCTCCGAGCACCAAGAGTCGATCATCGATTTCGGTAAGCAGTTCGCTGACCTCTCCGAACCTCGTAAACCTACCCTGCATCGGAGGCCATGTGGTCGCCGTGAGCGGGGCATTGTAGAAAAACTGTTCCGGTCCGTTTCCGACCATGTGTTCGATTCTCGAATAGCCCCGCTGATGCAAATTCGCACTCACCAGTTCTAGGTTTACGATCGCCATCGGCGCGGGCTCTTCGCCGCAGGTGAAAAAGATCGAATCCCAATACATTTCCATACTCGAATAAATTCGAATTCTCGAATCCTCACTTGCAAGCAGGCCAGAAAGATCCACGGCAATTGTTTTTGTCTTTCCTCCTGGAAATCCCATGAATGGCATCACCGTTTTCCAGCCACCACTACCATCGGGAACGGAAAGAGATGGTGGCACAGGAAGTGGCAATTCAAGATCCTGAGACAACGCAACATTCACATTCACGGTTGTCGGATAGGTCCAGCCGGTAAGAAAGAGCGTAACGAGTCCGGGATTCTCAATCTTCCCCAGATCCAATTCAATGAAATATTCCTCAACGAGTCCTTGTCGCAATTTTATATCAAAGGGTTTCATATAGTTTTCATCCATCGTGAGAAGTTCGAGAAGCAGGTCTCGTCCTCGATGATTGTGCGCCGATACCGGCGACCGCGGAGTGCGCACCGTGTGCACCTTTCTCTGGGCAATCTGCGGGGGACCGACTTTTTCATTGGAATACATTTCGACGTCTGCAGGATGATCGACCGCGAGTAATTGCATCTGATCAAAGTAGGCTGCTTCCCACAGTTCTTCAGTGAGTTGCAACACATACTGGCCATCTCGTGCCACGAGTGAATCACCAGAGAGTTTCAAATACTCCCATTCGCGAGAGGGCATCAGATCTCCCTGGGCCCGCTGCAACCCCAGAGGCGCGTTCCAGAGCAGATCGGTCGCAAAAACAAATTCGGTGCCGTTCCATGTGTAAAGATAGGGGCACGATCCGAGAAGAATCTGCTGTTCACAGAGAAAGAGATCGGCGGCCGGTTCGATGATGTTTTGTGGAACACCGTTGAGCCAGTAAACCCGTACCACATCAGCAGCCTTCTGTGTTCCGAGACCGAAATGAGTGGTACGTCGACGTACCGACCTGGGCTGATAACGCATCGCAGTTTTGAGTTCCAACAGACTCCCGATGCCGTGGGCATTGACGCGACCACTCGCTGAAAACTCCGCACCCTTGATCTGCTGCGCTTCGAGCGAAACGTCGAGCCAGTGATGGGAGTTTCCTCCTTTGTTTTCAAAGAGCACCACGCCGGTTTCTCCTGCGCAGGCAAAATCGAGGTCTCCATCTCCATCCACGTCGGCGACATCGATCGAGTGAACTCCTCTCACCTGTGAGAGAAGAATATCTGCCTTTTCGAATGTTGCATCAGCAAGTCCACGCCACAAACCAATCTCATCATCATTCCACGTGACAACATCGAGCACACCATCGTTGTCGTAATCCAAGCTCAATAGTCCACGGCATTGTTCATCGCTCAGCGTCCTATTTTCAAACGAGTTATCGGTGTGCCTGATGACCCCAGTCGCCGTGCGGTGCGTCTGAATGATCGCCACACCACGAGAACCGCCTACCAGCAAGTCCCACGATGCATTGGAATCGGCATCGAGAACGTCGACTGCGACTATATTTTTCGAAATGCTGGCGGAGTTCTCGTGTGGAAGAGAATCAAACGGCACAAAACGGAATTGTCCGTGTCGCAAATTTTCAAGCCACCCGCTGCTTTCATTGGTTGCGAAAACGATGTCAACATCCACATCGCGATCCCAGTCAATCGCCACAAACGATTCGATTTTCTTCTCGATTGGCAACAGAGCGGCTCGAATTGTCTGCTCCTCAAAAGAAGCTTTACCACGGTTACTCCAGAGTCGAATTCCAGTTTTGTCGGCAGTGACCAGATCGAGATCTCCATCCGCATCGAGATCAGCCACAGTCGCTGCTGATACACCGCCAACCGATGACAGACCTGATGCTGCAAACGGCTGCAGCGTTCGAGAATCATCTGAGCGATCCAGAATATTCTCAAAACAGATCGTCCCAGATTCACCGTAGACCACGAGATCAAGATCTGCCGCCGGACATCGCTTCGACGAGGAACTTTCTGGAATTTCTATTCCAATCGAGTCGGTCGACGGCCTCGCTGCGATTTGAGTGTGACGAGCCTCGTCAAAATCGAGATCCAAATCGGCGGCAATGAGCCCAGTCGATCCGGCTGGCACTTCAGCCGAAGCGATCTCTCGCCAATTTTGAGATCCTTCTTTGCGACCAAATACTCGCACGGTGTCAGCACCGAGCACGATGACGTCGGCATATCCGTCGAGGTCTATGTCCTCCAGAAGAATCGCATGAGACTTTTCTTTAAGACTCTCATACATCTCGTGCACCGCAAACGGCTCGGTGCATTCAAATGACACTGGAATCAGCGGAGTCACCTCGCTCTCCGACAGGCCGTACGCAGCATAGAACTCTGGATCAAATTGATCGATTACAAACTCCAGTGGATGTCGCTCGATCGCTCGACGATCGCCTTCTGTCTGTGGAACCAGCACATTGGCCAGCCCGCGCAGGCGAGCGGTCACGATCTCCATCTCTCCGTTTGTGGCAGCAGTCACTGCCTGATCCAATACCGTGCGAACGTTGACTTTTGTAAATGTCTCGATTGAATCGGCAAAAGGTGTAATCGCCTGCCACCGCTTCGTGATTGCATCGGCAAGTATAGGATCGGCAGATCCTCTTTCGATTGGAGTGGTCTCTTGTTGTATTTCTCGTCTGGCAGAAGGAAGTGTTTCAGCAAGCCGGGCCGAGGTCGCTCGAAACCATTCCACAACCAACCAAAGATTATTCGGTTCGAGCGAGCAGGCCCGATCCAGCGACTCGTTCGAGAGAGTCCCTTCGTCAATGATTCCCCGTTGCACTCGCGACAACTCATACCATGCGGCCGCATCGTCAGGTGACTGCTTCACAAGATCGCGGTAGTGTGATGCTGCAGCCTGTTTGTCGCCGCGTGCAAAGGAAAGCTTTGCTGCAAGCCAGTGATACGCAATGGATTCTCCCTCTCGCTGTTTCAAGGAATTGATTGCACGGCTCGCCACATCGAGAAGATCGGTGGTGGGCATTTGTCCTGCATCACCAAACGCAACAATTCGTGCAACGGCGAGATTACGAATCGCCAGTCGATCGGCGGGAAGCTGAATAAAAAGCTCTTCGAGAATTGGAAGAGCTTCTGCAACCGACTGATTTTCAAGATAGCCCAAAGCGACATTCTTCCGCTGAACAAGTCGCGTAGCGATCTCCGGCGTGAGAAGAGGATCCGTGGGCACTGCCGACCATATAAACCAGAGAACAATCGATGCCACAACGATTCCAGCGAACACGATCGCGCCCGCCGCGCTTTTAATAAATTTATTCCTCACGCGTGTCCCCCATCAAACACTTGAAACACCTGCGGAGAATCCTTTCCGTAGGTTTCTTCAATTCCTATCACTCAAATAAAGTATCTGCTCCAACGGAGTCTTGGCGATTGAACTGACTTTTTCTCGTAAACCATTCTGGATGATAGTCTACAACTTCATTGCCAAGTTTTTGAATTTTAGAATGCGATCTCGCACTCTTTCCACTTTGACGAACTTTTCAACCTTGTACCTCTCGTGACAATCTTGCCGGTGCGTGAAAGTTTTTTCATGGTCAGATTCAGAACTACTCCTTTGCTCCTTTGTGCGATCGGATTTTCTGGACTTTTCCTAGGATGTGGACTCTTTTTTTTATCTCGTCATGTCACTTTGCCTGACCAATCCACTCCTCGTGTTGGGCCACTGCTGATTCCTTCTGCGCGTCCATCCCACTACGTCGGTTCTCATGCATGCACTGCGTGCCATGCAGAGATCGCTGCTGCCTATCAATCTCATTCGATGGCTCATTCCATGAGCGAGATTGGTGACGAAATCGCGATTGAAGATTATTCGAGCGAGATAATCATTCCCGATCGAGAGCGATTTTATCAGATTGAGCGAAAGGGAAATTTTGTTACACACCACGAACGCATGTCCGATATCGATGAAACGATCCTCTACGACCAGAGCATGCCGGTGCGGTTTGTGCTCGGTTCAGGCACCCGTGGACGATCCTACGTAATCGATCACGACGGTCTGCTTTTTCAATCACCAATTGGCTGGTACGCAAATGGCAAACGCTGGGATCTCTCTCCCGGTTATCGAACCAACCGCACGCAGCGATTCGAGCGTAGCATCGGCGACGGATGCCTCTACTGTCATGCCGGTCGAGTGGAGCATAACGCTTTAATCTCCAAGCGATATTCTTCAAAGGTATTTTTGGAAGCGGCGATTGGGTGCGAACGCTGCCACGGGCCTGGTGAAAATCATGTTCATCAAATGGAAATTCTGGGTGAGGGAGAAACCTGCCTCGATTCACTCATTATCAATCCTTCAGATCTCGAACCGAGTCGCCGTGAGGCAGTCTGCAATCAGTGCCATCTTGCGGGCGAGGGAGTGATTCCGAAATTTGGCCGTGGTCTGTTTGACTTTCGACCTGGAGATCTCCTCGACGACACAGTTGTCATTTTTGTGAAGGACGAAAAAACTCGACACGACTCCGGTGAGCGGGCCGTCAGCCAAGTCGAACAGATGCGAGAGAGTCGCTGCTATCAGGCAAGCAGTCACTCGATGGGCTGCATCAGTTGCCACGATCCGCATTCGCGGCCTCAGCCAGACTCGATCGATTTATTTTATCGCAATCGTTGCAGCACCTGTCATTCAGAAAACACCTGTTCGCTACCGGACACGAAACGCGATGAGTCTCCTGCAAAAGGCTCCTGCATTCACTGTCATATGCCACGGCAATCGGCGACCGATATTCCCCATACGGCAACGACCAATCACCGAATTCCACGACTGCCATCGACTCAGCCCAATTCGATGCCCACGGCTACGCCTTCACCGCTGGATTATGTTCCATTTGACGGCGCCGCCGATCGTCTTTCACCACGCGAACTCGATCGTGCACGCGGTATTTTTCTTTCAACTCTTTCCTCTATGCAGGCTGACCCCAGAGTGGCGGAATCTGCACAATCGCTTCTCGTACCCAGAGGAATCGATCCGAACAATCCTCGCGAAGTGCTCGATACACTCGCTGGTGACGTTCCATCTCTCGTCGCGCTTGCATCACTCTTCGCGTCAAATGGACAAATAACGGCGGCGGTGAGCTGCTGGCAACGTGCTTTAGAGTTTGATCCTACCAATGAGGAATGCCTCTCCATGCTCTCTAGCCACATGCTTCGTATCGGCAATATTTCCCAAGCCACCTTGCTGGCTGAGAATCTTGTCGCCGCAAATCCATCGATCGCCAGCTTTCATGCGCAGCAAGCAATTGTACTCGGCACCAGCGGTAAGTGGACTGAAGGCATCGCTGCGGCTCTTTGCGCACTTGAGCTTGATCCAACGATTTTGTCGCTGCGATTGTGGCTCGTTGGTGCTTACGAAAAAATAGCTCAGACCGAAAAGGCACATTCCCAGCGAGACATCTCGAATCGAATGCGGGCTGCTGCATCTCGATGAGGCCGGTCCGTGAAAAACATCGTTTAAGGCGATCGGCTTTGCGCGAATTCAATCGGTTCTCGCAAAATCACAGACCGATCGATGTCTAGGTTGTTGAGCGACTCGGTCAGTCCGCTTGGCCACTGCACATGCACCGAACACGGCCCGTTCCATTTCCCCAAACCAAAAACCAGCAGCGGTTGGTGCGTGCTTGCATAGCTTGAACCACCGACAAGTTCTTGCATCTGCTCGATGTCACCGGATCGCACTGTAACGCGGCACCCGATGCCCCGACGATTGCTCCGAATACCGATACACTCAAAGGAAATCCAATGACCTCGCGTCGATCGATTTTCGAGCAGAGCCGTCGGTGAATTTTGATGCACAATAACCGCGTCGAGATCGCCGTCGTTGTCCCAATCAGATACCGCCACTCCACGACCGACCTGTTTTTGTTGGAAAAAAAGTCCCGCAGCGGCGGAGCACTCGATCCACTTCGTACCGCCAAAAGAAAAGAGTTGCGGTCTCATGCGCAGAAGTGGATTTCCTGGATAGTTCTCGATGTGGCCGTTGGCGACCAGCAGTTCCGGCTGACCATCAGAATTAAAATCCGCCATTACGGTCCCAAAGGCAAGTCGAGCAAGCGTCGGTTCATGCAGGCCGACAAGGCCCGTAACATCTTCAAATCCAGCCGATCCAAGATTTCGGTAGAGAGTATTTGATTCTTCAAAAAAATGCGTCGAGTAGATATCTAACCACCCGTTGCTATCGTAATCGCCCACTGCCAACCCCATGCTCGCCTGATTGTTTCCGTTTCGATCGACTGCGCATCCTAAAACCATCGCCGATTCGCGGAACTCTCCATTGCCCTGATTCACAAAGAAAAAATTGGGCGTCGTGTCATTGGCGACATAAATGTCTGGAAGTCGATCGTTGGTAAAATCTGCAATTGCAACGCCAAGTGCCTTGTTGCCGGGTCCTGAGAGCGACAGTCGCTTTGCTGACGGCCGAAAAGAACCGTCTCCCTGATTGAGGTAACACTCGTCTGGCCAATGTTCAACATCTCGAGGGTGGCAGACTCGCGGCTGTCCTTTTTCATTTCGACAGTCCATCGGATTGAAGGGGTCGTACATGAGATAGTTGCACACGTAGAGATCAAGGTCGCCGTCGAGATCGAGATCGGCCCATGCGGCAGACGTACTCCATCGCTCATCCCCAACGCCACTCTCATCCGTCACGTCGGTAAATGTGCCATCACCACGGTTCATAAAGAGCGAGTTTTTTCCGACGTTGGTCACATAGACATCATCAAAACCGTCGTTGTCGAAGTCACCTATCGCCACACCTTGGCTATAGCCTGGGTCCCGAATACCGCAGGCGTCGGTCACATCCTGAAAACCAGACTCGCCCAGATTGTGAAAGAGCCTGTCAATCGGTTGTGTCTGACGGTCGCGCACATCCGGATCACCTCCTTGATTCAGATAAAGATCCCACTGTCCGTCGCGGTCAAAATCGAGCCAGCCGGCCCCTCCGCCAATCGCCTCAACCATGAGCGACTTTCCGCTTTCACCGTTGCGGTAGATATGTTCAATTCCAACGGCCGCATGGACATCCTCAAAGACCGAACACTCCTGCGATAGGTTGTCCGATTTGTCTGTCGTCGTGGTACTGTCAGCAGATTGCGGTCGATCGAATTTGAATGGCGACTCGGTGCGTGCAGGAGAAACGGGAGTTTTCGCGGCTTTCTCACACCCTGAAAACAATCCCACCACAAGTATCAGCAATGCAACCGAACGCCGAGAATGTTGCTCGCTAAAAAAAAGTGCGATCACAATATCAGACGAAACATCGAAACTATTTTCGCTCTGAAACATTGCACAAATCCGAACAGACTCTCGCTATCCATTTTCAAATCGAACGAGAGAGACTCTACGAACGATGCCCTGTCATCTGCGCCCGCAGATGGCAGATGACAGGGCAAAAACGTTTTGAAATCTCAAGTAAGACGCACGAGAAAAACTCTTACTGGTTTACCTGCTCGCCACCCTTAATCGTCGCGAGTCCGTAACGAACGATATGGTCCATGCTCTCTGAGAAGAACTGAACGCTTCCATCAGCTTTTACCGCACTTGCTCCACCGGTGTGATTACTGCTCCAGCCATGGCACCGCTGATCACCGGCTCCCTGCTGCCAGGCTGGATTTCTATTGTTCATCAGATTACGAAGATTTCCAACAGTGGCATTCGGATTGACCCATGCCGAGTCGGCAGTGACGTTATAGTCGAACGGTGTCTGGTTACCGCCTCGCCAGTGCATATCTTCAAATGCTGCAATTGAGTTGGATGTACCGTCGAGTATGTCGCCAAGTCGCCGAGGGCCCACCTGCTTAAATACGCCGTTGTAGTTGACCTGCTCAAGCATGCATTCACCGTTCACCCAAGGCGTTCCAGCACTGCCAGGAACGAATCGATTCAGAGGTGCGTCGGGGAAAGTTGGAATTGCGCCACAGTCTTTCCAGCCACTATTGACGTGCCCAAGGCTTCCGACATAGTCGGTTCCGCCCATGGTATAGCCGTTCCAATTAAAATAACTCGCTGCCTGACCAGTTCGAACTGCAGTCATCGAAGAATTGGATGGGCAGAGCAAATTTTTCAGCGGACGGGCAGCCTGAATGAGATTGGTTCCACTATAAGCATCTGCTTTAAAATCAAACGCGTTGTAGATGTCGGAACCTTCCATGAACGGCAACGCTGCGACGATCCAAGACCATGCACCGTCATTGGAAAGCTGAAACATAAACCGCCCTGTATCGTTACCACCGTTGCACATCGCTTGATCTTTATTGAACGGCATCTTCTCTTCAGAACGATCCGCGTAATTCGCGATTGATAGACCAATCTGCTTCAGGTTATTGGAACAGGCATTTCGACGAGCAGCTTCGCGCGCGGCCTGCACCGCTGGAAGCAGAAGTCCAACAAGAACACCAATAATCGCAATCACAACCAAGAGTTCGACAAGCGTGAAGCCCGATTTTCGTCCGCGGTGCGACATTTTAAAAGACATGATATGGACTCCTAAAAATAACAATGAGACAGTAAAAAGATCGTGAAGTTGTTCTTGAATAAAAAATTAAACGCGACAAAATTTTTTTGATTTTTACCATGCGATCAAAGATCTAAATTAATGATGTTGGTGCCAGGTTTCACCTCGACTTCTTTGGTGCTCGTTTCAGCCGATAAAAATTCTTCCGGAAAAGATGCCTTCGGTACACCTGGGGCCTTACCGCCGCCACTTTGATACTGGGCTGCAGCATCCTGGGTCGTCGTGCCTGCCATCTGAGCAAGCACTACCTTGAACTTCCCTGTCACAGCGCCCTTTCGATCGGATCCGCCGCTGAACAAAACAAAATTTCCACTCGCATCGACCTGAGCAGACGCAATCGGTTGCATTGGATTTGCCGGAGATGGATAGAACGAGATTTGAATATTTTTTGCAGGCTCTCCGCCGATCGTGAGCTTTCCAGAAACCGAATTCAGAGCCGGTCCCGACTGCGCACAGCCGGCACACAATATGGCAGCGGCAACAAACGAAAAAACAGACGTCAAACGATTGGGTTGGTAGAAACAAAGCATGACGGAAAAAACTCCCTGCCGAATAAAAAATGTGACTGAAAAATTTCTATGGATACCTCCGCCCCCGAAAGACTTCTTATTTTTATCCCCTTTCTTTCAGTCAGTCAATCAGAGGCTTTATAGATCAATGAGTTTCCACTTTGGGAGATTTCACGCACGCGAGCAAAGAGCCGATTTGCCGAATGATTGTCACCACATTTGGCCGCATAAACAGCCATTTCGGTTAAAACTGTCGCCGGGATCGACCGAACGTCAGGCTGTTTGAGAATTGTTTTTTTGAGGCTTCTCCCCTCGGCTGAAAGTTGTGTCATGAGCGCGGCATGCTCGGCGTGCCCTGTTTTTCGAAGGACTCCAGCAAACTGGTGTTGTGCTGCCCAGTCATAGGGATTGAGTTCGAGGGCTTTTCGAAATGCTTGATCAGCTTCTTGATCCTCGCCGCGGGCCGCATGAAGCCACCCTTTGAATCTCCAAAATCGATTGTCGCTTTGGGCTTCGGGAGGGGCCGAGGAAAGAAGCCTGGCAACCGTATCGGAATCTCCTTGTGTGCTGGCCTGCTGAAGAAAGTATGAGAGAAGTCCGAGGTTCTCTGGGAATTGATTGAGGTATAACGTGAGTCGTTTCTCATGCTCAGGAGTCTGCCGAGGAGCATCGATCTCCAGGGCAGCCTCTTCTTCTGAAATCGATTCCTCAAGCCCGTGCGCATTCACATATCCAAGTGCTGAGGCCACTGTATAAAGCTCTTGATCAGGATTTGTTTTCAGCCAACGATCGTTCACCGTTGCAGTATTGGAGAGCGTAATCCAATCCGCACCGATCAGGTAGACGTATGTTTCAGGAATATCACATGACGCTTCAATCGCTTTGCGAGCCTGTTCGACCATTTTTTTTCGCTGGAGAGTCACCGCATAAAAAAACGTAAGACGCTGATGCGCATCAATCGACTTTGGATCGATCAAAAGAATACGTTCGCAGGTTTTGGCAGCTTCGAGCGGCTGTCCTAAGTCGCCAAAGAGCAGGTCGACCCTTTCGAGGAGCGCTGGAATAGTTTTGGGATCAATGTCGGGAAGCTTGTCAAGATACTCAGCCGCCCGTTGAAGACTCCCCTGCGACTCCGCTGCTTGCGCAAGAAAAATCCACGGATCGGCATCGTGTGGACGAACGTCCGCCCAGATGGCGGCCAATCGGGTAACCGCCGCCCAGTCCCCCTTATCGCGCGAGAGGCGACACTCTTGTTCAAGTGACGTCACTCTACGCTGCTTCCAAACGTATTGGCCCAGAGCGATGATTCCGATGACCACCATCACCGCTGCGATAGCCACTGCAAGCAGTGGCCAGACCGGCCGTCTCGCGAGAGCATCTGATTGATCTTTAGAAAACGGTCGCAGTTGCAAAGACATAGTGACAACGAACCTCTCAACGCTTTTGGAATGCCAGTATCTGATCTGGCCGGGTCACTCTCCATTATGAACAAAAAGCCGCTGTTTCGCCGGGCATCGGCAGTGTCTATTGAAACAGCGATTGACTCGCTTCCTCCAAACATGCTTTGCGAAGCGATTTGAGTTCGCGGTGATCGGGAGTAAGTTTTTCGAGAAACTCGATCTGGTCGCCTGCCCCTAGACAATCGTGCTGCTCAAGAAGAAGCCTGATCAATCGAACACGATTTTCATCGTAGAGCGGATCGAGCATCAATGCCTTCTTGAGAGATGCGATTGCCTCAGACGTCAAATGTCGCTGCTCCTGTGCAAACGCCAAGTCACTCCATGCGGCGCAATCACTCGGGTTAATGTCAATTGCTTGCCTGTAATCGTCGCAGGCTTGCGTCCACGATTCACAAAGCAGATGAGCCGAGC
>Ga0209086_10003562_pt1 | contig 11776 bp, 6 predicted proteins | sample M_130207_XF_Meta_FD_187312 | JGI IMG/M metagenome (GOLD analysis project Ga0209086, IMG submission 187312) | Freshwater microbial communities from Lake Montjoie, Canada to study carbon cycling - M_130207_XF_MetaG (SPAdes) (version 2) | ecosystem: Environmental > Aquatic > Freshwater > Lake...
CTTGATTCTGTTCGAACTTGTGTTGAACCAATTCTCACCGAGTACGGTGGCTCTTCGAGCGGCATCTCGGCGGAGTTTACGGGTGTCATGCCACTCATTCATGAGATTCAACGGTCGTTACTCCGTGATCTTTTCAGCAGTTTTCTCTCCGCTTGTTTGGTGATTCTTGTGGTCATGATGATCGTTGAACGAGGAATCATCACTGGTCTTATCGCCATGATTCCAAATATTTTTCCGATGGTTCTTCTTTTTGGAATTCTCGGGTGGACACAACGACCTCTCGATATTGGAAGCGTCATGACTGCGTCGATCGCACTCGGCATGGCGATTGACGGCACCCTGCACTTCCTGACGTTTTTTCGTCGCACCATTACTGCTGGAAAAACCGCACAAGAAGCCATCCTCAAGGCGTATGGGCACTGTGCTGCGGCAATGACTCAAAGCGCGATCGTCTGTGGTTGTGGCATCCTCATTTTTTCAGGAAGCTCCTTTGCGCCAACGAGTCGATTCGCATGGATGCTTGCACTTTTGATAGCGGCTGCGCTCGCCGGTGATCTTGTGATTTTGCCCGCTATGCTCACCGGCAGACTTGGCCGGTTTTTTGGTGTGACATCTTCATAGAGATGCTGATTGAAAGCCTTTTTCTATGATTCTATAGTTCCTGTAGTTCGGTCACTCCTGTTTACGAATCCTGCACTTACTCACGATGAGTTCTCTTTTGCTCAAGGCAGCAGAGGGAGTGCTTGCTCTGGAAAGGCTTCGTTTAGATCAGTTCCGAAAGTGGCCGATGGTGCTCGGAGAGATAGTGCGGTCGACCAGCGAGATCTTTGATCGTTGTTGCCAACGGATCGATGCCGAGTCGGTTGTAGAGCGTAGCGTGAACCTCTTCAAATCGTACTGGGCGGTCGTTTGCTTCAGAAGCCGTACGGTCCGTCGAACCGATGACCTGCCCGGTACGAAGGCCACCCCCAGCCAAAAGCGCGCAAGACACATTAGGCCAGTGATCCCGGCCCGCTTGAGGATTGATCTTTGGAGTACGGCCAAACTCACCCCAGACAATCACGGTCACATCTTTGTCGAGACCGCGGTCGTAGATCTCTTCAACGAGGGCACTGACGCCCTGATCGAGTTGTGGAAGATTCTCACGGCACATAGCAAAATTCGAGCCGTGGAAGTCCCAGAAACTGTAGCTGATTGTGACACACCGAACACCTGCTTCAACTAATCGTCTGGCCGCAAGAAACTGTTGCATCAATCGCGGTGCGCCATCTCCTTGATGCTTCTGTGTACCGTATCCGTATCGATCCAGAACACTTTGGGGTTCGCGTGAAATATCGAGTGCCTCAGCCAGTCTGTTCGACGTCAGCACACCAAATGCCTGCTGCTGAAAGATGTCCATGCCATCCATCATGCCACTGGAATCTGCCGAACGATTGAATCGATCCAGGGCCTTCGTCAGACTGCCGCGATCACCCATTCGCTCCAGTGAAATCCCTTCCAAAACAAGATCACTACGACCTTCTCCATAAGGCTGAAAAGGTGTGAATGCAGATCCGAGAAAACCGGGTTTCCCAGAGTTGTATGGCTTGTGCTGCATTCGCGGCGAGAGACCAACATACGGCGGAATTGCAGAGGATGTTTGCCCCTGCAACTTCGCGACCACTGAACCGAACTCCGGCCAACCTCCTTGCGGCTGCGCCGTGTGACTGCGACCGGTGAGGCACTGAAATGAATAGTGATCGCCCGTTGCGCCAACGATCGAACGAATCGGGACGAGCTTGTCCATCATGCCTGCAAGTTTTGGAAGCAGTTCGCAGATTTCGATTCCCAAAACGTTTGTTCGAATAGGAGAAAACTCGCCGCGAATTTCAGCCGGCGCATCTGGTTTCAAGTCAAACATGTCCTGATGGGGAGGGCCACCCGGAAGATAAATCATGATGACCGACTTCTGACTTCGCTGGCCTGCTGCCGATTCGGCACGCAGAAGATCAGACATTGAAAGACCGCCGAGCGCAAGACCGCCTATCTGCAAAAAATGTCGCCTCGTCCGGCGGTCACAAAACTGTCCCTTTGCGGACTGATCTTCGCTGAGAATATGAAACATGGTTCGACTCTCCCGCACTCCACATCGACAACCAAGAACGTATTACTTTCCATCAAACATGAATTTGAGTTTACTCACCTCGTTGTATCGCCACCAGTTTGAACTCATTCTCTCCAGTCTTCTCCTCGAATACAGCTTTCACTCTCAACTGGCAACTACAAACGGCCCTCGCATCCTCTAACCGTCATACCTTACCTGACCGATGCCGATGATTGACTCTATTTCTTGCCTTCAATGGACGATTGCCGATTCCTTGCCTTGTCGAAATTGAGGAAGTCGTAACAATCTTGCATGTGGGACTTGGTCGATTCAACACTTTTTCTAACGCGATGAGCGTTTTCAGTGTGTGATCTTTCCAGAGACCGTTAACAGCTTTAACCGGTTGAACAGGTTCTCGTTCGCGGTCCTCTGTTTTTCACTTGCACTTTCGAAAACATATAGGCATTCCTTCATGAATGGTTCTTCAATCGATATTCCCGATCGTGAGAAGGCTCGCGTGCACTGGATCTATCTCGTTCCAATTCTTGGCGTGCACTGTCTTGCGTGCCTCGCGTTTATGCCTGCACTTTTTAGTTGGTCGGGGCTCATACTTGCGCTCGTGACAACGCATCTTTTCGGAATGTTTGGGATCAATATCTGCTACCACCGTCTCCTCACGCATCGCAGTCTTTCGATGCCGCTATGGCTAGAGCATTGCTGCGCAACGATTGCACTGTGTTCCTTGGAAGATACTCCCGTGCGATGGGTAGCAACCCATCGTCTGCACCATGTGCATTCCGATGATGTCGCTGATCCACACTCGCCAAACGATGGAATTTTCTGGTCTCATGCAGGATGGCTCTTTCGTGAATTTCCCAATCGTCGCACGCTCGCCTTTTACGATCGATACGCTCGCGACATTCTGGCCGATCCCTACTACCGGTATCTCGAGAGACGGCCGATGAATGCTTTGAACGTCTATCTCTTACAATTCTTGCCTTTCGGTGCCGCCGGGTTTCTCGTGGGATATTGTCTTGAAGGAAACGTTTCAAAAGCGTTCATGCTTGCCGCAAGCTGGATGGTGTGGGGCGTGCTGGTGCGCACCGTACTGGTCTGGCATCAGACATGGAGCGTGAACTCGCTCTCGCATTTGTTTGGCTACCGCACTTACGTCACTGGTGAAAACAGTCGAAACAACTGGCTCGTTGCTCTCATTGCGGCTGGAGAGGGATGGCATAACAATCATCACCACGATCCGGTGAGCGCAAGCGTTCAACACCGCTGGTGGGAGTTTGACCTCACCTACTATTGTATTTGCAGTCTCTCTTGGCTTGGCTTAGCCAGCGACATCATACTGCCTCGACACATCCGAAAGGCTCACGACAGAACTGTTCCGAGGACCGTCGCTGAGATTATGGCCGTGGACGATTCACTGTCTCGCGGTCACGTGTCTGGCTAAAAACATGTCGCTGCGACTGGCATCGCTTTTCACAGCAAAAGTAGTGCGGGTCAAGATTTCTTGCACCCCTTTTCGACCTTGCTGATCGCTACGAGCAGCCTTTGTATTTTTTCTGAGCGACCGCATGTGCGCCCGTGTTATATTTTTTAGACATAGCCTGCACGTGCTTTGATCTTTGCGCCGTGATATCGTCTGGTATTCGGTTTTCCTCGATTTTTCTCAACAACGTGGAACGCTTTCACACAAATTTATTCTCGTTTGTTCGATTCGCATTCACGCAGCCACTTTGTATCGTGCGCTTTTGCTGCGGTGACCATCCTTGAAACGCCATACCTCATGCTTCGCAAAAAAAACATTTGCTGGATTGTTGCCACATCATGGATTGCGACTGCGACTCTCTGGCTTTCCAGTCCATGCAGCGTGATCGCTACGCAACCAGAAAAGACCGCCGACCGTGCCGCTGATTCGTTCGAGCAGATTGATTTTTTTGAGAAGCACGTGCGCCCACTTTTGGTGAACCGCTGCCAGAAGTGCCACGGTCCAGAAAAACAGTGGGCTACGCTGCGGCTCGATTCTCGTGAAGGCTTGCTCGTCGGTGGCGAAAGCGGTCCGTCCATCGTCCCGGGAAGGCCCGAAGAGAGTGAGATTCTTCGTCGCATTCGTCACAGCGACGATGAGATTCGAATGCCACCTCCCGATCATGGAGAGCCCCTGGGAGCTGATCAGATCGAACTTCTCTCGCACTGGATTGCCTCCGGAGCCACGTGGCCCACGAACGCAGCACCGGTTGTTGATCACTCGGTCGCACAGCGAAACCACTGGGCTTTTCAACCGCTCAAAGGAGTACGCGAATTTCCTGGAGAAGGAACCTCCCCTATTTCTTCTGCAATTGACACGATGGTTTTCGAGCGACTTTCGTCTCGGTCGCTCGAAGGATCAAATCGAGCAGATAACCGAACGCTCTTTCGACGGGCCTCCTACGATCTCACGGGGCTGCCTCCTACCGCTGGAGAGGTCGATTCTTTTTGTCGCGACGAATCACCGGTTGCCTATGAACAGCTCGTCGATCGCTTGCTCGCCTCGAAGGCCTACGGAGAACAGTGGGGGCGACACTGGCTCGATGTCGCCCGTTACTCAGACACGAAAGGGTATGTCTATGGTCGCGAAGAAAAAACATTTGTTCACGCATCGCTCTATCGAGATTGGGTCATCGACTCCTTCAACTCCAATATGCCTTTTGACCGCTTTGTCCTTCTACAATTAGCAGCGGATCAATTGGTGGAGGCCAATGCACCAGACTTAGCAGCTATGGGTTTTTTGACGACGGGCCGGCGTTTTCTCGGTGTGACCCCAGACATTATGGACGATCGAATTGACGTGGTTGCAAGGGGACTCATGGGCCTTACGATCGCCTGCGCCCGCTGTCACGATCACAAATACGATCCAATTCCCACTGACGACTACTACTCGCTCTACGGTGTTTTTCGAAACTGTACCGAACGTCTTATGCCTTTCGAACGAAGGGCCGGAATCGCCGCTCCTACGGCAGAGTTTCTCACGGAACTCGACAATCGGCAGAAACTTCTCCGAGAAACATCGAACGTCCTTCGCAAAGAAACGAGTGATCGAAACCGGGCCCGTATCGCCGACTATCTCGACGCTCAGCGTCATCTTGAGAAATATCCAGAACTTGGATTCGATCAGATTCTCGCCAAAACAGACCTGCTGCCTGCTGTGGTGCGACTCTGGCAGGCATATCTCTCAACAGACCAAGCTCGAACTGATCCTATCTTTTCAGTCTGGGTCTCGATGGCAGAACTGTCTGATGAAGAACTTCGTCAGACGTCGGGTCGCGTAATTCAACAGCTCCAGGAGAGAGGAACTCCCGTTCATCCTCAGATCCTCTCGGCATGTGCCGAACCTTTTTCGAGTGCGCGGGATATTGCTGATCGTTATGCAAAGGTTTTTCTCGACATCGATGCTTCTTGGAAAACAGTTGGGCTCGATGCCGAGAAACAGAATCTGCCGGCGCCACTGTCGCTTGCAGATCCCGATCACGAATCGCTTCGTCAGGTTCTTTACGGTCCTCGGTCTCCATTTTTTATTCCCGACGAACCAATTGCCAATATTGAATCTCTCTTCGACTCCGACTCACTGACGGCGATTTGGAAACTTCAAAATGAAGTCGATCGTTGGTTAATCAGTCAGCCTGAATCGGCTCCGCACGCGCTGATACTCACTGACCGACCATACCCCGTTGATTCGCAGATATTTCGTCGTGGAAACCCGGCCAACAAAGGACGCGTTGTACCGAGACAGTTTCCCGGTCTGCTTTCTTCGGCCAATCGTCTTCCCTTCGAGAACGGCAGTGGGCGATTGGAACTCGCTCGCGGAATTGTATCTCCCGACAATCCGCTCACGGCGCGAGTCTGGGTCAACCGTGTTTGGATGCACCACTTCGGTCGTGGACTGGTCGAAACACCAAGTGACTTTGGACTCCGCGCCGATCCTCCATCGCATCCCGAGCTTCTCGACTGGCTCGCTTCGCATCTGATCGCAGACGGATGGAATACTAAAAATCTGCATCGCGGAATCATGTTGTCAAAAACGTATCAGCAGGCAAGTGGCGGTTTTGTGGAAAGCGATCGGCTTGTCGCTGCAATCAACATCGACCCCAACAACCGATTGCTGTGGCGCATGAATACCCGTCGATTAAATTTCGAACAGTATCGAGACACGCTGATTTCACTTGCAGGACAGCTCGATACGTCGATGGGAGGTCGAGCTGTCGAGATGTTCCCACTCGGCGTCACTTCGATGAGGCGATCGATTTATGGCATGGTCGATCGGCAATTTATTCCGAGCGTGATGCGAATGTTTGACTTTGCAAACCCTGATCTTCACATTCCCAAACGATCTGAAACTACCGTCCCCCAGCAGGCGCTCTTTTCGCTCAATCATCCGTTTGTCGCTGCCCGATCGCGCGCAGCGGCAGCTAGACTTTCAGCACCAACAGCCGAAACCTCATCCGGTACTCGCGTTGCAGAACTTTTTAAAATCATTCTGCAGCGAGACCCCACGGCACTCGAAAGCACGTCGGCCATTGCATTTCTTCTCTCTTCAGAAACCTCCGCGATCGATCTCAAAGCTTCTGCACAATCGCTTGCCTGGTCTTACGGAACCTGTGAAGTCGATGAGGCGTCTGGAAAATCAAAAGGATTTGTGCCACTGCCCTACCACACTGGAACTGCGTGGCAGGGTGGAGGCCAGTGGCCAGATTCAGTGCTCGGATGGGCACAAATCACCGCCACCGGTGGACACGCCGGCAACGATCTTGCGCACGCTGCGGTACGCCGCTGGACTGCCTACACTCGCGATACGGTAAAACTTTCGTCCGAGGCAATCCACGATGTGGATCAAGGAGATGGCATCCGGTGCTTCATCATTTCCAGCCGTCACGGAATTCTAAAATCCGCGACGTTGAAAAATTCAAAGCAGCTCATGGAGATTGATTCGATAGTCGTCGAGCCGGGAGATACGATTGATTTTGTCGTGGACTACAATGCGAACCTCAACAACGATCAATTCCTTTGGTCGCCACTGATCAAGGGAACTCAGGCGATCGCTGCGGGATCTTCGCGAGACTCAGCAGTTGATTTGTGGAATGCACAAGTCGATTTCACCGGGCCGCTGCACATTTATTTATCGCCCGAAGAACAACTCGCGCAACTTCTTCTACTCTCAAACGAAGTCATGTTTATTGATTAACCATTTACAGAACCAACCGCGGGTCGCTCTTTACAATGATTCACCAGCAACAACCACTGCCAAACCTCAAGACGCTTTGTGACTCAGGCCAACTCCTATCGCGTCGCGACCTTTTGGGACGCTGCGGCATCGGTTTAGGAATGCTCGGGCTCGCCGACGTTCTTCACGATTCTGGTGAACTCGTCTCTGCAGCTTCGATTGATTCTGGATTTGATCCACTTCTTGTCCGTGCGCCGCATTTTGCCCCGAAAGCCAAGCGCGTCATTCATTTCTTTTTAAATGGCGGCCCCTCACACGTTGACACCTTCGATCCGAAGCCGATGCTCACACAGTATGCCGGAAAGCCAGCGCCTCTTTCGTTTACCACCGAACGCAAAACAGGAGAGCCGTTTCCATCTCCATTCACATTTCGAAAATACGGTGAGAGTGGGATCGAGGTCAGCGATCTCTTTGCACGCACTGCTGCGCATGTCGATCGTATGGCTGTCATTCGCTCCATGTATGCACAGGTTCCAAATCATGAACCCTCGCTGATGCTCATGAATTGCGGTGATTCGGTGCAGCCGCGCCCGAGCGTTGGATCATGGGTGCTTTATGGACTCGGCACGGAAAATCAGAATCTTCCAGGATTTGTTGCCATGTGCCCCGGGGGCTATCCCATAAAGGATACGGAAAATTGGCAAGCAGGATTTCTGCCAGGCGCGTTGCAAGGAACGTTCATCGATTCGCAGCATACGGCAATCGATCGGTTGATCGAAAATATTCGCAGCCCACACGCCACGAGCGATATGCAGCGACGCCAACTCGATCTCTTGCAATCACTGAATGCTTCTCACCGAAGCGCCAGAATAGACAATCGCCTCGACGCTCGCATTCATTCGTTTGAGATGGCGTTTCGAATGCAGATGGAGGCAACCGAGGCATTCGATGTGTCACGCGAAACAAAACAGACTCTTGAACTTTACGGATCGGGCGTTCATGCCAAGCAGACCTTGATTGCGCGTCGCCTCGTCGAACGCGGTGTGCGGTATGTGCAATTGTGGCACGGAGCAGGTCAACCTTGGGACAATCACGAACAGATCGAAACGAACCTCAAGAAACTTGCCGGGGAACTTGATCAGCCAATTGCCGCCTTGCTCAGCGATTTAGCGCAGCGCGGCATGCTTGATGACACGCTGGTCATATGGGGAGGTGAGTTTGGTCGCACACCGACCGTGGAGCTTGGCGGTGATGGCAAGGCCAAGGCTGGTCGCGACCATAATCACTACGGGTTTACTGTATGGATGGCTGGTGGCGGGATTCGCGGCGGAACCATTCACGGGGCCACCGATGACTTTGGCTTTAAGGCTGTTGAAAATCCAACGAGCGTACACGATTTGCACGCTACGATCCTGCATCTGATGGGATTCAACCACGAACGATTAACCTACCGCTATGCCGGCCGAGATTTTCGTCTGACCGATGTGCATGGCCGAGTGATGCACGACATTATCGCCTAAGTTTTTTTCTCTCGCCCTTCAATTCTTCTCTACGGAGTTCTACCCGTGTTTTCAAAATTATATTCACAGTTGATCTCTCGTCGGAGTTTTATCGCCTCGTCGACTGCCCTGGCAGCGGCAAGCATTCACGGAAGACCGCGCCGTGCGATTGCTGCCACGTCACGCATCACCATCGGCATGGTGGGCATGGGCATTCAAAATCGAGGTCATCTTGGATGGCTCCTCGGTCAAGGAGGCGTACAGGTAGTCGCCGTCAGTGATTGTCATGCCAAGCGGCTTGCCGATGCAGCAGCAACGGTTGAAAAACAATATGCCGAAGAAAAGAAAAGCGGTTCCTTTGTGGGCTGTGCAGCCATTGCTGATTTTCGAGAACTTGTGTCCAGAGATGATATCGATGCGGTTGTCATCGGCACTCCCGATCACTGGCACGCGATTCCCTCCATTCTTGCGGCGCGTTCTGGAAAGCATGTCTATTGTGAAAAGCCGCTCTCTCTTACGATTGCCGAAAGCCGCTTGATGGTAGAAGCTGCACGGGCTGGAAACTCCGTATTTCAAACTGGTAGCCAGCAGCGAACTGAATTTGGTGGACTCTTTCGCAAGGCTGTGGAATACGTCCGCAGTGGTCGAATTGGAAAGGTAACTCGAATCAGCGTGGGAGTTGGCGGGCCTTCGAAGCCGTGCGACCTTCCTGTTGAATCGCTGCCTGAGGGAATCGACTGGGAAATGTGGAATGGACCGTCACCACAGCGGGGCTATAACGCGATTCTCTGTCCGATCGATATTCACAAGCACTTTCCGCAGTGGCGATCGTACGACGAATATGCCAACGGTGGATTGGCTGATATGGGCGCGCACCACTTTGACATTGCGCAGTGGGCGATGGGTGTTGACGAATCGGGACCCGTGGAAATTATTCCACCTGCCGAAGGCATGACCGGTCTACGAATGATCTACTCGCAGGGATTTGAAATCGTGCATGGAGGCCCGAGCGGATGCACGTTTGAGGGAAGTAACGGAATCATTTCCGTCGATCGCGGCAAGATTGAGTCGCGGCCTGGATCGATTCTCGAAACGCCGCTGAAAGATTCTGATTTTCATCTCCCGGTCATTGCCGACAATCACAAGCAAAACTGGCTCGATTGCATTGCCACCGGCAAGCGACCCGTGGCCGATGTAGAGGTTGGCGCACGAACATCGCAGATTTGCATCTTGGCGAACATGGGCTATCACCTCCGCCGAACTTTAAAGTGGGATCCTGCAAAGGAGGAATTTATCAACGATCCGCAGGCCAATGCCATGCGATCGCGATCGAATCGTGCCCCGTGGAACTAGAGCTGCAATCTTTTCGCGCCACAACTCGTCGAGATTTCCTTGTGTCATTTCTCATGGTCTCTTTTTATTCAACACATCTGTAAAAGGGCTGCCTCTATGTCGCTCTCGCGAAGACATTTTCTCGACGCTGCAATTCAAACCACGGCGGCCACCATGGCCGGCATGCCACTGGTACTTTCGGCGAATGAAAATCCAGCGAAACCGGCCGGGCCAAACGAGCGAGTTCGTGTTGCAGTGATCGGAACCAACGGCCAAGGAGGCGCGCACATCGGCGAATGGCTCAAGCATCCCGATGTTGATCTTGTTGCAGTATGCGACTGTGATCCTGCTGCGTATCACAAACACGCTGCTCTGTTCAAAGCAGTCAAGAACCCTCCTCGATTTGAACAGGATATTCGCAAGCTTCTTGAAGACAAATCCATTCATGCAGTCTCCATCGCCACTCCCAATCATTGGCACGCATTGGCCGCTGTCTGGGCGATGCAGGCCGGCAAGGACGTTTACGTCGAAAAACCTTGTAGCCATACGGTGCATGAGGGACGAGTCATGACGCAGTGGGCTCGCTCGCTTGGCCGCATCTGCCAGATGGGTGTGCAAAGCAGAAGCATGACTGGGATGCGCGATCTGCTTCAATTTGTAAAAGGTGGAACGCTCGGAACCATCACCGCCGCACGGGCCATCTGCTACCGTCGACGAGACAGCATTGGAGTGTCTGAAACCGAGGCTCCAATTCCACCAGGACTCGACTTTGATCTGTGGTGCGGTCCTACGGAAAAGGTTGTCCCAAAACGAAAGCGCCTGCATTACGACTGGCACTGGTTCTGGGCTACTGGTGCCGGCGATCTTGGAAATCAAAATCCGCACGAACTCGACAAGGCCCGCTGGGGTCTGGGCAAACAAGAGTTTCCAAAACGTGTAATCAGCGTCGGAGGAAGACTTGGCTATGTCGATGATGCCGAGGTTGCTAATTCTCAGATCACCGTTTTTCAGTGGGACGATGCCTTGCTGATTTCCGACGTGCGAGGCCTACCACTAAAAAGTCCGGTCTCATTCGGCTCTCATAGTGGACCGTTTCAAGGCGCTGCCAACATCTGGTATGGCAGCGAAGGCTATGCCGTAGGGCTGGGTTACACCGGCGGAGTGGCGTTTGACTACGACGGTCACGAACTCGGGAAGTGGAATGCGGGCGAATACCAGCAGCACTTTGCCAACTTTCTAAAAGGTGTGAAGAGTCGCAATCACAAGGATCTCCACCTCGATATCGAAGACGGTCACCTTTCAAGCGCACTGGCACACATGGGCAATGTGTCGTTGCGACGCGGACGCATTGCTGCAATGGGCGAGCGTCCGAGTCGATTGGAACGTGAACAACGAGTTGCCGAAACATTCGACAGTTTTGAACAGCATCTTGCAGAGAACGATATGGATCTTGAAACAACAAAGTTTTTTCTTGGTGCTGATTTGGTTATTGACCCCATGACAGAACGTTCTTCCGACGTCGAAGCCAACGCTCTTTTCACTCGGCAGTACCGGAAGGGATTTGAGCTTCCAGAAGTTTTGAAGGCATAGATGCCGCCAACCTTGGGAGTTTCATCGAATGCGGACCATACGTGAGCGTAGGTCCGACAGACGATG
>Ga0209086_10003565_pt1 | contig 11769 bp, 8 predicted proteins | sample M_130207_XF_Meta_FD_187312 | JGI IMG/M metagenome (GOLD analysis project Ga0209086, IMG submission 187312) | Freshwater microbial communities from Lake Montjoie, Canada to study carbon cycling - M_130207_XF_MetaG (SPAdes) (version 2) | ecosystem: Environmental > Aquatic > Freshwater > Lake...
CGTAACGTCCGTCGCCCGGATCTCATCCCGGGCGTCGACCCCTACATCACGGACGGCGGACTGCTGTTCCTGAACCCGGCCGCCTTCGCCGCGCCGACGCCTGGCACGTTCGGCAACCTCGAGCGCAACGTGCTCCGCGGACCCGGCTTCGTGCAGACGGATCTGTTCTTCGCCAAGCACATCCGCGCGAACCGCAAGGACCTGGAACTTCGCGTCGAAGTGTTCAACCTGCTCGACTCGGTGAACTACGCGAACCCTGGCGTCACGCTGAACGCGGCGGTTCCGGCCAACCCGGGCGCTGCGAACACGGTGCAGCCGGGCCAGGCCTACACGGCCGGCGCTGCGGGTCCGACCTTCGGCCGCCTCACCAGCACGGTGGGTCGCACCGTCGGCCTCGGCACACCGCGTCAGGTGCAGTTCGCTCTCCGCTTCTCGTTCTAAGCGCGGCCAGGGCCTGAGGCCCTGACCCGTTCGTTGCAATCGCACGTAGAAAAGGCCCCGGTGGCACATGTCCACCGGGGCCTTTTTTCATTACTGAAGACGGATTGCCGATTGGTCCGGCTAAAGCCGGACACTACGCAGGATCCGGATTGCAGCCCCTTGTGCCCCTCCTGCCCCTCCTGCCTCTCCCGCCCTGCTGCCCTCCCGGCCCTTCCCGGCCCTCCCGGCCTCCCGCCCGTCACGCGCCTGTCATAGCGCGCCCCTATAATCCGCGCATGACCTCTTTCCGCCTTACTTCCCTGCTCGTCGCTGGTCTTGGCGTGGTTGCCGCCACGGTGCTCGTGCGCGGCGCGGACGGCCCGAAGGTGCTCATCGCGCACCGCGGTGCGTCGGGCTATGCCCCCGAACATACGTTTGCCTCCTACGATCTGGCCATCGCGCAGAAGGCCGACTTCGTCGAGCCCGACCTGGCCGTCTCGAAAGACGGCGTGCTGGTGTGCCTGCACGACGACACGCTGGAACGAACCACCAACGTTGAAGACGTCTACGCCGCGCGCGTCAGCCCGGTGGTGAAGGGACGTAACGGCGAGAAGCGCTGGGTGGCGAACGACTTCACGGTGGCGGAGATCAAGAAGCTCGACGCCGGAAGCTGGTTCGACGCGAAATTCGCAGGCGCTCAGGTGCCCACCTGGGATGAGATGCTGGCGCGCGTGCAGCAGCATCCCGGCGTCGGTGTCTACCCGGAACTGAAGTCGCCGCCGCTCTACACCGCCCGCGGCATCGACATGGCGAAGCTATTCGTCGAATCGATGAAGAAGCACGGACTCGACACGGCGGAATCGCTGAAGAAGACGCCCGTGATCATCCAGTCGTTCGACCGGCCGACGATCAAGCGCATGTCGGTGGAACTGCCCAGCGTCCCGCGCGTCTTCCTCACCTCGGACGAGCAGGACATCACCGACGCGCAGTTGCAGGACCTGGCGACATTCGCGCAGGGGATTGCGCCTGAGAAGCATCTGGTGGCCTCGCACCCGGACCTGGTGACGCGCGCCCATGCCCTCGGTCTCACCGTCACCATCTGGACCGTCCGCTCCGACGAGAAGACGTCATACGCGAGCGCGAAGGACGAGATGGCGCAGTTCCTCTATACTTGGGGCGTCGACGCCCTCTTCACGAACAACCCGGATCAGTTCCCGCGCCGGTAGACTGGCGCCGTTCGGTTCAGAATCAGGCGAGCCGAATCACCTCGTCGGTCAGCGGCGATTGCGCCGGTCGGCCGAGAGTCACGCACCCCACTCGTCAGCGGACATCGCCAGTACGTCAGGCACCCTGGCCTTGTCCGCCTCCCCACACAACCCCCACGACCGCGAGGCGTGCGCACCGTCTCGCGCGAAGGCGATGGCCATGCGTTCACCCACGAGCGTCTCCTTCAGGCCGTGGCGCGCACGCCGCCGGCGTGCCGCGGATCGACATCCCACCAGATTACGTTCGGACCGAACGCGTTGCTCACGTCGCCCGTCTCCGGAATGACGTTCCCGCCGGCCCGCACCTTCAGGAACAGGTGCGCGGGCAGTCCGGGCAACAGGCCGCGCGCCTCAGCAGCTGCCTGCTCCGCCACGCGCGTCACCGTGCGCCGCTCGAGCCACGAGAAGCGATAGCCGCTGACGACGTAGAACTCGACGCGGATCGGCAGTTCGGACGAATCGGGAGCGCAGGAGGGGACCGACAGCGGCATGATCACCGCCAGCGCCATGCAGGCGCCAGCCAGTCGTTCGCGCCGGCTCACGGCCGAAGGCTAGCAGAGATTGGGGGGACGCGACGTTCACGGTCCGGCTGAAGCCGGACACTACGACTGCACGCACACGTCCGACCAAGGGCCGGGCACTGCGCGCGACAACGCTCAGGTCCGGGTGAAGCCGGTCATCCGTCGCGTGGCGAAGCGCGCCAGCAGCGAGCAGACGAGAACGATCGACACAAGCACGAGCGCGCCGGCCCAGGCCTGCCGGTGCCAGTCCTCGTACGGCGAGATAGCGTAGGTGAACACCTGCACCGTCAGCGATGAGATCGGCTGCGTGACGTCCGAGTTGAAGAACCGGTTATTGAACGACGTGAAGAGCAGCGGCGCGGTCTCGCCGGCAATGCGCGAGAGGGCGAGGACGATGCCGGTCACGATCCCTGGCGCGGCGGCCGGCAGCACCACGGTGAACACCGCGCGGGCGCGGGTCGCACCGAGCGCCAATGCCCCCTCCCGCATCGTGCCTGGCACCAACAGGAGCAGTTCCTCCGTCGTGCGCGCAATGATCGGGATCATCATGATGCCCAGCGCCAGCCCGCCGGCCAGCGCGCTGAACTGCTTGAACGGCAGCACGGCGACACCGTAGGCGAACACGCCGATCACGATCGAGGGGACACCGTTCAGGGTGTCGGCGGCGAAGCGGATCGCCGAGGCCACACGGGTGCCGGCGTACTCCGACATGTAGACGCCGCTGAGCACCCCGACCGGGATGGCCATCACCGAGCCAAGCGCGGTCAGGATGAGCGTACCGACGATCGAGTTGGCCATGCCGCCGCCCGCTTCGCCGACGGGTGCGGGCATCCGCGTGAAGAAGTTGAGGTCGAGGGCCTGCGCGCCCTGCGAGATCACGAAGAACAGGATCATCGCCAGTGGGATCAACGCCAGTACGACGGCGCCGGCGCAGAAGCCGACGAACAATCTCGAGACGAGTCTGCGTCGCAGCATCGCGTCAGGCCTCAGCCGCGGCCGGCAGTGCCGCCGCGGGCACGCGCGCCGGCTTCGAGCTGCTCGCCATACTCCAGATGAGCAGGCGTGACAGGCCGTTGACGACCAGCGTGATGATGAAGAGTACGAGCCCGATTTCGGTGAGCGCGTGCAGGTAGAGTTGGTCGGCCGCTTCGGTGAACTCGTTGGCGAGGACGGCGGCCATCGTGTACTGGGGAGCGAAGAGTGACGCTGACACCTGCGGGTTGTTGCCGATCACCATGGTGACCGCCATGGTCTCGCCGAGTGCGCGGCCGAACCCGAGCATCACCGCGCCGATAATGCCGGTCCTGGCGTAGAAGAGCGCCGCCGCGATGGCCTCGAAGCGTGTGGCGCCAAGTGCGTAGGCTCCCTCGCGCTGCGCCATCGGCACTGACTTCAGCACCTCGCGCGTCACTGACGAGGTGAACGGCACCACCATCACCGCGAGGATGAGCGTGGCGGCGAGCATGCCGACACCGAGTGGCGGGCCGGTGAAGATCGGCAGCGCGCGCAGGCTGTCTGGCAGCGACGTCTGGAACCAGCGCACCGCCGGGACCAGCACGAAGATGCCCCACAGGCCGTAGACGATCGACGGGATGGCCGCAAGCAGTTCCGTGAGGAACACCAGCGGCTGACGCAGCCAGGGCGGACAGAGTTCGGTGATGAACACCGCGATCCCAATGGCAATCGGCGTCGCAATGGCCAGCGCCAACACCGACGAGTAGAGCGTGCCCCAGATAAACGGCAGCGCGCCGAACTCGCCGGCGACCGGGTCCCACGTCGACGAGGTCCAGAACCCGAGCCCGAACTTCTGGACCGACAGCATCGACTGCCGCGCCAGCTCGAACCCGATTGCCGCGACGATGAGGATCAGCAGGACGCCGAAGAGCCCCGTCCCAACTCTGAATCCCAGATCTCTGCGCATATGCCCAATGACCAATGACCAATGACCAACGACCAACGACCAACGACCAACGACCAACTCGCCTGCCCTACTGCGTCTTCACTCGCTCCAGCGCGGTCAATTCCTGGGCGACGAGAGCCGCCGGCAGCGGCGCATAGCCTAGCTGGCTCGACAATTGCTGACCGTCGGTGAGGGCCCACTTCACGAAGTCGACCATCGCCTTTGACCGCGCCGTGTCCTTCGGGGCCTCATAGAGGAGCAGCCACGTGAACGACGACACCGGATAGGCGCCTGGTCCGGCCGCGTTCGTGATCGACACGCGAAAGTCCGCAGGCATGTTGTTCGCCACGGCCGCCGCGGCCGCCGTCACCGATTCGGTGGTGGCCTTCACGAACTCGCCGTTGACGTTCTGCACGGCGCCGAACGCCATTTTATTCTGCACCGCGTATATCAACTCCACGTACCCAACCGAGCCTGGCGTCTGGCTGACCAGTCCGGCCACGCCCTCGTTCCCTTTGCCGCCAACACCCTCCGGCCAGTTGACCGCGGTCGACACACCGACCCTGTCCTTCCACTCAGGCGACACCTTCGCCAGGTAGTCGGCCCAGATGTAGGTCGTGCCGGAACCGTCCGACCGATGCACCACGGTGATATCGGTGGTCGGCAGGGTCACACCGGCATTCACTGCGGCAATGGCCGGGTCGTTCCACTTCTTGACCTTGCCGAGGAAGATGTCGGCCAGCAGCGGCCCGGTGAACCTGAGGTCGGCCACTCCCGGCAGGTTGTAGACCGGCACGTCGGCCCCAAGCACCATCGGCAAGTGGAGAATTGGTCCTGGCGCCGCCTTCAACTGCTCGTCGGTCATCGGACCATCGGTGGCTCCGAAAAATACCGTCTCGTTGCTCATCTGGCGGATGCCGCCGCCCGAGCCGATGGACTGGTAGTTGATCTCGATCGTCTCGTGCTGCTTGTGGTACTCGTCGAACCACTTCGAGTAGATCGGGTAGGGGAAAGTGGCGCCGGCGCCGTTGATCTGGATCGTCGCCCCTGCCGCCTGTACGGCCGCGCCCTCGTCGGTGGCTGTGCCGCCGCCACAGGCCGCCGTCACGACGGCAAGCGCCACGGCGACGCCACGAATGTACGAGCGAAACAGCACAGTCTTCATCGACATCACGCCTCTCTGGAAGTTGACGAGCGCCAGCACGGCCAGCCGACGCCGTGTCAGCAGGAACGTGCTGCACAACGCTACCGGCCGCGTGTATCGCCTGCGCTTCCGACGTGTTAAGCCTGCGTAAACTACCCGCCTAGAAGCTGACCTTCAGACGGGCTGTCCACGTGCGCGGCGCACCGTAGTGCGTGCCGTTGAAGATGGACAGGAAGTTCAGCAGATAGGTCGTATCGAATACGTTCAGCACCCCCGCCTGCAGGTCGACCTTCGTCGTCCCCTTCTGGAAGAGTTGCCCGCCGGCCATGATGTCGGCGATGGTGCGCGAGCGGGCGCGGCCGGTCTCCACGTTCACCAGCGGCAACGCCTGCGGGTCCTCGAAGGTGGCCGAATCGAAGCCTGCCGGCAGTTCGAACGGAATGCCGCTGTCGAACCGCCCCGTGGCCGACACGAAGACCTTCTGGCTCGGGTGCTCCCAGGTGAGCCCGAACTGCGACTGCCAGCGCTGGTCATGGTCGGCGTAGAACTGCTCGCCGTCCGCCGGGGTCTCCGCGAGGAACAGCCCGCCTGACAGCGGCGCCGTCAGCAGAATCTTCGCGCGCGCCAGGCTGAGGTAGCCATTCACACCGCGGAACACCGGCACGTCGAGCCGCAGTTCCACGCCCTCCGCCAGCCCCTTCGACACCGACAGCGGGAAGGTGACCGTCGTATCGAGGAACTGATCCACGTCGGCAACGTTGCGGATGTTCTTCCGGTAGTAGGCGACGTCGATCTTCGCGTGCGAGGCCAGCGCCTGCTGCAGGCCGAACTCGAAGGCATGCTGCGTTTCGGGCTGCACATCCTGGCTGTCGGCGTTCTGCGACAGCGCCTGTGCGTCCTTGGAACTGGAGAGGAGCAGGTTCTCGGAGAACGGCGGCATGAAGAGCCGGCTGTAGGAGCCCCGTACCACGGTGCCGGTCTGGTGCACGTGATAGGCGAAGCCGACGCGCGGGCTCACGGCGGTCTCCTCGATGAGCAGCGCGTAGCGGTCCACGCGCACGCCGAGGCTGAGGTTCAGATCGTCGAGCGGCGAGAAGGTGTCCTGGATATACGCGCCAAGGTTCTGCCCCACCTTGCTGCCATCGAAGACGAACGGCCGGCCGCCGAACGCCGGGTCGAACTGCGATTCGAGCGAACCACGGCCGGTGCTGGTCCCCACCATGGCGAACTGCTCGCTGACCGGGTTCCGGTCGTACTGGACGCCGGTCTTCACGCGGTGGATGCCGGACGAGTAGCTCAGCGAGGCATTCACCCCCTGGTGATCGAGCGTCCGCTCCTGCAAGGCGCCGAGCGGCCTGGCCGTCGAGGCGTCGAGCGTTGCCAGGGCGGCCCGGCGATACGCGACCATGTCGAACGTGAACCGCGTGCCGATCTGGCGCAACCAGGTCAGCGTCTGCGAGTTGTCGGTCAGGTCCTGTGTCGCATCCTCGCCGCGCGCCTGCGCGTCTGGACGGTTCGGCGCCTCGAACCAGCTGCCGTTGGCCGAGACCACCGCACGCACAAAATCGGCGTCGCTCGGGCGGAGCTCGAGCTTGCCGGTGAAGCGATGTGCGTTGCCCGAGTTGTGCAGGTTCGCGGTGGTCGGCGAGTCGAGATAGCGATCGGTGCGGTTGCCACCACCGCTCAGGAAGTAGCCGAGCCGCGAAGTGAGACGTCCACCGACAGTTGCACCGCCGTCGAGTGAGCCGAAGCGGCCGACGTTCACACTGGTTTCGCCGGTCACCTTGCGCGGGTCGTCCAGCCCCGATTTCGAGGTGATGTCGACGACGGCCGCAAGCTTGCCGCCGTACTCAGCAGGGATCCCGCCGGTCATCACGGCTGCCGACTTCACGTAGCGCGGGTCGAGCGGGTTCGCGAACGCCTCGGTGTATTCGTCGGTCATCGGCACGCCGTCGACGACGTACTGAATCTGGCCGTGCGAGCCGCGCACATGGATGCGGCCGTTCTGGCTGGGAATGAAACCCGGCGCCGACAGCAGCATCGATGACAGCTGCTTGCTCGGTGTGGCGCTCGGCAACTGGTCGATCAGGTTCGCGCCGAGGTCGACATGCGACCCGGTGGACGAGGTTTCGAGCAGCGCGTCGGCAGACACCTGCACGGTTTCGTTCACCGCGCCGATGCCGAGCTGCAGGTCGGCCTGAATCGCGACGGTCGAGTGGATGTCGAGTACCTGCTGCGCCGGCGAGAAGCCCGACAGGGCGGCCGACAGCACATAGATGCCGAACGGGATGTTCGACAGCGTGTACTTGCCTTCACCATTGCTGACCGCATCCTGGTTCGTCTGCGAGACGCGGTTCACCAGGCTGACGCTGGCGCCCGGCACCGCGAGCCCCTGCCCGTCCTTGACCACCCCGGACACCGTGCCGACGTTCTGCGCCAGCACATCGAGTGCACCGGCGAGGAAGATGGCGAGCGTGAAAAGGAAAAGACGCCGCGCTGCGCGCAGCCCTGCTGCTGTCATGAAACAACCCTCACCTGAAACGACGAGTACGACCGGACACGTGCGCTCCCCACGCGCGAGGCGCGTGCGGACGACACAGCAACTGGCAGCGACTCAGGCGAGCGGAGGGGCGCGGGCCGAACGCCGTCCGACGAGCAGCAGGTCGTCGACGACGAGGGAGCGGCTGACGAGTGCGTGCTCGTCGACGGTCGGCACCGACATGCTCGCGGCGGACACGAGGGAGCGGAGCGACAGGTTATGACAGATGAAACAGTGTTCCGGCACCGGGGCAACGGCGTGGTCGACGCCGATATGGTGCGCGTTGTGGTCGTGCAGCACCACCACGGGGTGACACACGGCATCGTCGTCCTCGCTATGCGTCAGCGCGGAGACCGACAGCGAGGCCATGCAGAGCTGCATGGTCAGCGCCACGAGCTGAACGAGGCGTGTCTTCCGGAGGTGCCGAATCACAGGGTCTCAGGTTAGGGCCCAGTCGACCGGCGTGTCAACCGAGCGACAGCGATGGCGCCCGCGAGCGGACGGACCGTAAGGCCCTGGTGACCAGGAACGTTGCACTGTTGTCGCCGCAGCTTCACAGCGGGTTGGTAGCGTCGGAGCGTCGCGGGCCGCACCGGTCTGCGCCTTCCGAAAGGCTGATCAGATCCCATGTCCATCAGAACGTTCCTCACCGCGATGCTCCTGCTCGTGGCGACTCCGGCGTTCGCGCAGTTCGACGCCGGCTCCGTGCTCGGGACGGTGCGTGACAGCAGCGGCGGCGTCCTTCCCGGTGTCACTGTCACCCTCCGCAACGGCGACACGGGCATTTCCACTGCGAACACGACCGACGAACGGGGCAGCTACGAGTTCCCGATCGTGCGGGTCGGCACCTACGTCGTCACGAGCGAACTCCAGGGCTTCTCGCGGCGTGCAGTGACCGACGTGCGGGTGCAGATCGGCTCCCGGCTGCGGGTCGACGTCGAGCTGAGTGTCGGCACCGTGTCCGAAGCGGTCAGCGTGACCGCGTCGGTCCCGCTGCTCCAGACCGACTCGAGCCAGCGCGGGCAGGTGATCACGGGTGAGCAGACCCGGGCTCTGCCGCTGAACGGCCGCGAGTACTCGTCGCTGGCGCTGCTCACTACCGGCGTGCGGCTGTCGGCCTTCAACAACGGCAGCTCGAACACCCCGCGCGAGGGGTCGTTCAACGTCAACGGGCTGCGCAGCACGTTCAACAACTTTCTGATCGACGGCGTCGACAACAACGCCTACGGCACGAGCAACCAGGGGTTCTCGAACCAGGTGATGCAGCCGTCGCCTGATGCGGTTGGCGAGTTCAAGGTGGTCACCAACAACATGAGCGCGGAGTACGGCCGGGCCGCGGGCGCCACCATCAACGTCGTCTACCGCAGCGGCACAAACGCGTTCCGTGGCGGCGGCTGGGACTTCGTGCGTGACACCAAGATGAACGCCACTGGCTTCTTCAAGCCAGCCACCGGCAAGCCCGAGATGCACCGCGACCAGTTCGGCGGCGTGCTCGGCGGACCGATCGTGAAGAACCGGGCGTTCTTCTTCTCCGACTACGAAGGCTATCGCCAGACGCGCAAGGTCACCGGCATCAGCAGCATTCCGACCGCGGCCAATGCCGCCGGCACCCTGCCGGTGGCCGTGCGCGACCCGCGCAGCGGTGTCACCTACGAAGCGGGCACGCCGATTCCGATGACGGCATTCGCGCGCAAGGTGCTGTCTGGCCTGCCCACGCCGACCGGTGCCGGCACCGGTAACAACTACACGGTCCTGCAAGAGTTCACCAACGACACCGACAAGGCGAACGGCAAGATCGACCTGCAGGTGGCGCCCGGGCTGGCGCTGTTCGGCCGCTACGGCTGGCGCGACCTGGCGACCGTCGACCAGCCCGGAGTTCCGCTTCCGGTCGGCGGCGACGGCAACGGCACCATCTACGCCCGCAGCAAGCAACTGGCGCTGGGGCTGACCTGGGCGCAGAGCCCGACGTCGCTGCTCGAGGTCCGCTTCGGCTACGGGACGACGGACGCCGGCAAGAACCCGTCGGCCCTCGGCACGCCAGGCGCGCTGGAGGCATTCGGCCTCGCTGGCCTGCCCACTGACCCGCGCATCGCCGGCGGCCTGCCAACACAGAGCATCACCGGTTTCACGACGCTCGGCCGCCAGGCCACCAATCCGCAGTGGCAGTACCCGTCGGTGTGGAACCCGAAGATCAACTACACCTGGCTGAACGGCGCCCACTCGATGAAGGCCGGCTACGAGTTCCAGCGCATCAACACACAGGTCCAGGACGTGAACCCGCTCTACGGTCGCGACACCTACAGCGGGCAGTTCACGCGTCCTGCCGGCACGGCCGCCGCCAACGTCTACAACCTCGCCGACTTCATGCTCGGACTGCGCTCGCAGTACGCCCTCAGCAACGTGCTGGTGGCCGACATCCGGCAGAACATGGACTTCGCCTACCTGCAGGACGACTGGCGCATCCGTGACGGCCTGACGCTGAACGCCGGCCTTCGCTACGAGTACGCGTCGCCGCAGTGGGAAGCGAACAACATCCTGTCGAACTACGACCCGGCGGCGCGGACGATGACCATCGCGAAGGACGGCTCGATCAAGGACCGCTCCACCATCAACCCGGACCGCAACAACTTCGGGCCACGTGTGGGCTTTGCATGGACCGTCGCCGACCAGACGGTGGTCCGCGGCGGCTACGGCCTCAGCTACGTGCACTTCAACCGTGCCGGCGGCGGCAACCTGCTGCCGATCAACGGCCCGCAGGTAATCAACGCCGTGGTGAACCAGAGCCCGACCGACGCGACGTTCCTGCCGACCGAGCAGGGCTACCCTGCGGGGTTGACCGACCCGACGAAGTTCAACCCGCTGACCGCCAACATCACCTACATGCCCGAGGACTACCACTCGAGCCCGGTGCAGAGCTGGTACATCTCGGCCCAGCGCGAGTTCCGCCATGGGCTTCTCGTGGACGTCGCCTACGTCGGCAACCGCGCTGACGACCTGCTGCTGTTCGCCAACTACAACCAGGCGCTGCCGAACAATGCCGCGGGCACACTTTCGCTCCAGGCGCGTCGGCCCATCGCCAACTACTCGGACATCACCTACGCGTTCAACGGCGGCAAGTCGCGCTACAAGGCGTTCCAGGGCAAGGTCGAGTGGCGCTACCACACGAACGTCTCCATCCTGAGCTCGCTGACGCTATCGAAGGCGGAGGACAACGGCGCCGGGTCGCTCGAGAATCCGAACGGCAACTTCCCCACGCCGCAGGACTTCTACAACATGGACGCCGACTTCGGGCTGTCGGGCTATCACGAGCCGTTCAACAGCAAGACGAGCGTGGTCTGGTCGCTGCCCTTCGGCCGTGGTCAGCACTGGGGCGCAAATGCGCCGGCACTGCTCGACGCGGTCGTCGGTGGCTGGCAGCTCGCCACCATCAACAGCTTCAACGCGGGTGAACCGGTCACCTTCACCTACACGCCGACCAACGCGTTCATCGTGTCTGGTATCGCGCAGGACTTCCGCGGCGCGAACAACTACCGCCCGAACGTCACCGGCGACCCGTATGCCGCGGCCGGCGAGCAGAACATCACCAACTGGTTCAACAAGAACGCCGTGGTGATTCCGACCGACCCGAGCCAGCCGTTCGGCAACGCGGAACGCAACACTGTGCGTGGCCCGACGTTCTGGCAAATCGACATGGCGGCCAGCAAGACCGTACCGGTAGTCAGGAGCGTGAAGCTGGAACTGCGCCTCGAGGCGTTCAACCTGCTGAACCGGACGAACTTCCGGGCGCCGAACGGCAACCGGTCATCGAACGCCTTCGGCACCATCACCAGCACCTACGATCCCCGTCAGCTGCAGCTCGGCGCGAAGCTGCTCTGGTAACAGTAAGAAGGGCCGGCTCCTCGAGGAGGCCGGCCCTTCTTAGTCGTTAGTCGTTGGTCGTTGGTCGTTGGTCGTTGGTCGGTTGGTCGGGTGCACAGGAC